>Ga0207700_10000847_pt1 | contig 17670 bp, 26 predicted proteins | sample LARL82metaG_FD_184348 | JGI IMG/M metagenome (GOLD analysis project Ga0207700, IMG submission 184348) | Corn, switchgrass and miscanthus rhizosphere microbial communities from Kellogg Biological Station, Michigan, USA - LAR L8-2 metaG... | ecosystem: Host-associated > Plants > Roots >...
CCAGCATCTCTGGCGCGGCGGCGATTAGGCGGGCGTTGGCCTCGTCATGCGGATTACGTATCGCTGTATCCATGTCCGGTTCATCGTCCGCGTTCTCTGGCTAGCAAAAGCCTTTTGTTCGCCATCTGTGAGCTGTAGGTTCTTCCAAGCGTTTACCTGCTCAAGCGCCTTTGGTGCATTTTCAATGATGCGATAAGATCCCTCGATCACATCATTAATCACATTCCCCTGGTGTTTGACGTGAACGGATTCAATCGTTCCATCGGAAACCATTGCGCCATTGCTACAGATCAGGCGGAACATACCTGCGATGAGGTTGTAGGCGCTAGTTCCGTCATGGGAATTCACCATGACAACCTCGGGAATGGTATCGCCCACCCGTAAGGGGTTCGCCATGTCCATATGCCGGAATCGAAGCATATGCTTCGTGTACTCGCTCTTGCCTTCGATACGACCTGCGAGACTGCGATGCGCTAAAGACTTGGAAACCTTTGGCCAGCATCGCGTTAATGACTTCCACGGTCGGAATGTAGAGGTACCGCGAGCTGCGAGACTCATGCGGTTGCGTAGCAAAGGCGGATGGGGCGTATTTTCGTACTTGGTCAAGGGTTAGTGCTACTGGCATCCGGTTAATCATCGCGCTACGGTCGAAATTGTGAAGATATGACATTGTGTTTTGCTCCTTCTGCCTGCCGCGTGTAGTTCGGTCAGGTCTTATGCGCCCAATTTAGTTAATACGGGAACACATGTCAAGATAATTCCCACATTAATTACCACATTTATTTTCATGCTATGTAATTTCTTGCCGGCGTGCTACGGTTGGTCTTGCTAGTGATCGAATTGTGAAGCTATGGGAGCTGTGGCCTACCTTGAGAAGAGAGTAGGCCATTGCTTTGCGCGGATATCTTGCTCAAGGGTTTCGGTTCCCTAATGTTTACTCCTCTGGTTCATTCGGTCCCCTATACGCTCTCTCCCAGTTCCAGAGCCTTCATGCTCTTCATTGCCATCGCCGAACTCGTAGCTCTGGCGATCGGTGCCGCACTCCTGCTACAGCTACGCAAAGGATCATCCAAGCGTAGCAATCGCACGATTCCGCGCAGGCGATCGATTATCAGCATTCGCGATCACATCCACATTCCAGCACCCGCACCCGCGTTTCACGACACATAAGGTCGGATAGGGAAAGCCTCAAGCTTCACGTCTCGCACTTTCTATTCGCCTATCGTGTTCATTTTGAAGCGCTTGGGGATTGTCCCCTAATTAGCGGGCAATTGGCGGGCGATTAGCACGCGATCCGCACAGAGCCCCAGGGGAGGGGCCTAAAAAGAACAGTATTCAGAGAAACTGTACTTTTCTTGGCCTTTGGACCAGTCCGGACGGTGTTTTCGTCTCGTCTCGTGTCCTACGTCCGCTGTGGATGTTGTCCAGCCCTACGGGGGTGCGCGACGGCGTTGGCGGGTTCCCTCCCTTCATTTTTAAACTTGGGAAAAAATAAAAAAACTTCTTGCGTACATTGTGCACAGTGTGTACATTGTCAACGTGGCTACCGTGTACATTGTCAACCGTACTGTATGGGAATGCGGGGCGTGTAAATGGCAGTGGATACCGAGGAAGAATGATGGGTCGACGCCGAGGCAATGTCCGAACCGGAAGTGCCGGAAGAGGTTAAGAAATGGACTTGGGGAAGTTGAGGGAGTTGGCGGTAAGGCGGGAGTGCGTGGTGTGCGGGAAGGTGTTCGAGGGGGTAAAGCCGGGGGAGGCGATGGGCAAGTGGGCGGATCACATCGTAGAGCATCAGCCGACGTCGGCGCAGTGGACGGAGGCGTACAACAAGATACCGCGGCGTGTGCGGACTGCGGAAAGCTGATGGTGAAGAATGTGCGGTTGAAGAGGTGGGAGTGTGAGTGTGGGTATGTGGGGAAGGTGAAGAGATGACGGATGAGGATTTGGGAGAGACGCTGCTTTCGTTTTGGTTTAGTCATCCCTCGTTTCCGGGGGATTTCTTTCGAATTTCTGACATCTGCGAGAAAGGGGTAAGGATGCACCGGGCGGAAGACCAGGTGGGGACCAGTGATTACATTATTTCCACCCTGCGTTTGGCGGGTAATATGGCCAAGGTGATCGAGGCGCTACAGGCGCAGGCGGTGGTATTTTTCGAGGAAAGACAAGAGAACGAAAGGAATCAGTGAAGATGGCACATGGGAGAATTTGCGATTGCTGCGGATCCTGCGGTCCCGTTGATGGGGATTTTGATCTTCCGAAGGGATGGGACTTGATTGGGGGTGATGATGATGGTGATTTGGGATCAAAGGATATCTGCGATGTCTGCTTGAAGGAGATCATTGCATTCATCGACAACCACGAAAAGAGGAAATAACGGTAAATGAAACACAAGAAAGTGGTTGATGTGGAGAGACCGTGGGCGAACATTCCGGACCTTGGAACTGACGAAGAATCTGGGGTGTTGCAGAAGATTTGGGAGTTGGAGAACGAGCTAGGTCACTGGCGTAAGGTTCGGCGGCAGGCGCAGAGCAAAGAGGCGGATGTTTTGGTGGATTTAGAGTTTTATGAGGGGATGTTGGGCGAGGTTCGGCCGGGATGGATGCAGATTGCCGATGCCCTAGCAGAACGTCGAGCCGCCGCAGATCTCGCTAATAAGCGTAAGAAGAAGCGGAAGCGAAAGACTAAGGCTTCTCATCGGGGGAAAAGGTGAATCGTAGGGACATTCCCGGTGAGGCTGCCGATGATGTAGATGACGCCGATGAAGACAACGACAACAGTGACGACTTTGCGGACGGGTTCCTGAACTCCGAGGTACCCCATAGCCCAGAAGATTAGGTAAGCAAGCAAGCCGTATACCAGGATGATAACGAGCAGGTCCACGAGCGATCCCATAGAAGCCCTCCTCGGATAAAGGGTTGGTTGCCGGGAGGGTTGGAAAGGTTGACAGTATGACGGACAAGACACAACTCGAAGTGGTGTTTGATTTGAAGATGGAGATTGAGCGGTTGAACTTACGGCATCAGCAGAATCTGGAAAAACTGGCTGATCAGCGAGGGGATATCGCGCGGTTGGAGTCGGAGGTGGCGTGGTTAAAGTCGCGCTTCCCGGCGAATCCGGTGGTGGAGGATATTGCGCAAGCGGAGTCTGGGGAGGAAAGGCAGTTTTCAGTGGAGCCGGACAGTCATTTTCCTCTGGGTTGGGTGATTGCAGTAGTTTTCGTGATGCTGTTCTCTGGGGTGGTGTTAGCATACCGTTTTCACTAAAGGGGAGAATAAATGTCTAGATTGATGTCTGTTTCTCTGTTGGTTTCGCTGGTGTTGATTGGGATGTTTATTGGCGCTTGCCTGCACGCGCAGAGCGGGCCGCCGAAGTTAAGCGATGCGGAGAAGGTGGAAATCCGCAACGCGCAAGTGGAGATGTATAACGCGAAGGCCAGGCTCGATCAGAGTCAAGAGGCAGCGGCATTTCAGCAGGCGCAAAGTCACCTTACCGATGTGGTGAATCGAGTGCTGAAGAACGAAAAGATTGACGCGCAAAAATGGCAGCTCCAGATGGACTTGTCTTTCAAGGAACTGCATCCCGAAAAACCTTCCCAAACCAAGAAATAACCGGTGATCTTCTATGAGCGATGACTACATCATCATTCAGGAACTCAAGGAACAGTTGAAAATACTGCGAATTGAGTTACGATTGCACCAGCAAGAAATAACACTCTTGCGGCAAATCCTTGAACAACTGCAACCGAATAAACCGAAACTGTCGTACATCAAAATCAACATAGGAGATCCCATGCCTCTTGGTCCGGCAAATCTGACAGTAGGCGACAAGAAAGTAGCAACCGTGCAAGGGTTCGATCAGAACGGCGCACCCTTTGCAATCGACTTCACCGCTAACCCTGTAACGTGGTCCAACGACAATCAGTCGGCTGTGCAGGACGCTCCTGCCAGCGACGGCTCTGATGCTCTTACCGCGGCAGCGGCTGGCGTATCGAACCTGAGTGCAACCTGTGCTGGCTTCTCGGATACAGAGACAGTCACAGTGGTTGCGCAGACTCCAGTGCTTTCTTCCATTAAGATTTCGATCGACTAACCAAGGGCGGGGCCGTCCCCGCTCGTCTTTTATGAACCTTCTGAAGAAATTCTCGCGTGAGTGGAAGTATTTTCGCCGGCTACATCATTTGACCCAACCAGAATTAGCCGCTCTTTTGGGGGTTTCTCGATCAACCGTTACTCGCGTTGAGACGGAGGGCGGATACGCTCATCCGCGTGTTTATCGCAAGTTTGCTCAAATCAAAGAGGCTCACGAAGCCGAAAGGAAACGTAATGGCAGAAAAGGTGTTATCGATCCCGCTGAGTGGCTTAGAAGTGAAAACCGCGATTCTCGACAAGATAGGGGATGCGCTGAATCGCGACTGCTACCTCAATAACAATGCGGCATTCAGTCACTTCGATGCGCACGTCAAAATCGAATTGCGCCTGCATGATGTGGGGCGCGTGGACGAAGTGAATGTGGATTCCAAGGCGTCCGCAGGAGAGAAGAGTGACAACGAATTTCTGGAAAAGGCGGAGGCGGAATTCGACATTGGGCCCCAGGCGCCGAATGAGGTTCGCGAGGAAACAGGGCAGCCAATTCCGGTTGAAACCAAGGATACTGAAGGTCGATCCGTCATAAAGACCGTCAAGTATCCGAAGAGAAGTGCCAGAACTAGAGCTTAGTAAGAACCTGTCTATCGTCTGTGCTTTGGTTTTTCAGATGGAAAAGAGAAGTCCGGAGCAAGAGCAACTGTTGTGGATGCTGATGGAGTGGCTTTCCGAGGTGGAAGAGAATGCCAATTGATCTCATGGAGTCACTAGAACGGGACCAGAGCGCCTTTGAAAGAATGGCCAGGTCGATGGAAGACATTCGGGATGTATTGACGCATTGGGTTAATATCGAGCAGAAACGGTTTGACAAGGAGTACCCTGCTAAACGTGAACCCAAAGACGCAACCATCACCCATATCCCTACCGCCGAAGACAGACTCAAAGAAGAGCAGGGCGCGTCGGAAGAACCGATCGAGGAGTGGACCGGACTTAGAGAGCAAGAATTTATTGCTCGCCAGCGATCAAACAAGAAGTAAAGCCGCACTGCGCCGGTTGGGAATCAAACCCTACGATCTCATCGGCGTTCCTCCCCTGAGTGAAATCTTCCGCGAACTGCGCTGGACCAAGGCGCAGATTCTTGATTCCCTGGCCTACTCGGAAGAGGTAGAAGTACGCGCATTCCTTGAGAAATACCGCTCCATTCCCCAACGTGATCTCGACTCTCTTAGCTTTGAAGCCATCGCGGTAGCCGCCAGTATTAACCCCAAAAAACTGCTCGGGGAAGTCATGCTGGCCATGCGCGAGCATAGCGTCAATATGGTCAAGCTGATTGCCATCACCTCCCATCCTGATGTAATGAAAAAAACCGTAGAGAAGGCATTGACGCTGGATGGAACCAAGGATCGGGACACGCTGCATACCATGCTCGGTGCCTTGCCCTCGAATAAGGGAACCACGTTCATTAATAAGTTCTTCGCCAGCGGAACAAGGATGGATGCGAGTGAAGAGGCGGACGCTCCCGAGGCCCAGGAGATGGTGGATGATCTGGATTTTGTTTTCCCTGATTGCTCGGAGATCCAGGAATCCATTCATCCGCTCCGGCAGAAGCTTCTGGATACAGGCAAATAAATGTACTCGCGAAGGATTATTGAAGCCAACCTAGAAGCGTTTGAAATGGCAAACGGCTGGATGCCGAAGTATCACACCTTCGATGAGATCCAGAATTTCCGTGAGTACATCGACAAGATCACCAAGAAAGATGCGGTGGGCAGAAACACACGCATTGAACTGAATCAGGAGATTACCGCCGCTCGCGCCAAGGACATCAGGCGCTGGATACACAATGAGCAGATTTTGTGCTGCTTCGACTCAAATTACTTTGAGTCTCGCTACGCTTGGATCTGCGACGAGAAGGGAGATATTTTCAAGTTCCGTAACCGCAAGGCGCAGGAAATTTTCGATAACGTGATTGCGGATTTTGACGAGCAGCAGGTCGCGATTGAATTGCTGGTTTTGAAGGCTCGGCAGCAGGGCGTCACTACAAAAACAGCTTTAAAGTTTCTTCACCGCATGTTATTCCTGCCTCATACGCAAGCCGTCATGGGATCGGTGGACGAAAGGAAGTCAGAACTGATCACGCGCATTATCGAGATTTGCATTGAGCGAACTCCGTGGTGGCTGCTTCCGCAACGAACTACCGACCGAATCAAGATGATTGGTTTCGTGAATGGGTCCATTCTTTCCGTTCAGTCTGGAAATCAGGCAACTGGTATCGCGCAGGGGTGGACGCCTACCTGTGTCCATATCTCCGAGATCGGTGACATCCCCAACCCGAAGAAGACGATTGAAGAAGGGTTGCTGCGTGCTACTCACTCATCACGGAAACTGTTTCAGGTGTTTGAAGGAACCGGTAACGGGAATACGGGGTGGCTGGCTGATAAATGGCGTGCTGCTAAGGAGGATTGGCCGCTCGGCAAAAGTAGGCTCTGTCCTGTATTCATCCCGTGGCCGATGGCGCCTGACATCTATCCCGAAGCCGACTGGATTCGTAAGTTCCCAGTCCCGGCAGGATGGCAACCCGTAGATTCGACTCGGAAACACGTACAACGTGCGCAATTGTATGTCAGAAGCACTCCTTATCTGGCGAAAGTATGTGGCATTGATTGGGTAATGCCGATAGAGCAACAGTGGTTTTGGGAGTTCAACTACCTGGAGCACGCCAAGACACACACGCAAAAGATCTGGCTCTCGCAGATGCCGGCTGATGATTTCGAAGCGCTGCAGGGAGCAAATGATCTGGTGTTTGATCCCATCGTGATCGAGACAGCCCGCACAGAGCGCAAGCGCTCCTATCAGGCGTATGCCATTACCGGAGATTCGATTGATGACGGATTTGAGCCTATAGAAAACGAGATCGACTACGACAAAGAGAGAATCCGCGTCGTTTGGAACTCGCACCGCGGACAGAGGTTTGAGTGGGTCATGGTTCCACTCAAGCCATTCGATGAGGTTGAAGAGCGGCGAGCTCTAGACAAGGTTCTGATCTTTGAGGAACCGGGCATGGCGCCAGGGCACGAAGGCGAGAAGCAGGAATACTCAATGGGAATCGATACTGCGGACGGCCTGGGGCACGACGATGAAGACAGATCGGTATTTTCTTTGAGCCGCAGCATGAAGGGGGAGAACTACGATGTGCAGGTTGCTGAATTTTGTTCCAACCGTGTCAACGCGCCCCAGATGGTCGGGTTCGCCGCCTGCGTCGCTGCTTACTATGCCGAATGGACGGTTGATCCTAGGGGCGTCAAATTCGCCATCGAGCAACGTGAGCGGCCGGGAGACGACTGCCAGCTACAACTCAAACTTATGGGTTTCTCCTTCCATCACGTGGATACCCGATATGACGGTAAAGTTGTAAAGGAAAATCGTGGTTCGAAAGAAGGCTGGTATACGAATGCCTGGTCGCGTCCGATGCTGATGAACCGCTTTGTCGACGCGGTGACAAACGGCTGGTATAAGCCTAATTCGCCTTACTTGATTCAAGAGCTAGGCTCGCTCGAACGGAAGATTGCGAAGTCGGGAAAGACCCGCATGGAACACCAGTCTGGTAAGCACGATGACCGGGTTATGGCCGCGGCGACAAGTTACTTTACCCGTCACGCGCTCGACATTTTGGCAGAGAGAGCACAGAAGCGATACACGCCACCGACTCACAAGAGACCAGAGATAGATTATTCCTATGCTAGTATTGCGCAGGTATCGGTAGGAGCTTGGGACTAATGGGACTTTGGAAGCCGAGACGCTATGTACAGATGTCGAAGGGAGTCGTTTTCTGGTACAACAAGGCGGCAGATTTTATTATGTGCCCGCCGAGTCCTATCGCTCCTCCTCCCGCGGGATTTCAGAAAATTGAATGCGTTCATGCTTCCGAAGTAGACATGTGGAGCCGTAGGCTTCGCAGACAAGAGAAGCGCATCCGGGAGATGACCGAGACAGAGCGATTTGAGTATGAAGGCAAGGTGCAGTCAGCCATCATCGAAGACATGAAGAAGTGCCTCGCCAATGCCAGCAACGAAACCAATCGCCAGTTTCTTGCGTACTTCATTCGAAAAGCGGAAGAGAAGCGCGAGAAGCGCCGGATGGAAGTAGTGGAGACGTTCATGCACTGTGAGGCAAAAGAGGGAGTCGCGTCCTGATGGCCACCGATAAAGTCCTTACCGACTGGCAGTGTCCACCGTTTACCGAGTCAGCAGAAAGACGAGCAGCGTGGATCGAAGAACAGATCGAAGAGGGCGAAGGTTGGCTTGAAAATCAGAGTGCCTACAAAAACCTCTCAAAAAACCTCCGCATATTCGACGCAATTTTCGATGACAAGACGAAATCGACGCTGGTCTCGAATGGCCTCAAGTACAACGTCCGGAAATTCGTTGAGACTATTTCCGAAGTGCGCGAGATCGGCAGCTACGGTTCGGATGCCAGCCAGTTCAAGTCCTTCGCGGAGATCGCCAACAAGGTAGCAAAGGGAATCTATCTTGAAGCACAGTTCCCTCGCCAGATCCGTAAAGCTTTGCAGTTTGCAACAGTCATGGGCCGCGGCTATGTTTGGCCGAAGTGCAAGGCGAATAACTACGGCTTTGGTGAGCGCGAAATCATCTTCCAGGCCAAAGGGCCACTCGACGTCATCCCCGTGCAGGTTCCGGAATCGAATGATGTGCAAGATGCCTACGCAGTCACAATTTATGAGTACATGCCGATTGCGGAGGCGCATGGACGATTCCCTCTGTTTCAATCAGAACTGCGTCCGGTAAGCGCGGTAAGTTACAACTCCCGCGTGCAGGCCCGGCGCGTAGACTTCGCAGAAAAATTCCGTTACGGAGAGCAAAATCGCAATTGGGGAAACCTCTATTGCGAGATCCGCTACACGTTCATTCGCGACATCCGAATCAATACAGGTAGTAGCGAAATCCCGATGGGCGATCCGGGAACCAGTTGGTACTACAAGGTTCCTTACGTCGGGCAGGAAATCTTTGGGGGTATCCGCAACGGACAACCGGCTACGCGGCGGGCAACCGTGGAAGACTGCCGCATCTATCCGTTCCTACGTCTGATCATTTCAAGCCGCGGCTTGAAAACTCCGATGTACGATGGGCCGGCATTCGACTGGCATGGCGTCATGCCTCCGGTGCAATACGATGTCGATGACTGGGCTTGGGAAGGTATCGGCCGTTCGCTGGTGCAGGATGTCGGAAGTATCGAAGTCACGAAGCGCAAACTGGAGCGGAAAATTGATCAGGTCATCACTACGACACTGAATCCTCCCCTCGGCTACGATCGCACCGGGACCGGTGGTCCCAAGATTGAGAATTTCGACATCTTTGAAGAAAACGTGCGTGCTGGCCTCGACGGAGAACCCAAGAAAACCTTGCAGTCATTGCTTCCCGAAGAGGTGCGCGTTACCCAAGAGCACTTCAAGTTCCTGGAGATGCTGTCTGCGATGGAGAAAGAGCAGCTTGGCATCAACGATCTCGGGAACCTGGCTTCGCTGAAACTGAATCTCTCTGGGGAGAATATCGACAAGGCTCTGGAACCGGTTGGTCCGATCGCAAAAGGCATTGCTGCCGGCATGGAAGCCGCTAATGCCAAGCTTGCCTACATGCTGAAATTCATGATTCCGCAGTGGTTTGATACCAAGCGGATTATTGAGTATGTGGGTCCGGATAACATCAGCCAACAGGTATTCGACTTCGATCCGCGTTCACTGGTTCCTAGTCATATGCCCGAAGAGTACGTGGATGGAGAGGTTCCTACTACTCCATCCGGCTATTCGCAGCTTGAACGCGCTCGCCACTTCGCGAAGAACATGCGTCTGATTTCCATCCCGAGTACCCTGCTGAAACTTACCGCACAGTCGGAGCAGTTGAAGTATCTCCAGTTGAAGCAGATGAAGGCGCCGATTTCCTGGAATACGGTCCTCAAGAAGCTGGGAATTGAGAATGCCGGCGAGGTAAAAGGCAATACCGAACTGGAAAAGTTTATGAACGAAGAGATAGAAATGCTCAAGTTGCAGTCGATGGCTGCGAAGATGGCGGCTGAGTTAGGGCTTGGGCAGGGTGGTGGTCCTGGGCAGGGTAAGGGCGGTGGACGGCCGGCGACACATAGCAAGCCACCGAAGGTGGCGCAGAAGGGTGGAGCTGGCGGGGAACCTAGAACGGTTCTGAAAGGATCGTAATCATGTGCGAGGAGTTGATTAAAACAAACGTGGACTTTCTTTTAACCGAAACGACGCTTGATCCCAAGATTTCCGCTCAGAGTATCGTGACTGTTCTACGCGAGCGAAAGACCACCGGGGAGTTAGTTTTCAACCTATCCGAAGGCGGAATTCAGCGTATTTTGCTGCGCGAAAAGACCAAGGCAGATGAGGAAGAAAGCGAGCGCTTGCGTCAAGTAATGGGGATGAACGCAAAATAGTTCTTGACGTAAATACATTACTCAAGGTATAGCTTCTAACTGAGATTCTCCTCGCGCCCTCGGGAATGCGAAAGGCTCAAAGCTGAAAAGGCTTTGGGCCTTTTCCATTTTCACGGAGGAATTACATGGCAAGAGGACGCAGGCACAAGGGTACCAAGGTGGTCTCTGGACACAAAGGCCACATGAAGAAACACCACAAGGGTGGACGGAAGCGCCGGAGCCACAAGCGCTAACGTGGCGACCCAACCACAATCTGATCCTACGCAGGGCGGCTCTCCAGGGGGAGCACCTAGCGGAGACACTGCACCTGCGCAGGGTCAACCTCCCGCAAATCCCAAGCAGATTGCGCTGGCGCAGATGTATCAGCTCTGCAAGAAGCTCGCGCAAGAAGACCCCATCCTGTCCGCTGGACTGCAAAAGGCGGCTGAGGGAATCCAAGAAGCACAGACGGCGATGGTGACACAGCCAGCGCCAACTCCATCCAGCTCTAACCCGCCATACTGAGGCCACATATGCCAACCGTCGCAGAAATTCTCAAACAAACCGGACTGTCTGATGAGCAGATCGCCGCTCTCGACCCCAAGGCTACCGAAGCTTTCACGAAAGTTCTTTCTGACGCCACCTCGACGCTTGAGCAAGCAGAACTCGCGAAACGAGCGGTAAGTCAGAAGTGGGACACGGAAATCTCGCCGGCACTCGATGCTTGGGCGAATGAAAAGGCGCAATTGACGGCCCGCGAGAGTTACTACAAAGCGCTCGCAGAAAAGGCCAAAGAGGGAGGGTTTCTTCCGGGTGATGCACCCTTTCAGCCTCCAGCCGCTCCTGCTCCGCGCGATGCCAACGGAAAGTTCGTAGCGGGCGCCAACGAAGTTCCGGGAAGTCCCGGTTTAGTCGAAAACTTCCGCAAAGAGGCGGGCGCGGCCATTGGCTCGATGCTCGACCTGACCTGGAAATACCAGACCCTTTATGGCCGGCCAATGCCGGATTCGCCTACTGCCCTTATCTCGGAAGCAAACGCGCAGCGCATGGACCCGATCTCTTACGCCGCCAAAAAGTACAACTTTGCCGGCAAGGAAGCGGAGATGAAGGCCCAAGAGCAGAAGGAGCGCGAGGAAGCTATCCGCAAGGAAGAGCGCGAGGCGGTACAGAAAGAGTTTACCGAGAGGTACGGCAACAATCCGATGCTGCGGCAGGCGGAGACTTCCAAGTTTTCTTCGCTCGACAAGGCAGTGAAGTCCGGAGAGCGGCCTGATCCACTCAAGATGACGCGCGAGGAGAGACACGCATCCACGCGCAATTTGATCAACAAAGAAATCGCTTCAAACGCAGTCAATTAGGAGAGACCATCATGGCTCTATTCAGCCTCTTATCGTTGTTCGTTAAGCGCTTGTTTTTGTTGGCGATACCGTTCGTTACGGACCCGCTCTACAACGAAATCGAGGCCACTAACCTGGAGTCTGTTCGCAAGAACGTGGTCTTCGACAACTTGTTCGTGGACACTCCGTTCCAGCAGAAATTGCGGAAAGCCGGAGTCATGGACCCGTTCCTCGGCGGGAACGGCATGATGGAAGGCTTTATCTATGGGCGCGTGCAGGGACAGGCGATTGCTCCCGGTTCGACGGTCACAGTCACTCGGCAGCAGACCAATACCGCCATGAAGTTCCAACCCAAGGCGTATGTGACTTGGTGCCCGCTTGATGATTGGGAGTTGGATGACGGTTCAGGAACTGGTGGAGTCATCAACTCTGGACCCGCCCTGATCGCCAACCAGTATCAGATCCTCATGGAAAACATGACCATGACGCTGAACACGATGCTGGAAATGGATTCTTTTCGGCACGGTCAGCCGGCCGGGACCGGTGTCTCGGATAACCGGATTCTCAACACGAATGGACTGGACGAGGCGCTTAACAACGGAATCGACCCTTCTCCATTCGGCAATATTTACGGCACATTCGGAAGCAACACCCGAAATGGTGTCATTGGGCCGGCACTGAACTCGACTCCTCTCTGGCTTGGACAGGTGAGTTCGGGAGCAAGCGCTTCGTCTCTGGGAACTTCCGGAACCGGACAAATCGATTTCAATGCCCTGATGCGGCTGTGGTCGCAGTGCATTGTGACCGGTGGCAAGCCGGATCTCGGGATCACGAACGTCTTCGGGTTTGCCGCGGTAGCCAATGCGCTCGACGCGCAACGCCGCGACGTGTCGAATACCAAGCACGACATCGCTTGGGATGGACTGACGTTCAATGGCGTCGACATCTACGCTGATCCTCTGGCGCCATCGGCGCTCGCGCAGGATTTCTTGTCGCTGGCTCCGACTGCTGGCAAGGCTGGCAACAACAACCTTGTCGACGGGTCCGGTAGCAGCACTCAGACTGGGACGATTGTCACCCCGCAGTACACCAGCGGCGGGGCAAACGTGGCAGTATCCGCCACTGGCAGCGGTTTCCCCTCGAACTCGACTTGCACGGTAGGGGAGGTTTTGTACTTCCTCGAAAGCGGAAGCTTCAAGCTCCGTCCGACCGACAAGAAAGGCTGGAACTTCGGCCTGCGGCGGTCTCCGATGCCGAACAACGTTTCTATGGACGCTCTGTTTATGCGTCTGGGAACCAATCTTTACAACGTGATGCCGAGACACAATGCAGTTGCTTTCGGATTCAGCGCGTAAGGGAGAACAGAGATGCCTTTTAACCCGACTTTACCAACTTGGCTTGCACTGAATGCCTGCAACGACACGACTGCCAGCGGCCTTGCCGATACGCGCACAGGACAGGAGATACAAGGCGGCGCATTGGTGCTGGGCGATTATTTCGACTTAACCAACACCGAAGCCAGGAATTTGTCCTATTCGACGAATGGCATCCTTTACGAAGGTCGCTATCGTCGCGTCTTGGTTGATTCCGGAGCTACAGCTTCCAACGTCAAGACTGGAACGATCGGACTCATGCCAAGTTACGCGGCGGTGATTGCCGACGTCGGCGGTGGGCCAATCAGTTCCACTGCTCCATCGCCTGCGGTGAACATTGTCACCAGTTACGATCAGGCGATCGGCAATGGGACATCGGTGCGGCCAGTCGTATTCCTGAACACGGTGACTCCCGGCAACTACTGCTTTGTGCAGGAACTGGGAACGGCGACCGTGCTCGGCAAGAACGGCTTGACGGCGGCAGCGCCAGCAGTGAATGACCTTATCGTCAGCACGACCAGTGGCTTGGTCGATGATCCGACGCAGAGCACAAACCTTACGTATGCGCTCATGAAGCTAATTCTCGGGCCGGCGATTGACTTGCCTGTAAGCAATGGCAAGTTCCGCATCTTGCTACAGTACGTGCCCACGATTCAGGGTTAGGAGGCGGGATGCAACTAACATTGCTGAAGGGTTCACCGGATTACGTTGGTCGGCGATTCATCTTTGCCGGCTACGGCAACGGTCCCAAGTCGTATGTCAACACTGGCGCCAATGCGACGAGCGGCGACATTGTAAATTCGCAGGCTCTTGGATTTGAACGTTATATCGATTCCATCACTGGCGATTTAGCGGTAAGTGGAACCTATTACGTGCACGCGCAGTCATCCGGGGTTGGTGCTCGTCAGACATGGCGCTTTCGCTGGTTCGTGACGGCAACCAATGCGGAAGTTGCCAACGGGGTCGATCTGTCCGCCGAACAGGTGCAAGTTAGCGGAATGGGTGGCGATTACTAAAAGATTTTGTTAGGTGGTGGATGATGGACGGGTGGCCTATTTCGCATGACGGGCGAGTAGGCCATTTTTTTAAGAGGAGAAAACATGGCAAAGCTTCGACCGATCAAGCAACACTTGGAAATGAAGAAACCGAAACTGGTGCGCGGCCGTAAAGGGCGTTCCAGCCGCAAGCGCACGAAGATCGCGAAATACGGGAAGGCCCACAAGCGGTAGGAAATGGCCGTGTATGTCCCTAAACTCAATGGCGCAGAGGATGGTCCTCGAAGTGCCGGGGCTCTCCAGCCCCTACGCTCGTACTCTGCTCGATGAGGCTCTGGGACTAATCGAAGATTCCCAGATGTGGTCATTCCAACTGGGGACATCCGGGTGGCTCACTCCTGGATTGCTTTTTCCCGGTGGCCCAGGAACCAGTTTGGGCACGGTCACTGTCACTCCTTACTCGGATCAGGTTATCGGTGACGCTGTTTCCTCGGCGGCTTGGGCAGAGTATGTCAATGCTGGCACCTCGCCACTGTTGACGGAGTGCCAATTCCGCAGTCCTGACTACTCGCTTTACAGCATCATCAACTACGACACATCAAGCAATCCTCCCTTTGGTACGTTGACGCTTGATCGCCTCTGGATGGAGCCTGGGGGCGTGGGACAGTCGTACATGATCTATCAGGCGTACTTTCCTGTTCCTGTGCCTGATTTCAAGAGATTTCTGAGCGCTCGCGATACCTCCAACAACGCGCCGATGGATTACTGGTCGCTGAGTCAGAAGGATCTGGCCGTAAAAGATCCGCAGCGGACGATCTTTGATGAGCCGAACTACATCGTCCCATTTGCGCCTGACGCGCGGCCAACCAGCCCGACGTTAGGTTCCATGCTCTACGAGTTGTGGCCGCATCCCTTGAGCGTTCTGCCGTACACGTTCCAGTACCTTCGCCGCGGCCCTCGTCTCGCTCTTCCGTCCGATACGGTCCCTTTTCCTCTCACGGAGGAAGCAGTTCTATGGCGAGCCAAAAATTCTGCCTATGTCTACAAGGAAGCGCAGAAGGGCGAGGATATGCAACGCGGTTCCGGAGCTGATTGGAAGTTTCTCGCGGAGGCGGCGATGGAAGAATTCAAGATCGCCATGAAGCCGGTTAAGGATCGGGATAGGGATCTGGTGGAACTCTACTTCATGCGCTACAAGCCGGATATGTACAACGGCGGAGAGCCTTTCGCGACACAGAATATGAAACTCAACGTAGGAGGCTTGTAAATGCAGGGTCTACCAACACAGAATCCAGGCGCTTATCCAGGTGCGGGCAAGGCTTCCTTGCTTCGCCCAAATGAGAGCATGTACCTGTTCCAGCAGCAGGCGATCGCGGCCGGTACAGCGAGCATTGCGGCGCAAATAGAAAGAATCAAAAGCTCCTACTATCCATTCGGCGCCAGTATGCAGATATGGTTTACGGATGTGAATGGAGTAGCGTCAGACCCGGGAACGTTTGAAGTCGATTTTCAGACCTCCGACGTTGATATTGACGCCGCCTACTACACGATCCAGATGTTAAAAGGCGCATCGTCCATCCTGAACGCTTCATTTCAAGGTGGGATTCAGATGCCATCGTTTTATGCCAAATTTGTGCGTGCCAAGTTGGTTACGCTCCCGAATCCGGTTTACAGCAACATCCTGTTAACGCGATGAGAAAACTACTTTTACTAGCAGCATTGTTGATGAGCATTGCGGGTTCCGCCCAGGTGGTCGGGAACTACGCTGTTCTCTACGTGTTCACTGCGCCTTCAGGGACATGTGCGAGTACCGCCCTACAGGAAGATGTCATCGGGGCAGGGACGATCTATACCTGCCAGAGTGGGACATGGGGGCAAGTGTCTGGTTCCAGCGTAGTGCCGAACACGCCGCCCAGCGCCGGACAGTTGTTGGTGGGTAATGCTGGCGGTACGGCCTACGCGCCTGTATCACTGAGCGGTGATTGCACTTTAGCTTCAACCGGAGCTATTACCTGCACGAAAACAAGCGGTTCGTCTTTCGCAACTGTGGCTACATCCGGCAGCGCTTCGGATCTTGGGAGTGGAACGCTAGCGGTTGCTCGCGGGGGCACTGGAACGAGTTCTACATTAACCGGTTTGGTGCGTGGGAATGCCAGCGCCATGACTGCCGCCGAACTCAGTGGAGATGTAACCACCTCCGGTTCTAATGCCGCCACCGTGGTTAAAGTTAACGGCGCAGCGGTTCCGACATCGGCAATCACTGTAGGCACGAATGCGTCGCAGCAGCTTGTCGCCTACACTCCGCTGACAATGCTGGTCACCACAGGCAGCGGGACGGCCACGGTCGCGGGAAGCACCACGTCTTTCCTTATCCCCTTCGGAGGGTATGGGTTAGGTGCGGCGGAAGTCACGCGCGAAGTCGCTCTGCCGGTTAGTGGAACGATCGGCAACCTGACGGTGTGCATCAGCACCGCGCAACCGACCGGTGGCGGGCTGACGATTACCTACCGCATGGGTCCATACAACGGCACCATGGTTTCGCAGGCCCTCTCCGTGGCGATTGCTACGAGTGCGGGTATCGGTTGTTACCAGGACACGACTGCGGCTCATGCTTTCGCCTATACAGCGGGACAAGCGCTGTCTATCCAAGCTGTAAACGCGTCTGGATCAACCAGCGCGAACATCAGCTCGATTTCCGCGACCTTCCAATAAATGAAACAAGTGATCATCAAACTCGCGCCGGAAGAAGAGCAGATCGACATAGAACTGAGAGAGGTTATGAAATATATATTGGCAGTTCTGGTTCTGGCCCTTCCGTCTTTTGCGCAGAACCTCGGCCACTATCAGAACTGGTGCGAACTTGGCGGCCAGCAAATCGTTTTTCACGGGCAGCAGGCAAATGCGACGATTGACCTTTCGACTAAGAAGGTTGCCAACGGAACCGCAGTGCAAGGTAGCTATCCGCAATGCACGGTTACGGTGTACAACACCGGAACGACGAATAAGGCAACGATCTATTCTGACAACCTGAATACGCCGACGCCGCTGGCGAATCCCTTTACGGCAAACATTGACGGATCGTTTGGCTTCTACGCATCTACGGTTCTGGTTTATGACGTGACCATTTCCGGTGGTGGAATGCCTTCCCCGTTTACCTTTAGCGCGGTGACTCTTCCAGCGACTGGAACGGGGCCAGGGCAAACGCTCTTGCTGCAAACCAACGGGGTAAACAATAGCAATCAGACTCTTCTCAACTTAGTTGCCGGCTCAAATATCACCCTGCAGAATATCGGCGGCACCACCACCATCAATGCCAGCGGGGGCGGAGGTAGCGGCATTAGTGGTTCGGGAACGAATGGAACGTTGCCGATTTGGACGGCGGGGACTGTTCTCGGGAATTCCACGATTACGAGCACCACGGCGGGCACATTCCAAG
>Ga0207700_10000848_pt1 | contig 17629 bp, 18 predicted proteins | sample LARL82metaG_FD_184348 | JGI IMG/M metagenome (GOLD analysis project Ga0207700, IMG submission 184348) | Corn, switchgrass and miscanthus rhizosphere microbial communities from Kellogg Biological Station, Michigan, USA - LAR L8-2 metaG... | ecosystem: Host-associated > Plants > Roots >...
GCGGCGAAGGTTTGCAAAAGACGGACGACATTCCGTCCTTTCTCGAGCCGGTACGCAGCCAGGCGGCGGCCTTCGCGATGTTGAAGGCCAGCGACCTGCAACACGTGCTCGTCACGGAATATCAACCAGGCGCGGCGATCGGCTGGCACAAGGACCGCTCCGTCTTCGGCGACGTCGTGGGCATTTCGCTGATGTCACCCTGCACCTTTCGCTGGCGCAGGAAAGCAGGTGTCGGGTGGCAGCGCGCAGCCATTACGCTAGGGCGGAGATCGGCCTATCTTCTTCGCGGTGAGGCGCGGGTGGAGTGGGAGCACAGCATTCCCGCAGTGACCGAACTTCGATACTCCATCACCTTGCGAAATTTTCGAACAGCATGATGTGAGCGCCACTGGTGTTGAGGAAACGGAACCGCCATGATCCGCTTGCAGGGAAGCGTCAAGACGCTATTGGTTGAGGCGTCGCCGAAGATCGAAGAGCAAGTTGCTGCAGAAAGGCAAAGCGAGGAAAACCATGAGCATCCTGTGGACCATTCTAATCGGCTTTGTTGCCGGCGTTCTTGCCAAGCTCATCCATCCCGGGCCGAACGAGCCCTCAGGCTTCATCTTGACGACGCTGCTCGGAATCGCGGGCGCGTTCGTCGCGACCTATCTCGGGCAGGCCGTCGGCTGGTACCGGGGCGACGAGGCGGCCGGTCTGATTGGTGCAACGGTGGGCGCGCTCATCGTCTTGTTCGTGTGGGGCATCTTCGCTCGACGCACGCCGGCTTGAAACGCGCGGCAGCGCCGACGCACGACGTCAATACATCGGCTGATAGCCGCCGAAGGACGGCTGCTGCGCGTACGGCTGCTGCGCGTAATGCGTCGTCTCGGCTGGACCTAGCTGACGCGCCGGGCGCGTCCGATGCTGGGCCTGGGTGGTTTTCGGTTTCTTGACTTCGGGCTTCGCCTCGGGTGCTTGGCGAGGCGCCGCGCCGGTGGTTTCCGGCTCCGGCTCGATCTTGATATCGCGCCTGACGGCCGCGCGCTTGGCAGCTTCGCGCTCGGACCGCAGCCATTCCACGTAACTGAGGGTGATCGGCGACGCATTGAGGGCGGCGATGCCGGGGTTAGGTAGGCGCGTCGGCTGCATCAAATAGTACAGGCCCAACGCAAAGAGCCCGCCGACCGCGCAATACACACAGAGATGGATGGCGAGCGCCGCCGCCACGCCATCGGACTCTCGCTGCAAAACTCGCGGCATGCACGGCCAACCGCGCCGCAGCGCGTTCGTTCCGCTCCCGCGGAGCAATTTTCAAATTGAAGTCGTACTCGGTCATTTGTTAGTCTTGTTGCCCGAGCCTCGCCGCATGATCGCGCTGCGCCAGCCCAAACAAAACCCCGCCGGGGGAGCACCGCGGCGGGGTGATTGCGGCCCGGACGCGGAAGGGAGGGTCCACCTTCTCCCGGGGCCAACTTCGGTGATCTTGTCACCAAACCACCGGCCGGTCGGTCCGATTCGCGACTCTGGAACCCGGAATCTTTGGTCGTGCTTAATGTCCGCTCAGGGATCGCCGCCCTCGTGAGCGGAAACAGGCGCCGCGGTGCATTGCCTGTCGCGCAAACGCCGGCACCACCCCCCGCGGTCAGCGCCGGCGGGGATACGGGCCGAACGAAATGCGGGAATTCTGCGGAATGCCTAACATGTGGTTCAGGTGCGGCTCGTCGAGCACGTCCCAGAGCCGCGCGATGATCTCGCGGTCGGTCTGCGATTGGTCCCGCACCACGATCTCGACTGCGCGCAGCACGAAGGTGAGAAACGCGTCGCTGCCTTGCAGCAACGCCGCCTGGACGCCAGACGAACGCATGAGGTCGCGCAGCCGCGCCACCGTCGCCTCGTCGTCGACATAGTGCATCGGTGGCGCGTTCTGCCACAGGAAGTCTTGCGCCGCACGGATCGCAGCTTCGATGACGCGGTTGGGGGTCATGGCGGAAAAACGCACGCCGGACGACAGCGTTCCAATGGCGTCCAATTGCTTTACAAGTGAGGCGGCCTACCGCGCGTCGAGCCATCGGCGCGGCAGCGCATGCGAGGGCCCTAGTCTTCGACGCGCTCAACCTCGAGGTGGACGCATTCGCCGATCTCACAGCGATAACCAGCCCCGGCAGCGAGCAGTTCGCGCGCCTCTTCGGCCGACTGCGCTTCGACGCACCATTGCTCGACGCGCGTCACCTGCACGGTGGCGTGGTAAGTCTTGAAAACGGGCTTCAATTTGAGAGCGGCAACAGCCATGGCTTGCTCCGGACCGAATCACCTGGGCAGCCAAGTCTAGCTCGCCTGACGGGCGAGAACAAATCGGCAACGCAAACCTGGCCCGCGACAAGCGCCCTCCATTCTGCGGCCGGAACAAGCTAGCGTCAGCTTCCGTTGAGGCAGTGTCGTCCATCGAACAGGAGCAGCCCGTGGCCCCGCGCGCGTACTGGAAAGGCTACCTGAAACTCTCGCTCGTCTCGTGTCCGGTGGCGCTGTTTCCCGCCAGCAGCGAGCGGGAGAAGATCCGCTTCCATCAGATCAACAAGGCGACCGGCAACCGCATCAAATACCGCAAAGTGGACGCGGAGACTGACGAGGACGTCGACACATCCGACATCGTCAAGGGTTACGAAGTGGGCAAGGGCGAGTATATCGAGCTCGAGCCCGAGGAGCTCGAGGCGGTCGCCGTCGAAAGCACGCGCACCCTCGAGATCGATGAGTTCGTGCCGAAGAAGGAAATCGACGAGCTCTATCTCAACAACCCTTACTACGTCGTGCCCGACGGCGACGTCGGCCAGCAAGCGTTCGCCGTGATCCGCGAGGCGATCCGCAAGGAAGGCATGGTTGCGCTCGGGAGAGTCGTCTTCACATCGCGCGAGCACGTCATCGCACTCGAGCCGCGCGGCAAAGGGCTGCTCGGCATTACGCTGCGCTACCCGTACGAAATCCGCAAGGAAGACCAATATTTCGATGAGATCGAGAACGAGAAAATCCCGAAGGACATGCTGGAGCTGGCAGCCCATATCGTCGAGACGAAATCCGGGCACTTCAATCCGCAAAAATTCGAGGACCATTACGAAGAAGCATTGAAGGAGCTGTTGAAGAAGAAGCAGGCGGGCGAGAAGATCGAGGCGCCGAAGGAGCGCGAACCGGCCAAGGTCATCAGTCTCATGGACGCCTTGCGGCGAAGCGTGGGCGCCGAGCGTGCCACGGGCGGGCGACGAAAGCCCGCCCCCAGCAGCGCGCAGCGCCGCACGGCCAAGCGAGCGAGCCGTTCATCGGCACGACACAAGAAGGCTGGCTAAACCCCTCATTGCCTGATCAGCACGCCTGTCCCCGCCCTTACAGGGGAGAGGTTTCATATCGAGGCGCGCTAGTACGAACGGCGGTTGATCGGGCTCCACCCACGGCGTCATGGCCGGGCTCGTCTTCTAGTCCGGACACAACCGGCACCTGGCGGCCCTCGCTCGCTTTCTCGACCGCCAGCAGCAGGCGAAACCCCGCGACTCGACCTAACATCGGCTCGAGCGCGCGTTCGATGCGCAGCAGGCGACGGGCGCCGCCTTCGCCGATCAGGCTCCAGGACTGGAAACCGCCACTCAGCGGATAGGCGGCAAACGCGAACCATTGCACGCAAGCGATGCGCAGCGCCGGAAAGAGGTGATGGAACCGCTCGCGCTCGCGTGTGGCGAGAAGGGTCGGAATGGCCTGGTTGGAGTCGTAAGGATCGCGGCGAGGATCGGGGCTGCCGTCGCCAAGCACGTCGGCCGAGGTGCGAACCGGCTCGTGGTGCAACAGGCGATAGAACAGGCTGCTGCCCCAGGTGATGGCGGGCTCGACCATGAGCACGCGCCCGCCCGGGCGTAGCACCCGCGCGGCCTGGCGGAAGAAGGCGACGGGAAACTCGAGATGATGCAACACGTCGACCATGACGATATTCGCGGCGCACGTGTCCGCGAAGGGAAGACGCTGCGCATCGGCGACGCAATCGAGCCACGGCGCGCGCTGGATGTCGGTCGAAATCACGTCGGCGAGGCGTCGCTTCAGGTTGCCGATCCCGCCGCCGATCTCGAGCGTGAGGCCGGGACGGCAGGCCGCGGCGATGCGGTCGTAAAAGTCCTCGTAGACCAGGCGGAGCACGGCCTTGCGCTCCCACACCCGGCGGTGATCGGCGAGGTGATCGGCGCCTTCCATCACATCGCCTTGATGCGCATGAATGCGAACAGCACCATGCGCAGCAACATGAAGCCGTGCCGGAAGCGCGAGATCTGCGTCTCGCCGTAGGTGCGGCTGGCGTAGCGGATGGGAATCTCCACCGCCTTGAGGCCGAGCTTCGAAGCGCCGAAGATCAGCTCGAAGTCTCCGAACGGATCGAACTCTCCGAAATAGCCGCGCGCAGCCTTGAGGCGTGCGTAGTCGGAGCGGCACATCGCCTTGGTGCCGCACAACGTATCGGTGAAGCGCTGCGACAACAGCCAGGTGAAGAGGAGCGAGAAGGCCTTGTTGGCGACGAGATTGAGGAAGCGCATAGCCTCCTGCTCCATCGGATAGACCAGACGGGAGCCGTTGACGAACTCGCCCTTGCCGGAGCGAATCGCATCCCAAAACTTGGGCAATTGCTCCGGCGGCATGGTCAGATCGGCGTCGAGAATCATGAGGACATCGCCGCTCGCGGCATCGAAGCCGGCAAATACGGCATCGCCCTTGCCCTTTCCGGGCTGGCGCATCGCCTTGATGTTGCGGTCGGGATATGCGGCAGCCACGCGCTCGATCTCCTCCCAGGTGCCGTCTTTGGAATGGCCCTCGACGAAGATGATTTCGAGCGGGTCGACGAAGCGCGGGATGCGGTTGACCGCCGCCTCGATGTTGCCGCGCTCGTTGCGCGCGGGCACGACGATGCTCGCCGATTTGACCTCGGTCGCCTGCCGCAGCGAGCGGCAAACAGTGAAATGCCGCAAGCAGAGCTGACGGATGAGCGGCAAAGGCGCGAGGAAACGGTTGATGAGCCGGCCAAGCCCGAGCAGCCGCACCGGAACGAGCACGCGGGTTTCGTTTTTGACCGCATCGAAGTCGCCCAGTGCCGCGAGCGCGCGCACGTCGGCGGGAGAGAGCACGTTTTGCAGAGGCTGCGGCATTTTCATGCTTGTGGCCTCGGCAAGTTTGAGCGCCGGATACCACAGGTGCGACACGTAGCCGATCACGACGCGGGTCTCGCGCGTGCAAAGATGATGCAGGCTTGCGAACATCGCCTGGCAATCGTCGAACGCGCCCAGCGTATCGACCACCACGATGGCGTCGAACGGCCCGGGCAAGGACCGCAAGAACTGCGGATCTTCGATGTCCCCGACGAAAAAGGTGAGATCGGGATTCGCCTTGCGCGCCTCGCCGATCGTGCCGGCGCTGAAATCGACGCCCACGCCGAAAGACGGCTTGAGCGCGGCGAGCAGGTCGCCGGTGCCGCATCCAAGCTCGAGCACGCGGGCGCCTTCGGGAATGAGGAATTTCAGATAGAGCAGGTCTTCATGATGGAAGAAGGCGCTGCGCGCGAGCCATTGCCGGCGCGCGGGCGCGCTCGCGTCGGCACGGCGGCGAATCTCCCGTTTGCGCGCCGACATGCCGCCCTCGCCCTCATACCTGCTGGAATTTGCCGCCATCGCACCGTTCAAGATCGCTCTGCCCAAATGACAACCCTCGCAGATCCAGTCATAACGACGACCAATCAGACCGACCCGCGGTACATGGCTGGGCTTGACGGCGCAAGCCCGGGCCAATTTACCGCGACGCCCGCAATATCATACTGCACAAGTTAGGCGGCTCGCGTTGCGCGCAGTCCCGCGCATGACGAGTTCAGGATATTTCCCGGTCCGATCGCCGCGCGAGATGCACCGCCCTGCCCTCGCCGCTACTCGGCGGCGGCGAGCGGCCGGCTGATGCTTTCCAGCGATTTGCGTTCGGCGGCCACGCCGTAGCGCGCCGCAATGAAGGCTGCGGCAAGCATCAGCACCGAGCCGAAGAGATAGCCGACAAAGAGGCTCCAGCGCGAGCCGCTGTCGATCAGCGCGCCGAACAGCCACGGCCCGATCACGCCGCCGATCCCGGTGCCGACGGCGTAGAAGAAGGCGATAGCCAATGCCCGCACCTCGAGCGGAAAGATTTCGCTCACCGTGAGATAGGCCGAGCTTGCCGCCGCGGAGGCAAAGAAGAAGATGACCATCCAGGCGATCGTCTGCCCCGTTGCCGACAAGGCGCCGATGGCAAAGAGATAGCCCGCGCCCGCGAGCAATATCCCGGATAGCGCATAGGTGGTCGCAATCATCGGGCGGCGTCCGACGGTATCGAACAGCCGGCCGAGCAACGCCGGTCCGAGGAAATTTCCGAGCGCAAAAGGCAGGAGATACCAGCCGACATGATCGGCCGGGATGGCGTAGAAATCGGTCAGCACCAGCGCGTAGGTGAAGAAGATCGCGTTATAGAAGAACGCCTGTGCCACCATCAGGCTTAAGCCCACCAGCGTGCGGCGGCGCTCGACGCGAAGCAGCGTGTCGGCAACCTCGGCGAGCGGCGTGGCGGCGCGCTGGCGCAGCCGGATCACCGGCAGCGGCTCGTCCGGCAGATCGTGGCCGCGGGCGCGGAACTTGGCCTCGATGCCCTCGAGCACCGCATTCGCCTCCTCGAGCCGGCCATGGGTCATCAGCCAGCGCGGCGATTCCGGCAGCCACAGGCGCATGAGGAAGATGACGAGGCCGAGTGCCGCCCCGATCAGAAACGCCAAGCGCCACCCCACGTCCGGCGCCAACAGATTGGGGTCGAGAAAAACGATCGAGCCGGCCGCGCCGAGCGCGGCGCCGATCCAGAAGCTGCCGTTGATGGCGAGATCGCTCCAACCGCGATAGCGCGCAGGCACCAGCTCCTGGATGCTCGAATTGATGGCCGTGTATTCGCCGCCGATACCGGCGCCGGTGAAGAACCGAAACAGCGCGAAGCTCGCCAGATTCCACGACAGCGCGGTCGCCGCGGTGGCGACGAGATAGACCGCAAGCGTAATGAAGAATAACCGCTTGCGGCCGAGCCGATCGGTGAGCCAGCCAAAGAACAGCGCCCCGCACACCGCGCCGGCGAGATAGGCGCTGCTGGCAAACCCGACGTCGGCGTTGGAGAATTTGAGCCGCGGGCTCTCCTTGAGCGCCGGCGAGATCGCGCCGGCGAGCGTCACCTCGAGACCGTCGAGAATCCAGGTGATGCCGAGCGCGACCACCACGAGCGTATGGAAGCGGCCCCAGCGCAGTCGATCGAGCCGCGCCGGAATATCGGTCGCGACGATTGCACCGTCTGCTTGCGCCGGCCCCGGCGCCGTGACCGGCATACTCGCTGTCATGTTCGCCTCACAAGGCTACAGTAACAAAGCCAGCGATCATGCACGGCCCGAAACACAATCGATCTGCGAAGCAGGGTGTATTGGGGCTGGCACTGCGCAGGTCCGCTGTGGGCAACGATTTGTGCACCGGCGCGTTCCGCCGCGCCACGCCCGCGCGCCGCTTCCCTTCGCCCCTGCCGCACCATAGATTGCGCCGGCGATAAACCTTCCGAGGAGCTATTTCATGTCCTCCACCGCCGTCACCTGGATCGTCATCGGCGTGATCGTCGTCCTCGCGCTGTGGATCATCACGATCTACAACGGCCTCGTCGCCATGCGACAGCGGGTCAACCAGGCGTTCTCCGACATCGACGTGCAGACGAAGCAACGGCACGACCTCGTTCCCAACTTGGTCGAGACGGTGAAAGGTTATGCCGGGCACGAGCGCGGGACGCTCGAAGCGGTGGTGCAGGCGCGCAACGCCGCGGTCGCGGCGCAGTCGGGGGGCGTCGCGGCGCAAGCCGCCGCCGAGAACGCGCTGAGCGGGGCGCTGCGGCAATTGTTCGCCCTGAGCGAGGCCTACCCGGACCTCAAGGCGAGCCAGAATTTTCAACAGTTGCAGAGCCAACTCTCCGACATCGAGAACAAGATCGCCGCCGCGCGGCGCTTCTTCAACAACGCGGTGCAGGAGTACAACACCGGCATCCAGCAGTTCCCCGCGGTGCTGTTGGCGGGACCATTCGGATTCACGCCGAAAGATTTCTTCGACGTCGGCGTCGAGGAGCGCAAGGTGCTCGACCAGGCGCCGCAGGTGAAGTTTTGATGCACTGCGCTTTCGCATGAGCCCTTCTTGCGAGGGCAATTGATGCGCGCTCAAGCCCTCGCCTGACAGGCAGGATACGCAAATGCAAGCTCGCTAATGGCCGCCTACGGACTCTATACGCACATCCAATCAAACAAGCGGCGCTCGATCGCGCTGCTCGTCGGCCTGTTCTTTCTGGTCTACCTGCTCGTCTATGCCGGCGCGCTGCTCGGCGAGGCGCTCACCATCGACGCGCCGCCCGACGAGCTGTTGCGCCGCGCGTTGTATGACGCCCTCTATGCCGCGCCATGGGCGACGCTCGGCACCGCGCTGTGGATCCTTATCGCCTACAAATTCCACCAGAGCATGATCGACGCGGTGACCGGCGGGCGCGAGGTGACGCGGCAGCAGGAGCCGCGGCTCTACAATCTGCTCGAGAACCTCTGCATCTCGCGCGGCATTACCACGCCCAAGCTCAAGGTGATCGAGGATGACAACCTCAACGCCTTCGCCACGGGGATGAACGAGAAGCAATACTCGATCACGGTCACCACCGGGCTTCTCAATACGCTTGACGACGCCGAAATCGAGTCGGTGCTCGGCCACGAACTGACCCACATCCGCAACGGCGACGTGCGCCTGTTGGTGATCGCCGTCATCATCGCCGGGGTCATCGCCTTCTTCGCCGAGCTCGTCTTTCGCCTGATGTTCCAGGGGGGCTTCCGTTGGCGCAGCCGCGACGGCGGCGATCGCAGGGGCGGCGCGGGGCTGGTGATACTCATCGCCTTCGTGCTCATTGCCGTCGCCTGGATGCTGTCGATCGTCATCCGCTTCTCGCTGTCGCGCAAACGCGAATACCTGGCCGACGCAGGCTCGGTCGAGCTCACCAAGAATCCCGACGCGATGATTTCGGCGCTGCGCAAGATCGAGGGCCGCGGCGAGCTTCCGGGCGCGACCTCCGCGGTGATGGAGATGTGCATCGACAATCCGCGCGAGGGATTCTCCAACATCTTCGACACCCACCCGCCGATCGATGCGCGGGTGGCGGCGCTGGTGAAGTTCGCCGGCGGGCACGATCCGGGCCGGCTGGCGCTACCCGCACGGGACGAAAGCGATGCGGGCGGCGAGAACGAAGACGGCGACCGGCCCGCCGGCCGCGGTCCATGGGAGCAGGAAACGCGGGACACAAGCGGCGGCGGCGAGCCGTTCCTGCCGGCCCGCCCGCCGATCGAGCTCGGCTCGCCCCCGGCCGCGGAGAGCGAGCGCGGCCCGTGGGGACCGCATCGCAAATAGCCGGCCGTTGAAAACGAGGCTCGGTTGCCTCAGCCGTGCTGCGGCGCTGCCAGAAACGACTGCTGGGAGGTATCGGCACCGGCAGGCGCAGCGTTCAACCCCTCGGCTGCGCCGCTGCCGCCGTCGAAGCCGGCCATTGCCTGCACGAGCTGAGAGGTCGAGGCTGAGCTCGTTGAAAGGAAATCGCCACCGATGGCCGGCGTCCAGGTCGCTTCCGGCGTACCTGCCGGCGGGTTGTAGAAGAGGAAGCTCCCGGTTTGCTTGTCGTCACGGATGTCATACACCTGCATCTTACCTGTGCCGTCCTGCCGCATCACCAGGTCGTCAGAGCTGGTGGCCCCGCTCATCGGAGCGATGCCGACGGGCTTCCAATCCAGGCCGAGTTTTCCCCCGCCGATTATAATGTTTGAATCCGGAGATGCGACCGAGTAGGCGCCCGTGGTCGGATCCTGACTGAAATCATAGATTCGCACCTCGCCGGTCGCGGGATCGCGCATCAGCATGCCTAACGCAAACTGGCTGCTGAAGTGGCCGAAGCCGACAAAGTCCAGCCCGGAGGGGCCCAGCGTGGAGACCGACACAACCGTGTCATTGGCGATGGCATACGCCTGCATCGTATCTTTCGTGATCGAATTGTTAGTGCCGGTGACGCTGTCGGTGCGCACGACCATGAGGGCGGCGGCGGTTCTGAAATCGACATATTCGCCAATGCCGAAGGCTTTCCAGTTGGAACCGAGGTCAGCCAATTCTTTGATGACGACGAATTGGTTGTTCTCGGTGTCGTAGATCTCATACGTCGTCGTATTGTCGGAATTCGCTCTACTCATAATGATGTCGGCTTGGCCGAATGTGGCGACATTGAGGTAACCGAGTCCGACAATCTTCCAATCCGGTCCGACGGCACCCAAAACCGCGCCGCTCGCCAAAGTATTCGTACCAACATTAATGTTGTAGACAGCCAACACGCCGGAGGTCTTGTTGCGCAGAAAAATGTCCTGTGTGTTTTTTGCGAAGTTCCATTCGACGGCACCCAGCACCGCGGTCGGATTTGCTGCATCATTCACGCCGGCGAAATCCCAATCCGTGGCAGGACTGCCGATGCTATTCGGGGACCAAAGCGGGTTCGTCTCTGCGTTGAGGACTTGGTTGCTGCCGAGGTTGTAGATCCGGTACGCGCCGTCGCTGGGAGCGCGCAAGATCATGTCTGCCGTCGGCGATTATTCATGCATAGCCTGGGCGGCCCGCGTCGATCAGGCGGAAAGGCTTGCAGGCAGGTTCACTCTGGCGAACCATGGGGCCGCGTGCAACCGAGGACGGCATAATGCCGCGATCAAGCGAGCCGCGCGGGCCGGTCGTGCCGGTCATCGGGGGCGGCCCAGCCGGCTTGTCCTGTGCGCTGTGGCTGCACAATTACGGTCTCTCGCCGCTGATCATCGAGCAGGAGAACGCGCTCGGCGGCATGGCGCGCATGAGTCCTTATCCCAACGAATGGCTGCTCGGGCAGCGCGGCAAAACCGGGCGCGAGAACGCCGCCGAATTCGCCGCCCATATCCACGCGCTCGGCGTGGAGATTTGGCTCGGCGTCAGCCCGCAGCACCTGCGGGAAGAGGAGGAGCACTGGCACCTCGAGCTGGGCGGTGAGCCGGCGGCACGATCACTATCAGCGGCGGCCATCGTGATCGCGACCGGGACGAGATTCGCGGGCGAGGAGTGGCTCGACGGCGTAGCGAACGCGCGCCGCATGATGGCGGCGGGCCGCCTGCATCTGGGCGCGACCGCAGTCGGCGAAGGGGATGCCGATTTGGGCTCGCACGTGGCGGTTATCGGCGGCGGCGACAACGCCTTCGACGTCTCGCGCATGCTGGCCGAGAGGGGCATCCGCGTGACGATGATCATGCGCTCGAAGTTTCCGAAGGCGCAGCCGCTGCTCGTTCAACGGCTGCGCGGATACCAAGCATCGGGATTGGTGACGGTGTTGGCGGAGCGCACGGTCGCCGCGCTCGAGGAGATGGACTCGAGAGTCGGCATCCGGCTGCATGGCGGCGGCGAGATCGAGGCCGATCGTGTGGCGTTGCTGTTCGGTTATCGCCCCAACACGGACCAGCCCTGGCTCCGCGCGCTTGCGCCGGCAACCGATGCGCTCGGCTATCTCGTCATCGACGGCAACATGGAAACGTCCCGCCGCGGCCTGTTCGCGGCAGGCGACGTCGCCAACCCGGAGGATCCGTGCATCGCGACCGCCATCGCGAGCGGCGCGGTTGCCGCGCGGCAGATCGCGAAACGGCTGGCGCGGGCGAACACACGGTCGTCGTGAAGATCTTTCAGCGCTTCGCTTTCAGCACCCGGCCAGCCACCGCGTCGAGCTTCTTCAGAAGCTTCTTGTCGCGCGCTTCGGGCGCGGTGATCAGCGCAGTATCGAGGGCGCGGTCCGAGCCGATCGGACAGGGCTCGTGCTCGCGCGGGAAATCGCGGGCGAGCCGCGCCACCAGCGCCTTCGCCGTGTCGGCGTTGGCGCCGAGCACGGCGATGATGTCCTGTACGGTCACCGCGTCATGGTCGGGATGCCAGCAGTCGAAGTCGGTGACCATGGCGACGGTCGCGTAACAAAGCTCGGCCTCGCGCGCGAGCTTGGCTTCCGGCAGATTGGTCATGCCAACTACGGAATAGCCGAGCCCTTTGTAAGTCATGCTCTCGGCGTAGGTCGAGAACTGCGGCCCTTCCATGCACACGTAGGTGCCCCCGCGCACCATCTTGATCCCTTCCAGCGCCGCGGCGGCTGCGATGCGGTCCTGCAGCAGCGGCGACACCGGATGCGCCATCGACACGTGGGCGACGCAGCCCTTTCCGAAGAACGAGGTCTGCCGGTTGAAGGTGCGGTCCACGAATTGATCCACCAGCACGAAGGTGCCGGGCGGCAGTTCCTGCTTGTACGAGCCGCAGGCGGAGAGCGAGACGAGGTCGGTCACGCCGGCGCGCTTGAGCACGTCGATGTTGGCGCGATAGTTGATGTCGGTCGGCGAGAGTCGGTGCCCCTTGTCGTGGCGCGATAGGAACACCACCGGCGTGCCAGCGATCTCGCCGACGCGCAACCGACCCGACGGCTCTCCCCAGGGACTGCGGATCGTTTTCTGCCGCACCTTCTCGAGCCCCGGCAGATCATAGATGCCGGAGCCGCCGATGACGCCGAGCACGGCCTTGGTCATGAGGCTTGGTTCACGCGCGCGGATATTCGCTTGGCGGGCGCGGCTTGAGCTTCTCCGGGTGCAGCTCGACCGCGTGCCACACCTTCTTCTTGGTGAAATAGAGAAGCGCGGAGAGCACGATCAGGAATATGAACACCTGCATGCCGGCACGCTTCCTGGCCTCGAGGTGCGGCTCGGCGGTCCACATCAGGAACGCCGAGATGTCCTTGGCGTATTGCTCGACGGTCATGGGCGCACCGTCGGTATATTCGACGCGGTTGTCGGTGAGCGGCGGCGGCATGGCGATGGCGTGGCCAGGGAAATATTCATTGTAGAAGCTGGCCGGCGGAATGCTGATCCCCGCCGGCGGCCGGTCCTTATAGCCCTGCATCAGCGCGGTGATGTAGTCGACGCCCTGCTCCTGGTATTGCGTGAAGATGTCGCCCACCCAGCGCGGAAAGCCGCGCTCGTAGCCGCGCGCCTTGGCGATGACGGACATGTCCGGCGGCACGGCGTTGTAACGCGCGCGCGCGGCCTGCTCGTTGGGGAACGGCGGGGGGAACGTATCGGCGAGGCGGCCGGGACGATCCTTGACCTCGCCTTGCTCGTCGGGCTCGCCTTTGACTTGGTATTCGGCGGCGATGGCGGTCGCTTGCGCGGTCGTGAAACCCGGCCCGCCCGGATCTGCGAGCGTACGGAACGCGACCAGTTTCAGGCCGTGACAGACCTGGCACACTTCGCGATAGACCTTGAAGCCGCGCTGTAGCTGCCCGCGGTCGAACTTGCCGAACGGCCCGGCGAACGACCACTTATTCGCGGGCGGGGGCGGCGCTTCGTGCTCTTGCGCCCGCGCTGACGGGCACAGCGCGGCGAGCAAGACGGCGAGAGTAAGGACGACGCGCGCGCCAGCCATGGCTCAAACCTTCGCGCCCGCCGGCGGGGGCGCCGGTGCCCCGATCGGCTCGCCCTCGCGCAACACCGATTCCGAAATCGATTTGGGCAGCGGCTTGGTTTTCTCGATCTTGCCGAGCACTGGCAGGATCACCAGGAAAAACGCGAAGTAGTAGACGGTGAAGATGCGCGCGAACAGCACGTAATTGCCTTCCGGAGGCTTGGAGCCGAGCCAGCCCAGCCCGACGCAGACGATGACGAAAGCCCAGAAGAACTGGCGGTAGGCCGGACGATAGCGCGCCGAACGCACTCGCGACGTGTCGAGCCACGGCATGAATGCGAGGATGAGGATCGAGGCGCCGAGCGCCATCACGCCGAGGAGCTTGTTCGGGATCGCGCGCAGGATCGCGTAGAACGGCAGGTAATACCATTCCGGCACGATGTGCATCGGCGTCACCGCCGGATTGGCGGGAATGTAGTTGTCGGGATGACCCAGAAAATTCGGAATGTAGAACACGAACCAGGCGAACATGATGCAGAATACGGCGAGCAGGAAGCTGTCCTTAATCGTCGCGTAGGGGGTGAACGCGACGGTGTCTTGCTCATTCTTCGGCTCGACACCCGCCGGATTGTTCTGCCCCGCCACGTGCAGCGCCCAAATGTGCAGCACGACCACGCCGGTGATGACGAAGGGCAGCAGGTAGTGCAGCGAATAGAAACGGTTGAGCGTGGGGTTGCCGACCGCGAAGCCGCCCCACAGCCAGGTGACGATGGAATCGCCCACCAGCGGGATGGCCGAGAACAGGTTGGTGATAACGGTCGCCGCCCAGAAGCTCATCTGCCCCCACGGCAGCACGTAGCCCATGAATCCAGTCATGATCATGAGCAGCAACAGGATGACGCCGAGGATCCACAGCACCTCGCGCGGCTCCTTGTAGGAGCCGTAATACATGCCGCGGAAGAGGTGGATATAGGCGGCCAGGAAGAACATCGACGCGCCGTTCGAGTGCAGGTATCGCAGCAGCCAGCCGTAATTCACGTCGCGCATGATCTGCTCGACGGAATCGAAGGCATAGTCCACGTGCGGCGTGTAGTGCATCGCGAGGATGACGCCGGTGACGATCTGCGCGCCGAGCATGAAGGCGAGAATGCCGCCGAACGTCCACCAGTAGTTCAGGTTGCGCGGCGTAGGGTAGGCGACGAACGACGAATAGATGAGCCCGCCGATCGGCAGCCGCCGCTCCATCCATCGCATGAACGCGCTTTGCGGCTGGTAGCTCGGATGTCCGCTCATGATCGAGGCCGTCAACCGATCTTGATCTTGGTGTCGGAGAGAAATTCGTAGGGCGGCAGCGCCAGGTTCAACGGCGCGGGTCCCTGCCGGATGCGTCCGGAGGTGTCATAGACCGATCCGTGGCAGGGGCAGAAATAGCCGTCGTACGGTCCTTGATGGGCGATCGGGATGCAGCCGAGGTGGGTGCAGATGCCGATGAGCACCTGCCATTGGTCGTGGCCGGGCTTGACGCGCGCCGAATCCGGTTGCGGGTCCGGCAGCTTCGCCACGTCGACGTTCTGCGCCTCTTCGATCTGCTTCTTCGTGCGGTGATTGACATAAATCGGCTTGCCGCGCCAGAACACCTTGATCACCTGGCCGTCGGCGATCGGCGAAAGATCGACTTCGATCGGCGCGCCCGCCGCAATCGTCGACGCGTCGGGATTCATCTGCGTGATCAGCGGCACGAGCACCGCGGCGGCGCCGATGCCGGCAACGGAGGCAGTCGCGATGTAAAGAAAATCGCGACGCGTCGGCTCGGCCGAAGACATCGTCGTCACGTGCGTCGTTCCTTTCTGTCCGTCAGTCCACCCGCAGCCTGCTCGCGCCGGCTGCGTGAGTTCGCTCCGCGTGCGGCCGTCGCCACCCAGCACCGACACGGAGACGCCGCCTGGCGGCGGCGGGCGAACCGGCCGCTCGCCTCTCTGCAAGCGAGGGGCCAAGCGGCTTCATCCAGCGGCGTTTATTGGCACCCTTGCCAGGGGAGCGCAAGTGGGCAATGCGGGCCTCTGACGCAACGACCAAAGGTCGCACAAGTCATTTGTCCGTCATAAGATTAGCGTTGTCGCATGTCCGCAATCCTGCCCCTGCGCATCGCGCTTTATGAGCCCGATATTCCCCAGAACACGGGCACGATCCTTCGTCTTGCCGCTTGTCTCGGCCTCGAGGCGCACATCATCGAACCCGCCGGCTTTCCCACCAGCGACCGGGCTTTCCGCCGTGCCGGCATGGATTACCTCGATCAGGTCAGCATCGTCCGTCATGCCGGTTGGGCGGCGTTTGAGGGCTGGCGCGTCGGCGCCGCGGCGCGGCTCCTTCTCTTCACCACGCGTGCCTCCCACTCCTATTTTGCGCATGCATTCGAGCGGGGCGACGTCTTGCTGTTCGGACGGGAAACGTCGGGAGTGCCCGAGAAGGTGCACACGGCGGCCGACGCCCGGCTGCGCATTCCGATGCGAGAAGGGTTGCGCTCGCTCAATGTTGCGGTGGCCGCTGCCATGGCCGTCGGTGAAGCCATCCGCCAAACGGGCGCACACGCGGTCGGCGAGAGCTAAGCTGGATCGCAACGACGCGGGGCGCGCGACAGATCCTCGAAGACAATTCGGAAGAGGAAATACAGTCACAAAAGACGAAGCGGGTGAGGGACATTCTCACGCCCCAAGGCGCTACCCCTCACCCGCATCGCTCGCGGCGCTCTGTCGCTAACTCACCGCTTGCCAAAGTCCCCACGCAAGCGGGAGCGGACATCACACCCCCAACGTCCCCCACGCCGACAGGGTTTCCCGAAACAATGGCAAAATAAAGCTTCGGCTGGAATTTTCCCCGGCCCAAACAATGGCAAAATAAAGCTCGCGCTTAAGTCTTCCAGCAAACGTTGCGCGCACCGTGCGCGACGGCGTTGGCGATAGTGACGGCCCGGCGAGCATGCCCTAAAGGAAAGACGGAGGTCCGATGAGCGAGAGCGCGCTCGACGGTCGCAAGGCACGCGCGCGAACCTGGTTCGAAGCGTTGCGGGACGACATCTGCGCCGCGCTCGAGACGGTGGAAACAGACTTGCCGAGGCACGCGGCACTCGCCAACCGCGCGGCCGGTCGATTCGTTCGCACGCCCTGGACGCGCGCCGATCACAGCGGCGCAGCCGGCGGCGGCGGCGTGATGGCCAGCATGAGCGGCCGCGTGTTCGAGAAAGTCGGCGTGCACGTATCGACCGTGTTCGGCGAGTTTGCGCCCGAATTCCGTCAGGACATTCCCGGGGCCGAAACCGACCCGCGGTTTTGGGCCTCCGGCATTTCGCTCATTGTCCATCCGCAAAACCCGCACGTGCCAGCGGTCCACATGAACACGCGCTTCGTCGTGACCACCAAGACCTGGTTCGGCGGCGGCGCGGATTTGACACCCGTGCTCGACGTGCGCCGCCGGCAGGACGACCCGGATACGATTCGGTTCCATGCGGCGATGAAAGCAGCGTGCGATGCGCACGCCCCCGTTGCGCCCTATGCGAAGTTCAAGCAATGGTGCGATGAATACTTCTACTTGCGGCATCGCCAAGAGATGCGCGGAGTCGGCGGCATCTTTTTCGACTATCTCGACAGCGCCGACTGGGAGGCGAATTTCGCCTTCACTCGCGAGGTGGGCCGCGCCTTTATCGCAATCTATCCCGAGCTGGTGCGCAAGAATTTCGCCACGCCCTGGAACGACGCCGAGCGCGAGGAGCAGCTCGTGCGCCGCGGCCGCTACGTGGAGTTCAACCTGCTCTACGACCGCGGCACCGTGTTCGGACTGCGCACTGGCGGCAATGTCGAGGCGATCCTCTCCTCGTTGCCGCCGCTGGTGAAGTGGCCTTAAGCCGCGCCTCAACGCGCGAACGCGTTGAGGATCATCGCCGCCCCGCCGGCGATCACGACCGCGTCGAGGATTGCGGTGTGGACATGCAGCGGTAAGCGCTCGGTCAGCCGCTTGGCCAAAAAGGCGCCGGGAAATGCCACGCCACCGATGAGCAGTGCGATCGCGACGACCGTCGCGTTCACCACGCCGGCGAGTCCGAA
>Ga0207700_10000849_pt1 | contig 17621 bp, 13 predicted proteins | sample LARL82metaG_FD_184348 | JGI IMG/M metagenome (GOLD analysis project Ga0207700, IMG submission 184348) | Corn, switchgrass and miscanthus rhizosphere microbial communities from Kellogg Biological Station, Michigan, USA - LAR L8-2 metaG... | ecosystem: Host-associated > Plants > Roots >...
TCGACCAACGCCGAGGTCCCCGGCGTGGTGACCTCAGAGCGCGACATCGCGCCCGTGCTCGACGAGATCTTCGCCAACACCAGGCAGCGCATCATCGTGGCCTGCTTCGCCTCGCACGTGCACCGGGTTCAGCAGGTGCTCAACGCCGCGGTGAAGCACCGGCGCAAGGTCGCCTTCGTCGGCCGGTCCATGGTCCGCAACATGGGCGTCGCCCGTGACCTCGGCTACCTGCGGGTGCCTGGCGGGCTCCTGGTCGAGCTGCGCGAGGCCGAGGAGCTGCCACCCGGTGACGTGGTGCTGATCTCCACCGGCTCGCAGGGCGAGCCGATGTCGGCGCTGTCCCGGATGGCCGGCCGCGACCACCCGATCAGGATCGCCGCCGGGGACACCGTCATCCTGGCCTCCTCGCTGATCCCGGGCAACGAGACCGCGGTGTACCGGGTGATCAACGGGCTGACCCGGCTCGGCGCCCGGGTGGTGCACAAGGCCTCCGCGCTGGTGCACGTGTCCGGCCACGCTCCGGCCGGCGAGCTGCTCTACGTGCTGAACCTGGTCCGGCCGCGCAACTTCATGCCGATACACGGCGAGTGGCGGCACCTGCGGGCGCACGCCCACCTCGCCTCCCTGACCGGCGTCCCGGACAACAACATCGTGATCGCCGAGGACGGCGTTGTCGTCGACCTGGTCGGCGGCCAGGCCAGCGTGGCTGGCGCGGTGCCGTGCGGCTACGTCTACGTGGACGGCCTCACCGTCGGCGAGGTCACCGAATCCCAGCTCAAAGACCGCCGCATCCTGGGCGACGAGGGCTTCATCTCGATCGTGATCGTGGTCGACGCCAACTCGGGCAAGATGGTGGCCGGCCCCGAGATCCAGGCTCGCGGCTCAGGCATCGACGACGCCGCCTTCGGCGAGGTCCTGCCCCGGATCGAGGAAGCCCTGGCCCTGGCGGCCGCCGACGGCATCACCGACGCGCATCAGATCAGCCAGCTGGCCCGCCGCATCGTCGGCAAATGGGTCAGCGACAACTACCGCCGCCGCCCCATGATCATCCCCGTAGTAATAGAGGCCTAGCCTCCACTACCACCCACCCCACCCAGCACCGCCCCACAGCACCCGTTTCACCCACCACGGCACCCAACCCATCCCCGCGCCGCCTCCCATCCCCGCACCGCCTCTTGGCCGCACCACCAGCCCCATACATCCCGTGGACACCTCACGCACCACCAGCCCCGGCCTCATCCTCTCCCGTCCGCGAGCGCAACCACGGCGATGTGACTCTGCAGTGGTCCTGACCACGACGATGTGACATCGCCGTGGTTCCGACGGACACGCAGGACTCGGAAATTTCGTGGCTTACGCACCCATTTGAGCCTTATGGGGTATTTGTCCGGCGAGGTTTTGTCAGACCGTGCCCGCATCATGCGGCCATGGCCCGAACGACCCGGCTGGACTACGATGCCCTCGACCGGCTTCTCATCCAGCAGCTTGACGTGATCTCCCGCCGCCAGGCGCTGGCCGTCGGCGTTACCGATAACGCGCTGCGACACCGGCTTCGCCCTGGCGGGCCGTGGCGGGGGTTGCTGCCCGGGGTGTACATGGCCGCGACTGGCGCGCCGACGACCTTGCAGCAGGAGATGGCGGCGCTGCTGTACGCCGGCCCCGGGAGCGTCATTACCGGGCCGGCGGCGCTGCGCAGCCACCACATCAGGACCGAGCTGACCGAGTTCGTCGATGTGCTGGTCCCCTCCACACGGCAGCGTCGCGACACGCAGTTCGTCCGCCTGCACCGGACGACCCGGATGCCCGGGCGGATCTGGGAGGCCGGCCCGGTGCAGTACGTGATGCCGGCCCGCGCCGTTGCCGACGCCGTCCGCGCCATGACCAGCCTGCGGGACGTGCGCGCGGTGGTGGCGGACGCCGTGCAGCGAGACAAATGCGCCATAAGCAACCTCGCCGTCGAGCTCAGCCAGGGGCCGGCCAAAGGCTCGGTGCTGTTCCGCGAGGCGCTCGGCGACGTGGCCGACGGGATCAGGTCGGCCGCCGAAGGTGACCTGCGGGACCTGCTGGCCAGGTCCGGATTGCCCATGCCGCTGTTCAACCCGTCGCTATACGACGAACACGGAACCTTCATCGCCCGGCCCGACGCCTGGTGGCCAGCCCACGGCATCGCGGTAGAAGTGGACTCAAAACAGTGGCACACGTCGCCCGAGGATCACGCGAAGACGCTGGCGCGGGGCCGGCGGATGGCCAGGTACCAGATCGTCGTGCTCCGCTTCACGCCCCGGCAGATCCGCTCCCAGCCGGCCGAGGTCAGAAACGACATCAAGGCCGCCCTCGACGGCGCCCAGGGCCGCCCGCTGCTCAGGCTCAAGACGATCCCAGTGAATAACGGGGCGGCCGCGTAGCGGGCCGGCGGTACCCGATGGTCACGGTGAAGTCCCTGGTCAGATGGGCCTGGTCGGCGTAGCCGAGATCCGAGGCCAGCGCGGCCCAGTCCACCGAGGCCGCCTCATGATCATCCGTAGTGATAGAGGCCTCGTCTCCGCTCCGCGCCGTCGGCGGCCCGTTGCGCTCATTGCTCGGCCAGCCCGGCGGCCGCTAGCGGGTGGCCAATGGACAGGCCGCTGGCCGGGTCGAAGAACTGCAGATAGCGGGTGTCGACGGCCAGTTCCAGCGGCGCCCCGTTCTTAACCCGGCTCTCCTTGGACACCCGCGCGGTCCACAGCGACTTGCCGCCGACCAGCGCAGCTGCGGCCTCATCCTCGTCGTCTGACACCTCCGCCGCCTGCGCCAGGCTGGCGTGCTCGACATGCGGCGCGTCGATGGTGAAGATCACCATGATCTCGCTGCCCAGCTCCTCCGTCACTCCTGCGGTCACGCGCATCATCCCGCGGCTAGTGTTGCCGAGGGTGGCGTCTTCGAAGTCTGACGGGCGGATGCCGAGGATGACCTGCTTGCCGAAGTAGTCCGCCAGGCCGGGCTTGTTCTTCAGGACGTCGGCGGGTACCGGGAGCTTGTAGCCGGCGAACGTGACCGCCGCGCCGTCGTCCCTGACCAGCTCCGCGCTCACGAAGTTCATCGCGGGGGAGCCGATGAACCCGGCCACGAACAGGTTGACCGGGGCCTCGAACAGGGCCTGCGGAGTGTCGACCTGCTGCAGCCGCCCGTCTCGCAGCACGCATACGCGGTCGCCCAGCGTCATGGCCTCCACCTGGTCATGGGTCACGTAGACGGTGGTGACGCCGAGCCGCTCGTGCAGCTGATTGAGCGAGGCGCGCATGGACACGCGCAGCTTGGCGTCAAGGTTGGACAGCGGCTCGTCCATCAAGAAGGCCTGCGGCTCGCGGACGATGGCGCGGCCCATCGCGACCCGCTGCCGCTGCCCGCCGGACAGCGCGGCTGGCTTGCGCTTGAGGTACGGCTCCAGGCCCAGCATCTTGGCGGCCTCGTCCACCCGCCGCTTGATCTCGTCCTTGGAGGTCTTGCGAAGCTGCAGCCCGAACGCCAGGTTCTGCTCGACGGTCATGTGCGGGTACAGGGCGTAGTTCTGGAACACCATCGCGATGTCCCGGTCCTTCGGCGGCAGGTCGTTGACGATCCGGTCGCCGATGCTGATGGTGCCGCCGGTGATCTCCTCGAGCCCGGCTATGGACCGCAGCGCGGTGGACTTGCCGCACCCGGAAGGACCGACGAAAACCATGAACTCGCCGTCCTTTACGTCGAGGCTCAGGTCGTCAACGGCCCTGACGCCGCCCGTGTACGCCTTTTCCACGTGATTGAGGACTATCTGTGCCATTTGGAAACCTCCAGTGTTGTGCGGTAAGGATGATCGGCCGGGCAGTGCGTCAGTCATGGGCTCGGCGACGTCCAGCCTCAGCGCGCTGCCGTCGGTTGCCCATCCGATGGGCATGGGATCGGCCAGTTCCCCGATGAAGCGTCCGTCAAGTCCGTGATTCCGGAAGGCGAGCATGGTCCACCGCCCGGTGCGGTCGCTGACCAGACGGCCGCTGTACAGCGACTCGTCGGTAATGCGGACAGCCCGCTTTACGTCGAAGGGCCCGAGCGGTGAGTCGCATGGCAGGCACCAGGTTCCCCCGGGCATCCCGGCTTCCCGGCGCTTGTCGGACAGGCCGGCGCCAAGGCAGGAGAAGACCAGCACGGGACGTCCCCCGACCACCTCGACTTGCGGTACCTCGAGATGGCCGAAACCCTCGCCTGGCCGACTCAGCGGAGGCTGAGCCTGCCAGTGGATGAGGTCATCTGACCGCGCGTGCCCGATCACCCCGCGCTGGTCGGCGGGTCCGTCGCAGGCGCGGGCCGTCACGAGCATGTGCCAGCCGTCACCGTCGGGGTCAGCCAGTACCCACGGATCGCGCCACGCCTCGTCGGGCTGCAGCGCATCTGGAAGTTGTTCGTACCAGCGGGAATCGCTTTCCAGGACGGGCGAGCCGGAGTGCTTGCTCCAATGGTGGAGGTCAGCGGAGGTAGCCAGGCCGATGCGCTGCTTGGGGGCGGGATCGGCAGGGCCGACACCCGTATAGAACATGAACCACGTGCCGTCCCGGCCGCGCACCACCGAGCCGGTCCAAGTTGCGATGTCATCGAATGCCGGGCTGTCGGACGGCGTGATCGCGTCTGAGACCACGGTCCAGGCGGCCAGATCCGGTGAGGTGGCATGACCGATGGAGGCGTTCCAGTGCCGCTGGTCAGGGTGGCCGATGTGACGCGGAGCCTTGAGGAAGTAGAGGTGGTAGGAGCGGCCGTCGTCGGCGAGCCAGAAGTCCCACGTCCATGCGTCGGCCAGTCGCAGCATCGTGTGCCTTTCATTGGAGCGCAGATGCGGTCAGGTGCTGGGCGACTCGATCAGGCGCAGGAGGGATGATCCAGGCGGTGGTGTCCGCGGGTAGCAGGCCCTCCAGCAGGGGGGAGCTGGCGAGGACCACGGTTCCGCGCGGCAGGGGTACAGCCCGGGACCCGAAGTTGGTCACGCACTGCCAGCCGCCGGAACGGCTGAAGTGCAGTACCTGCCCGTTCGTGCCGGGCATCCATTCCAGGTTTTCGGCGGCCCGAAGCTTGCGGCGCCAGCTCAGCGCCTGCCGGTATAGAGCCAGGGTGGAGGCAGAGTCGTGTTCCTGCGCCTGCACGCTGAGCGGACCGAACCAGGCGGGCTGGGGCAGGTGCGCAGCGCCGGCGCCGAACCCGAAGGACGGCCCGTCGGCCGTCCAGGGCAGCGGGACGCGGCACCCGTCGCGGCCTTTTTCCGCGCCGCCAGACCGCCAGAAGACGGGATCTTCCCGACGGTCGCCGGGAATGTCCGCGACTTCGTGCAGGCCGAGTTCCTCCCCCTGGTAGAGGTAGGCCGACCCGGGCAGCGCCAGCATCAGCAGGGTGGCCGCCCGGGCCCGCCGGGTACCGAGACCGCAATCAGGCTCGGGTGAGACGCCGCCGCTGAGCAGCCATGCGCTGGCGGCCCCGATGCTGCTGAGATCGTCCTGGGCCGGCAGCGCGTACCGGGTGGCGTGCCGGACCACGTCGTGATTGGACAGGACCCATGTGGTCGACGCTCCGTGCTGCTGCGTGTCGGCGAGGTCATCGGTGATGACCCGCAGGAACTCCCCGCACCTCCAGTTGGCTTCGAGCAGGTCGAAGTTGAAGGCCTGGCCCAGCCCGGTCGGGCTGGCGTACCGCCCTCGCCGGGACGGGTGCACCCATGCCTCCGCCACGCCGGCCCGCGGCGGGTCGTACTGGTTGAAGACCTGCCGCCATTCGGCGTAGATGTCGTGGACCTCGTCCCGGTCCCAGAGCGGATGGGCCCCGTGCGGGACAGGCTGATCGCCCGGATTCGGCTCGGCGGGCAGCGGCTCGAAGGGCTCGGTAAGGTCCTTGGCCAGGCCGTGCGCCACATCGACCCGGAACCCGTCGACCCCTCGGTCAGACCAGAACCGTAGCGTGGCCAGGAAGTCATCCCGGACCTCGCGGTTCGCCCAGTTGAGGTCCGGCTGCTCGGCGGCGAACAGGTGCAGGTACCATTGCCCGTCCGGGACGCGGGTCCAGGCCGGGCCGCCGAACATGGAGGGCCAGTCCGAGGGGGGCTGCGCCCCGTCCGGGCCCCGCCCGTCGCGGAAGATGTACCGGTCCCTGGCCGGCGATCCCTTCGGGGCGGCCAGGGCCTCACGGAACCAGGCGTGCCGGTTCGAGGTGTGATTCGGCACGATGTCGATGATGACCTTGATCCCGCATCCGTGCAGCCCGGCCGTCATCTCGTCGAAGTCGGTCAGCGTGCCCAGCTGCGGGTCGACATCACGGTAGTCGTCCACGTCATACCCCCCGTCCGTCAGCGCGGATGGGTAGAACGGGCTGAGCCAGACCGCGTCGATGCCGAGCGAGGTCAGGTAGGTGACCCGGGAAATGATCCCTCCCAGGTCGCCTACGCCGTCGCCGTCGGAGTCGGCGAAGCTGCGCGGGTAGATCTGGTACACCACTGCCTGCCGCCACCATTCGGCGGTCGGCGGTGACATCTCCATGGTTTGTTTTCCTGACTACTTGATCGAGCCGCGCATGATGCCGCTGACGACCCAGCGCTGGGCGATGAGGAAGGCGACCAGGGTCGGCAGCAAGGCCATGAGATAGGACGCGAAGGCTACGTTGAAGTTGGTCGTGAACTGGTTCTGGAACAGGTACTGGACGACCGGCAGGGTCTGCCACTTCGGGTTCGCCGTGATCAGTTGCGGCATCATGAAGTCGTTCCAGGACTGCAGGAAGGCGAAGATGCCGACGGTGGCGGCCATCGGCGCCAGCAGCGGCAGCACGACCTTCCGGAAGGTCTGCAGGGTGCTGCAGCCGTCCAGCCGCGCGCTCTCCTCCAGCTCGACCGGGATGGACCGGATGAAGGCCGAGAACAGCAGCACGTTGAAGGCCAGGTTGAACATGACGTGGAGGATCCCGACGCCGAACGGGTTACCGAGGCCGATCGAGGCGAGGAGCTTGACCTGCGGCAGCGCGACGACCGGGAACGGAATGAACATGGCGGCCAGCAGGTAGACGAACGTCGCACGGAACTGCCAGTGGTTCCAGTTACGCACGATCGCCCACGCCGCGAGGGAGCTCACCAGGATTTCCCCGGTCACGGCGATCACCGTGACCAGCAGGCTCATCGAGAACGCCAGCGGGGTATTGGTCAGGTCCCAGGCGGCCCGGAAGTTCCCCCAGTGAATCGGCCAGGGGAAGTTGAAGCCGGTGCCCGTGCCGGTCTGGGCCGGTGACTTCAGCGCCATGGCGATGGCGAAGTACAGCGGGATGATGACGATCAGGGAGACGATCGCGATGATGATCGTCAGCCCCCAGTTGACCCGGCCGCCCTCAGGTATGGGGCGCGGCTTCCGGCGCGATCCGATCTGCGGCGCGGCGACGACGGGGGTACTTACCTCGGTAGCCATTAGAGAAGCCCTCCCTGGCGCCGGATCACGCCTAGCTGGAAGATCGCGAAGAGCAACGTGATGAGGAAGAAGACGACGGCGTTGGCCATCTGGTAGGCGTAGTCGCCGTTGAAGAAGCCGCTGAAGATCGTCATCGACACGCTCGTGGTCGCGGTGCCGGGGCCGCCGTTGGTCAGGCCGACGGTGATGTCGTACACGCTGAGGAAGTTCTTGAACGTCAGGATGGTGTTGATGACGAAGAACGGGAAGAGCAGCGGGAAGGTCATGCGCTGGAACTGCTTCCACGCGCTCGCCCCGTCGATCGAGGCGGCTTCGTACACCTCGGTCGGGATGGAGACCAGGCCGGCCAGGAAGATGATGAGCGCGCCCGGGATGGCCACCCAGGACGCGACGAAGACGATGCCGAGCCAGGCGGTGTGCTGGTTGGCCAGGATGCTGGTCTCCAGCGGGGCGAAGTGGATCGCCGTCGCGATGATCGGGACAGAGTTAGAGAAGATGAAGGTGAAAATGTAGGATATGACCAGGCCGGAGATGACCAGGGGCATGAAGTAAACCGTGCGGAATCCGGCCCGCCATTTGATCTTGGCGTTCAGCGCGATCGCCAGGGCCATGGCGACCACGTTGGTGACGATGCAGGCCACGACCGCGAAGAGCAGCGTGAACCCGTAGGAGTCCCGGATGGTCGGGTCGCTGAACGCCGCCTTGTAGTTAGCGAGCCCGACGAAGTGCCAGGTCCCGTACCCGACGTAGTTCGTGAAGCTGTAGAACATTCCCACGACCGCCGGGTAAATGATGAAGAAGGTGAACAGGGCGATCGCTGGGATGATCATGAAAAGGTACGTCGGTGACACGGGGAAGAAGATTTTCTTCACCGCACCGAGCACGCTTGGCCGGGAACGGTCTGCGGCCCGCTGGGAAGGGAGTGCGGTCGCGGTCATGCCTGCCTCCTAGATCCGGTGCTCATGCGGGTTCACGCCGAGGTCCGGATGGCCAGGCGCTTGAAAGCGCCGTCCATCGACGACGTGAATCCGCTGACGTTGCCGGTCAGCATCATTTCCTGGATGAAGTTCCCGATCGGGATCGTGAGCGGCACGTATGTTCCCGGGCCCTGGTAGAACCGGCCGGAGCTGACGTACGGCTGGAGGCCGGAGACGAGCGGGCTCTTCTGCGGCGGGGCGTTCTTGAGCGGGGAGAACGCGAGATTGGCCTGGTTGTACGCATTCATGACGCTCGGTTGCATGAGGTAGTCGAGGAACTGGATGGCCGCCGTGTGCTGCGAGGCTGGTTGCGATCGCGGCAGCCAGATCGCCAGGTCGAGGTTGACCCGGCACTTGGTCTGGGACGCGTCGTCGGTGGCGGGCAGGGCGAAGGTGCCCAGCTTAAGCTTGGGACTGATCGCGAGGACCTGGCCGACGGCCCACGGCCCCTGCATGTACATGCCCGCCTGGCCGTTGGCGAAGGCGAGGTTGCCGTCGGCGTAGTGCTTGGCGATCGGGTTCTCGTTGAAATACGGCGCCAGGCTGAGCATCTGCTTGCAGGGCGCGGTGAAATCCTTCTCGAACGACACCGACGAGTTGGGACCGAGGTTGGTGGCCTCGCGAGCGAGCCCCTGGTAGAACGCCGCGACGTCGACCATGCCGCCTGCCGTGTAATCGAACAGGCCCTGCTGCGTGGTCCAGGTGTCCCCGTAGGTCTGGTAGATCGGCACGATGCCCTTGGACTTGAACTTCTCGCACACCGCGAGGAATTCGGTCCAGGTGGTCGGGACGGCGGACACGCCGACCTTGTCGAACAGGTCCCTGTTGTAAATGACGCCCTCGGCGGCCACCGAGTAGGGCAGCACGCTCGTCTCGCCCTGGAACGAGGCGTACTGGGTGACCAGAGCCTGGATGTTCGGGTCGATGGTCTTGGCCTGCGGCAGGTCGGCTAGGTCGGCCAGCACGCCCCGGGCGACGAAGATGGACGTAGTCAGGTTGTAGTTGTCGCAGTCGATCGCGGGCGGATTACCGCGCACGAACTCCGCGATCAGGCTGGAGGTGAAGTCGTGGGTCACCACCACCTTCGACTGGCTCGCGTTGAACTTGGCGACCAGGTTGTTGAAGTACGGAACGACCTCGGGTTTCGTTTCCTCGAACACGATCCTGGTGGCCCCACCTGACGAAGATGAACATCCGGCCACCAGGCCGGGAACGGCGATCCCGGCCGCCCCGAGCCCCAGCGCCTTCATCATCGACCGGCGATTGAGCACCGGGCCGCCTCCGGGAGCCTCGGGGGCGGCGGAGGTAACCGGAGCTACCGTCCGGTGGTTTCGGCCCGACCGCGGGCCCTTGCCTTGCTGCATGAGGGACCTCCTAAGATCCCTAGGCCGCCCAATCGGGAGCCAGCGAGCATTCGGCGGCCCGGGGGCGAAGGCGCGATACCTGCGCGCTCCGTGTCAGGCCGCCCGAAACGTTTTGGAAACGTTTCCATGAAAGTAGGCTCGCCATCAACACGTGTCAAGACTTTGGCTAAAGAGCTTGGTGTGGCGTGTAGAAAACGTTTCCAACTAGCGGCATGATTGACGTGTGACGCCAGTGCCGCGGAAGATCAACATGGTCGATATCGCCCGCATCTCAGGCGTGTCGCTGGCCACGGCATCGCGGGCGCTGAGCAACGCTCCCGGCGTTGCCGCCGCTACCCGGGAACGGGTGCTAGCCGTGGCCGAGGACCTCTCTTACGTGGTCTCGCCGGAAGCATCCCGCCTGTCCGGCGGATCGACCCGGCGCGTCGCCGTTGTCGTACCCCACATCTCACGGTGGTTCTTCGCCGCCATGCTCGAGGGGCTCGAGTCGGCACTGCACGAGGCCGACCTCGATGTGCTCCTGTACCACGTTGGCGACGCTACGGACCGGCAGGCCTTCTTCGAGCGGCTCCCGGCCCGGCGCAAGGTCGACGCGGTCGTAGTCGTCGCGTTTCCGGTGTCGGAAGCCGAGCAGTTGCGCCTAGGGCTAATGGGGGTCAGCATCGTGGCCGCCGGCGGTCAGATCGCCGCCTACCCCTACGTATGCATCGACGATGAAGCGGCTGGCCGGCAAGCCATGGACCACCTGATCTTCCTCGGCCACCGGCGCATCGCCATGATCGCCGCGGTCGACCCCGACCAGCCCGGTTGGCCTGCCACCTCAGGCCGCGAGCAAGCCTACTACTCGGCTTTGCGCGAGGCCGGCATCGCCGCTGATCCCAGCCTCGTCACCGCCGTGGACTGGGGCGGCACGCAAGGTGCCGAGGCCATGGGCGAACTGCTTGGCTTGCGCGAGCCGCCCACGGCCGTCTACGCGCACTCCGACGAAGTCGCCCTCGGCGCCATGCGCACGCTGCGCCGGGCCGGGTTGCGGATACCGGAGGACATCTCGGTCATCGGCATCGATGGTCACCCGCTCGCCGAGCTGACCGACCTGACCACGGTGAGCCAGCCCGTGCGTCAGCAGGGTCTGCTGGCCGGCCAGATGGTCCTCGGGTTGCTGCAAGGTGACGATATCGAGCAGGCTGTCACCATGCCGACCAGGCTCATCATCCGCCGGAGCACCGCCCCTCCCCGACCCGGTAACGGGGCGGCCGCGTAGCGGGCCGGCGGCACCCCGATGGTCACGGTGAAGTCCCTGGTCAGGTGGGCCTGGTCGGCGTAGCCGAGATCCGAGGCCAGCGCGGCCCAGTCCACCGGCTCGCCACTGTCGGCCCGCTCGGCGGCCTCGTGCAGCCGGGCCCGGCGCATCACCCATTTCGGGCTGACCCCGACGTAGTCGGCGAACAGCCGCTGCAGGGTGCGCGGCGTCATCCCGGAGGAAGCGGCCAGCTGGTCGACCCGGCGCAACCCGGGATCGTCGGTGATGCGCGCGACCAGCGCGGCGGCCTGTTCGGCCAGCGGCTCCCGCTCCGGCAGGACCGATAGCAGCAGCGCCTCCGCATACCCGATCATGACGCCGTCGTCCACGTCGAAACCGCCGGAAGCAAAATCATCCATGATCGCCTGCCGGGTCTTCTCCGCCCGCGGCCCGAACAGCCGGGCGGCCGGCACCACCCGGTCGGTCAGCTGGGAGATCGGCGCCTGCCAGAACGGCCGGAAGCCCCCGGCTGTGAACCGCACCCCGAACCCCAGGCCGAGCCCGGACAGCGACCGGGTGAACAAACGCCGGTCCACGCCGAAGATCCCGGCCCCAGACGCCTCGAAGACCAGGTGCACGTTGGGGTGCGGCAGGACCGTCTGCTCGTGCGGTGGCTGGCCGCGCAGGTCCCAGCGGACGATCCAGTAGTAGTCCACGAACGGCGCGAGCGCGTCGGTGGGCTTGTGCCGGTCGAGCCGGATAACAGACGCGGCGAGGTCCGGGCGGAGCACGCCACGACCCATGGTCCCGACGGCGGCATCTGGCACCTGATCAGCCTAATCTGTCGCGTTTCTTCAAGACCTCCTGACCCGCCCTCGGTAGCGTCGCAGCCATGGAGAAGAAGAATCTGAGCGCAGAAATGGCGGCCGCGTCGGCCGAGGCGGCCCGCGTGGTGGGCAACGTGCCCCCAAATGCACTGGACACACCCACCCCGTGCGGCGACTGGGACCTGCGCACCCTGCTCAACCACACGATCCTGTGGACCTCGTACTCGGCCGAGCGCCGGGCGCACGGTGAGAGCGTCGCCGAGGAGCTGATGAACAAGGACTTCACCGCCGACCCCGGCTTCCGCGAGGACTACGCACGGCAGATAGGCAAGGCCGTCACCGCCTGGTCAGCACCCCAGGCCTGGGAAGGCAACCTAAACGTTATGGGCGACGCCACCCCGGCCGCCGACGTAGGCGCGATGCTGCTCATGGAAACGGCCCTGCACGGCTGGGACGTGGCCCGGGCCACCGGCCAGGAGTTCAGGACAGACGACCAAACGGCCACAGCCCTAGAGGACATCGTCCAGGCCCAGGCCGAACTCTTCCGCAAGTACCAGGGCTTCGCCGACGCCGTCGAACCACCGGAGAACGCGACGGTCTTCGAGCGCGCCCTCACCCTGTCCGGCCGCGACCCCGGCTGGAAGCCGGCGTCATAACGACGCGGTCAGCACCCGCACCGGCGAACCCTGAGCGAACGCCACGATGTCCTCGGCCGCGTCGCCGTAGAAGACCCGGTAGGTCTCCTCGGTGACGTAGCCGAGGTGCGGCGTCAGCACCACGTTAGGCGCGGACCGCAGCGGGTTGGACAGCGGCAGCGGCTCGACGTCGTACACGTCCAGCGCCGCCCCCGCGATCGACCCGGACCGCAGCGCCGCCAGCAGGGCCGCGCTGTCCACCAGCGGCCCGCGGGAGGTGTTCACCAGGTACGCGGACGGCTTCATCAGCGCCAGCTCGGCCACGCCGACCACGCCGACGCTGCGCGGGCTGAGCTTGTAGTGCACGGTCACCACGTCGGAGGAGGAGAACAGCTCCTCCTTCGAGACCGCCTTGACGTGCGCCTTCTTGGCCACGTCCGGATCCAGGTTCTGGCTCCAGGCCACAACCTTCATGCCGAAGGCGCGGCCGATATCCGCCACCCGCCGGCCCTGGTGGCCGAGGCCGACCACGCCGAGCCGCTTGCCGTCCAGGCCGGTGCCGATGGTCCGCTGCCAGCTGCCGCCGAAGCCGAGCGCCGCGCCGCCGGCCCGCCCGGCCTGCTTCAGCCGCTGGTCCTCCTCGGGGATGTGCCGGAGCAGCGCGAGGATCAGGCCCCAGGTCAGCTCGGCCGTGGACGTGCCGATGCCGCCGGTGCCGCTCACCGTGATCCCGCGCGCGGCGGCCGCCTCCAGGTCGATCGACGTGTTGCCCATGCCCGTGGTGACCAGCAGCCGCAGCCGCGGCAGCTGGCCGAGCCGGTCCGCGTCGAACGGCGTGCGCTCCCGCATCGCCACCACCACGTCGTACGGTTCCAGGGCGCTGACCAGCGCCTCCGTCCGTCCGATGTGCTCGGCGAACACGTCGATCTGGCCGAGCGAACGCACCGCCGACCAGTCCGCGCTGGCCAGGGAAACCTGCTGATAGTCATCGAGGATCGCGACCCGCATAGGGCCGACACTACCGCTCCGCGGGTGCCGCCGCTCGCCTGATAGCGTCGCCCCGGAGGAGGACCTATGACCTGGCTTGACGCGCTGACGGAGAAGGCCCTGGCCCGGGAGCTGCCTACCCGTGCCGAGGCCCTGAAAGTCCTGCAGGGAACCGACGACGAGCTGATGGACGTGGTGGCGGCGGCCTTCAAGGTCCGGCTGCGCTACTTCGGCCGCCGGGTCAAGCTGAACTACCTGGTCAACATCAAGAGCGGCCTGTGCCCCGAGGACTGCTTCTACTGCTCGCAGCGGGCCGGCTCGGCGGCGGACGTGCTCAAGTACACCTGGCTCAAGCCGGACGAGGTGATCAGCAACGCCGAGGCGGGCGTCAGGGCCGGCGCCAAGCGCGTATGCCTGGTCGCCAGCGGCCGCGGCCCCACCGACGCGGATGTCACCCGGGTGTCCGGCGCGATCGGGAAGTTCAAGGAGCAGCACCCCGAGGTCGAGGTCTGCGCCTGCCTCGGCCTGCTCTCCGACGGCCAGGCCGAGCGCCTGCACCAGGCCGGCACCACCGCCTACAACCACAACCTCAACACGGCCGAGGCCAACTACGCCGACATCTGCACCACCCACTCGTACCAGGACCGCGCCGACACGGTTAACAAGGCGAAGGCAGCGGGCCTGTCCCCGTGCTCGGGCCTGATCGCCGGGATGGGCGAGACCGACGACGAGCTCGTCGACGTCGTGTTCGCGCTGCGCGAACTGGACCCCGACTCGGTGCCGGTCAACTTCCTGATCCCGTTCGAGGGCACCCCGCTGGGCGGTCAGTGGGCCCTGACCCCGCAGCGGTGCCTGCGCATCCTGGCCATGGTCCGGTTCACCTGCCCGGACGCCGAGGTCCGGCTGGCCGGCGGGCGGGAAATCCACCTGCGCAGCCTGCAGCCGCTCGCGCTGCACATCGTCAACTCGATCTTCCTCGGCGACTACCTGACCAGCGAGGGCCAGGCCGGCGCCCGCGACCTGGAGATGATCGCCGACGCCGGCTTCACCGTCGAGGGCGCGGCCGAGCGCACCCTGCCGGAGCATCGCCGCGACCTGGTCCGGGTGCGCCGCCGCGGCCCCGGCACCTCGCTCCCGGCGAATGCCTGATCCGCGGGTCGAGGACCTCGAGCGCGCCGCCGCGCTGCACTGGCAGGCGCCGGAGACCGAGCCGCTGGGGGAGTGGCGGCTCCGCGCGGCGGCCGGCTTCACCGGCCGCGCCAACTCGGCCCTGCCGGTCGGTGACCCGGGCCTGCCGCTGCCGGAGGCGGTGGCGGCCGTCGAGGACTGGTACCGCCGCCGGGACCTGCGGCCGATGATCGTCCTGCCCCAGGGGGCCGGTCCCGACCCCCTGCCCGCCTATTTGGCCGAACGGTCGTGGCTTCCCCGCCCCGGTCCCGCCTTCGTCATGACCGCGGAGATCGCCGACATTCCCGCGAGTACCGCCGACGTGCGATTCTCCCCCGAACCCGACGCGGCCTTCCTCGGCCTCTACCGCTACCGCGGGCAGGACCTGCCGCCGATCGCGCGGACGCTGATGATGTCGGCCCCGTGGCAGGCGTTCGGGACCATCTGCCGGGACGGCCGGACGGTGGCCTGCGGGCGGATCTCCGTGGCCGGAGACCTGGGGGTGCTGACCGCGGTGGAAGTCGATAAGGCCTGCCGGCTCCAGGGCCTGGGCGCGGCCATCACGTCGGCGCTGGCCGCCGTCGCGGCCGGCCAGGGCGCGCGGCGCATACTGCTCCAGGTCGAGACGAGCAACGCCCCGGCCCGCGCGCTCTACCTCCGGTGCGGCTTCCGCGACTCGCACCGGTACCACTACATGCTTGCGCCCTGAGCGAGACACGCCGTCGAGGTGTTGGGACCGACACCGCGTTCTCGCTACGTTTGTAAGCATGGCGACCCGTGCCCGTAACGGATCTGCCCGCCCGCGCGGCGGGCTGGACGAGGCTGCCCCCGAGCCTGCGGGCCGTCCCGCGGCCACCAAGTCACCGGCCCGCCAGGCCCCCCGCCGTAAGCAGGGGCAAGGCAGCCAGACCCGTTCGGGTACTAAAAAAAAGAGCAACCGGAAACCGTCCGGCAAGCCGGGCACGGCCAAGGGGCGCACGGCGAAAGGCCGTCCCGCGCCGGCCCGCCCGCCTCGCGACCCCGTCGTGATCCTGGTCCGTTGGACCGGCAAGATGATCGTGGCTGCCTGGATGCTGGTCGCCGGGGCGGTCGGGTTCGCCGCCCGGGCCGTCGGCCGCGGCGCGCGCGACCTGGACCCGCACCATCGTCGCGACGGCGTGGGGCTGCTCACCCTGGGCGCGGCCATCGTGCTCGCGGCCGGCCTGTGGTTCCGGATGCCCAACGCGGCCGGCCGGTCCATCCGGACCGTGGCCCTCGGCGGGTTCGGCTCGCTGGCCTGGGTCATCCCGGTGCTGGGGCTGCTGCTGGCCTGGCGGTTCCTGCGTCACCCGGACCGCAACACCGAGACGATCCGGGCCACGATCGGCTGGGCCGCGCTGCTGCTCGGCGCGCTCGGCCTGATCCACATCGCCAAGGGCATGCCGCGCCCGTCCGACGGAGCGCGGGCCATGCACCTGGCCGGCGGCTACATCGGCTACGCCATGTCCGCCCCGCTGTCCTCCTCGGTCACCACGTGGGCGGCGGTGGCGCTGCTCACGCTGCTGGCCTTGTACGGCATCCTGCTCATCTCCGGCACCACGGTGCACCGGATACCGGAACGCCTCCGCGAACTGCGCGAGATGTTCGGGCACGGCGAGCCGCGGGCCGAGGGCGACGACGGCCTGCAGGTCGACGAGGGCTACGCGGCCGGCAGCGGCAGCACGGTCCGCCGGGCGCGCGGCCAGCTCGCCAGGCAGATCAGGCTGCGCCCGGCCATCGAGGCCGGCGATCACACCAAGCCCTACGACACGCCGCTGCTCGAGCAGGACAAGAAGCGCGGCAGGCCCCGCCCGGACGGCGGTGACGGCCTGGTCGAGGCGCTCGGCTTCGGCACCCACGAGGAACCTGCGGCGCCCGCCCCGCACGAGCCCGAGCCCGCCATCGCGGTGCCGAAGCCCTCGGCGCCGCTGCGCAACCCCGAGCAGCTCACGCTGACCTCGGGCGACGCGATCGCGTACACGCTGCCGCCGACCGCACTGCTCCGGCCGGGGACCGCGCCGAAGCAACGGACCAGGGCGAACGACATCGTGGTGGCGGCGCTGTCCGAGGTGCTCGAGCAGTTCCAGGTGGACGCGCAGGTCACCGGGTTCAGCCGGGGCCCGACGGTGACCAGGTACGAGATCGAGCTCGGCCCGGCGGTCAAGGTGGAGCGGGTCACCGCGCTGAGCAAGAACATCTCCTACGCGGTCAAGAGCGCCGACGTCCGGATCATCTCGCCGATCCCGGGCAAGTCCGCGATCGGGGTGGAGATCCCGAACGCGGACAAGGAGGTCGTCAGCCTGGGCGACGTGCTCAAGTCGCAGACCGCGCTGTCCGACCATCACCCGATGGTGGTCGGCCTGGGCAAGGACGTCGAGGGCCGGGTCATGGTGGCGAACCTGTCCAAGATGCCGCACATCCTGATCGCCGGAGCCACCGGATCGGGCAAGAGCGTCTGCCTGAACAGCCTGATCACCTCCATCCTGACCCGGGCCACGCCGGACGAGGTGCGGATGATCCTGGTCGACCCCAAGCGCGTCGAGCTGACCATCTACGAGGGCATCCCGCACCTGATCACGCCGATCATCACCAGCCCGAAGAAGGCGGCCGAGGCGCTGGACTGGGTGGTCGGCGAGATGGACCGCCGGTACGACGACCTGTCCGCCTCCGGGTTCCGGCACGTGGACGACTTCAACAAGGCGGTCCGGGCGGGCCAGCTCAAGCCGCCGCCCGGCAGCGAGCGGGTGTATCTCCCGTACCCGTACCTGCTGGTGATCGTGGACGAGCTGTCCGACCTGATGATGGTCGCCCCGCGCGACGTCGAGGACGCCGTGGTCCGGATTACCCAGCTGGCCCGGGCGGCCGGCATCCACCTGGTACTGGCCACCCAGCGGCCAAGCGTGGACGTGGTGACCGGCCTGATCAAGGCCAACGTGCCGTCCCGGCTGGCCTTCGCCACCTCGTCCCTGG
>Ga0207700_10000851_pt1 | contig 17569 bp, 10 predicted proteins | sample LARL82metaG_FD_184348 | JGI IMG/M metagenome (GOLD analysis project Ga0207700, IMG submission 184348) | Corn, switchgrass and miscanthus rhizosphere microbial communities from Kellogg Biological Station, Michigan, USA - LAR L8-2 metaG... | ecosystem: Host-associated > Plants > Roots >...
TCCGACATGGCTGTCACCGGAAGCGGCCAGCCGATAGCCAGTTCAGGATCGTCGAACGCGATCGAGACGTCCTCATCAGGGTCGTGCGGACGGTCGATGCGATAGGAGATATCCGCGATCTCGGTGATGGCCTGGAATCCGTGCGCGCAGCCAGCGGGCACGTAAAGCGAGACCTGCTCGTCGTCGCGCAAATCGAAGCTTTCCCAGTTGCGGAACGTCGGCGACGAGGGCCGTAGGTCCACGACCACGTCGTAGACCGCGCCGTAGGAGCACCGTACGAGCTTCGCCTCTCCCTTCCCGCGCCGCACGTGCAGGCCACGGATGACCCCGCATTTCGAGCGAGAGAGGCTGTGCTGGACAAACGCGCACGGATCAATCCCCTCCGCCCGCATGACCTCGGCGTCGAAGGTACGACAGAAGAACCCGCGCTCGTCCAGGTGCGGCGTTGGCTTGAACAGGAGCGCCCCCGCGATGCGCGGGACATGACGGACGTCCACCAGTCATCCCTTCCCCTCCGGCGCCGCACTCGAGGTCACTAGTTGCGTCCTCGCCGCCACAGCAGGTATAAGCCTCCGCAGGTAGAAGCTTCGCCGAGCCTTACCGGAGTCCCCAACTCTGGGGGCTTTCGTCGTATCACAGCTATCCACTTGCCGTTCCTATGATCGCGGAACTCCTGGTGTCGGGGGGTACACCAGCCGGGGCTCGATTAGGTGATGCGATGAACGGTGTAGCGAACGGTCTTGGCTCCGTCGTGACTGCGATGCGGGCCATGCACCCATTGCCGTCCGGCGACACGGTCCGCCCTGGTTGCGAAGGGCTCGGACGATGAGCCGCATTCTGGTCATCGTCCAGAACTTGGCCGTGCCCTTCGACCGGAGGGTATGGCTCGAATGCCAGGCGCTCACCGCCGAGGGCCATCAGGTCGCGGTGATATGCCCCAAGGACGATGGCGACCCCCCATACGAGGTGGTGCAAGGCGTAGAGCTGTACAAGTACCAGGGCTATGCGCCTGGAGGCAGCAAGCTCGGCTACGTCGCCGAGTACGTGTATTCCTTCCTCGCCACGGCCCGGCTGACCATGCGGGCCAGGCGGTCCGGCCGGTTCGACGTGATGCAGGCCTGCAACCCGCCAGACATCTTCTGGCCGCTCGCCCTGGCCCTGCGAGCCGGCGACCGGACCCGGTTCGTGTTCGACCACCATGACCTTTGCCCCGAGCTTTACGAGTCTCGCTTCCCGCACGGCCCGAGGCTGCCCTACCGGGTGCTGCGCGCCCTGGAGCGCAGGACGCACCGGACCGCGGACCACGTGATCTCGACCAACCAGTCGTACCGGGACCTCGCGCTCACCCGGAATGGCAAGTTGCCTGCCGACGTCACCGTCGTGCGCACCGGGCCGGATCCGGAGCGGCTGCGGCGCGGCCCGGCCTACCCCGAGCTGCGCCGGGGACGCCGGTACCTCGCCACGTACATCGGCGTCATGGGACCGCAGGACGGCGTAGACAATGTCGTCCGCGCCGCCGACGTGGTTGTGAACCAGCTCGGCCGCGATGACATCGCCTTCACGCTGATCGGCTCTGGGGACTGCTTCGACGAGCTGGTCGCACTACGCGACGAACTCGGCCTGGCGGGCCACGTGGAGTTCACCGGTCGGGCACCCGACGAGCTGGTCAAACGCATCCTGTCCACCGCGGACGCCGGCCTGTCGCCTGACCCGCTGAATCCGCTGAACGACCTGTCCACGATGAACAAGACCATGGAGTACATGGCCTTCGAGCTGCCTGTGGTCGCGTTCGATCTGCGCGAGACGCGGATCTCATCCGGTGAGGCCGGGGTCTATGTCCAGCCGAACGACGTGCACAAGTATGCCAAGGCGATCGTGGAACTCATGGATGATAAGCCGCGCCGCCTGAAGCTGGGCCAGCTGGGCCGCGAGCGGGTCGAGCGGGAGCTGGCGTGGAGCTACCAAGAGCGCGCCTACCTCGGCGTCTACCGTCGGGTGCTCGGTAAGGGTCGGGCGCGCCGGGCCCTCGGCAACGGCCAGGCGCATCGGGCCACCCCCGGCGCCCAGCCCGGCCAGGTCGTCCCCGATGGCCAGCCGTTCGACGCCGTCCCTAACGGCCAGCCGCACCGGGGCAACGGCAACGGCAGCCCAGGCCAGGCCATCCCCAACGGACATCCGTCCGACGTCGCCCGTAACAGCCAGCCGCATCAGGTCGCCCACCAGAGCGAGCCCCTCGAACAGACCGGGGGTTGAGGTGTGCGGGATCGCGGGGTGCTATCAGCAGGCCGACGGCCAGAAGCTCGTCGATATCATGACCGACCGGATCGCTCATCGCGGGCCGGACGCTGCCGGGACCTGGAGCCACGAGGACGACCGCGTGGCTGTGCAGCTAGGCCACAGACGATTGTCGATCATCGACCTCAGCTCCGCGGCCAACCAGCCGCTCACTAAGCACGGCCTGACGCTGGTTTACAACGGCGAGCTGTACAACTACCGGGAGCTGCGGGCCGAGCTGATGACCCAGGGGGCGCGCTTCAGTACGAGCTCGGACACCGAGGTGGTACTGGAGGCCTGGCGTGCGTGGGGGCCCGGGGCCTTGCCCAGGTTTCGCGGCATGTTCGCGTTTGCGCTGCTGGACGAGCGAACCGGAGAGCTCACCCTGGCCCGTGACCCGTTCGGCATCAAGCCGCTCTACTACCTCGCCCGGGGCGACGGGGTGATCTTCGCCTCCGAGCTCAAGGCGATGCTCGCCGCGGTGGGCTCGGAGTTGCGGATGGAGCCCGGCGCCCTGGTGGCATCGATGCTCTACTACTGGGTGCCTGAGCAGCGCTGCGCCATTGCCGGGGTGACGAAGCTGCCGGGTGGCTCATGGGCGCGGGTCCGTCCCGACGGCAGCGTCTCGGTGCAGCACTACTGGCGTATCGCGGATGTGGCGCTTGAGGCCGGCGCCGGGCCTGCGGCCGACCTGGGCCCGGTGATCGAGGATTCGGTCGCCGCGCACCTGGTGGCCGACGTCCCGGTGTCGAGCTTCCTGAGCGGAGGGCTGGATTCCAGCATCGTCACGGTCCTCGCGCACCAGGCCGCGGGCGGGGTCGACGCCTACACCATCACGTTCCGTCCTGAGGACCAGCGACTCGAAGCGATGCCCGACGATGCGGTCTACGCCCGGAAGGTGGCCGCGCGCTTCGGCATCGAACTGCACGAGATCGAGATTTCACCCGACATCGTCAACCTGCTGCCCCGGATGGTCGACGTGCTCGACGAGCCGATCGGTGACGCGGCCGCGATCAACACGTTGCTCATGTGCGAGGCGGCGCGCGAGCGCGGCGTGAAGGTGATCCTTTCCGGGATGGGCGCCGACGAGCTGTTCGGCGGGTACCGCAAGCATCTGGCCTGTGTCCTGGCCGGGAAGTACCACCGGCTGCCCGCCGTCGGTCGCGCGGGCGTGCGCGCCGCCGTCGACCGGTTCCCGGTGAGCGCCGCGGGTCGTGGGCTGCGCTACGCGCGGTGGGCCAAGCGCTTCCTGACTTTCGCGGACCTGCCCGAGGAACCCCGGTTCCGCCGCAGCTATACCCTGTACGACCCGGATGAGCTGGCCGCGGTGGTCAGCCCGGACCTCGCGGGCTATGTCGACCAGGTGGTAGAGCAGCACGCGGACGTCTACAACGACAACTCGCTGCGGGACCCGGTCAACCGGATGTGCCTGGCCGACAGCCGCCTGTTCATGCCGGGACTGAATCTCAACTACACCGACCGGGCCAGCATGGCGGCCTCGGTTGAGGTCCGGGTCCCCTTCGTTGACCCCGTGGTGGCGCGCGCCGCCTTCTCCATCCAAGGCAATGCGAAGATCCGGCGGCGGCAGGGCAAGGTTGCGCTCAAGCGGGCAGCTGAGAGCTGGCTGCCGCACGAGATCGTGCACCGGCCGAAGGCCTCCTTCAGCGCCCCCATCCGCGCCTGGGTACGCAGCGACCTGCGAGAACTCATCAACGATGTGCTCGTCGGCGGCGAGATCGTGCAGTCCGGGATGATCCGCAGGGACTCCGTGCTGCGCCTCATACACGACGAGCAGGCCGGCCGGGAGGACCGTTCCAGGCAGATTTGGCAGCTGCTGACGATGGAGCTGTGGTACCGCCACGCCCAGGCCATGGGCGTGGCGGCATGACGACGAATACACCCGCTGCGCCGGCCAGCCGCGCAGCCGACCCAGGGACGTAATGAAGCAGATAGCCCAGAACTACAAGTCCGGGGAGCTCACCGTCCTCGACGTGCCCGCGCCGGTGTGCCGTCCCGGCGGGGTCCTGGTGCAATCCCTGTTCTCGCTCATCTCCACCGGCACGGAGATGATGAAGGTGAGCGAGGCCAAGATGTCGATGGTCGGCAAGGCGCGGGCGCGCCCAGACCAGGTGCGCAAGGTTCTCGACGCGGTCGCCCAGCAGGGCGCGGTGGCCACCTATAAGAAGGTCATGAACCGGCTCGACTCCTACACCCCGCTCGGGTATTCGCTATGCGGCGTCGTCACCGAGGTGGGATACGGCGCCGAGGAGTTCCGGGTCGGCCAGCTCGTCGCGGCGGCCGGCAACGAGTACGCCCTGCACGCGGAGTACAACTGGATTCCAGTCAACCTGTGCGCTCCAGTGCCCCGGGGGGTGTCGCCGGAGCATGCCGCCTTCTCCACCGTCGGGGCCATCGCCATGCACGGGGTGCGGCGCGCGGAAGGTCAGCTGGGCGACACCGCCTGCGTCATCGGTCTTGGCCTCGTCGGCCAGCTGGTGGTTCGCCTGCTGATCGCCTCCGGGGTCCGCGTGGTGGGCCTCGACGTGGTCGAGGCCCGGTGCCGGCAGGCCGAGCAGGCCGGCGCGCAGCTGTGCGCCGCACCCACCGACGCCGGCCTCGAAGCGGTCGAGCAGGCGCTGGCCGAGATGACGGGCGGGCGTGGCGCGGACCACCTACTGCTGGCCGCGGGGGGGTCTTCCAACGGCCCCGTTGAGGCGGCTGCCCGGCTGGCCCGGGACCGCGCCCGCGTCGTGGACATCGGTAAGACCCGTCTGGATTTGCCCTGGAACGCCTACTACGACAAGGAACTCGACGTCCGCTTCTCCCGGTCCTACGGACCCGGGCGCTACGACGACCGTTACGAGCTTGACGGCATCGACTATCCGGCTGGCTACGTGCGCTGGACCGAGCGCCGTAACCTCGAGTGCTTCCTGGACCTGATCGCCCGCAAAGAGATCGACGTCGAGTCGCTGGTGTCCGGGGTCTTCCCGGTCGAGCAGGCTAGTTCCGTCTACGGCGAGCTGGCCTCGGGCTCGCTGGATGCCGTCGGGGTGCTGCTCAAGTACCCGGCGCCCGCCCCGGAAAGCGAGCCCGCCGCGGTCAGCCAGCTCGTTGCGGGCGGCCGCACGGCCACGCCGCGTGTCGCGAGCGCGCAGCAGCTGGCGGTCGGGTTCATCGGGGCCGGCAACTACGCGTCGTCCATGCTGCTGCCCCATCTCTCCGCGCTCGAATCGGCCCGGCTGGCCCACGTGGCCACCACCAGGTCCCTGTCGGCCGTGAACGCGCAGCGCCGTTTCGGCTTCACGACCGCCTCGACTACGGCGGACGCGGTGCTCGAGGACACGTCGCTGGACGCGATCTTCATCGTGACCCGCCACAGCACCCATGCCGGCCTGGTGTGCCGCGCCCTGGAGACCGGAAAGGCCGTGTTCGTCGAGAAGCCGCTCGCGCTGACCAGCGATGAGCTTCAGCGGATCGTCGATGTCGTGACGAAGACCGGCAACGACCGGCTCATGGTGGGGTTCAACCGGCGCTTCGCGCCGCTGCTTGTGGAACTGAGGTCGCGGTTCGGGCAGCCGGCGGCTGGGACGGTGACCCGGTACCTGGTCAACGCGGGACGGCTGGATGCCGACAGCTGGTATCTCAACGAGGAGCTGGAGGGGTCGCGCTTCACCGGCGAAGGCGGCCACTTCATCGACACGCTGAGCTGGTGGGCGGGCAGCCTGCCCGACGAGGTATATGCGGTCCCCGGCCCGGAGCAGGGCGACCTGCAGGCCACAGTGCGATTCCGGAACGGCTCGGTGGGCACCGTCAGCTACGTCACGGGTGGCAATGCCCGCTATCCGAAGGAGACGCTCGACTGCGCGGGGGGCGGCCGGAACGCACGGCTGGACAACTTCCAGCGGGCCATGGTCTGGTCCGGGCGGCGCCGCGGGACCATGCGGTCCCGCGGCGGCCAGGACAAAGGCCAGCGACCCGAGCTTGAGCAGTTCATCGAGGCCACCCGGACCGGTGCTCCCATGCCGATCTCGTTCGAATCCCTGGTGGCGACCACCGGGGCAACGATCGCGGTGGCGAGGAGCTTGGCCAGCGGCCACCCGGAGAAGGTGTGACCACGTTCGATACGACATCACGTCTCGGCTGGTATGTGCGGAGGGCCAGCCAGATGTCACCTGCCGAGGTGACGTGGCGTGCCCGTGACCAGGCTCTCCGTATCGCCTGGTCGCGGCGGCAGGTGAGCCGCGACCAGCTCGCGGTGGCGACCCGTCCGCTGGCCGTGCCACGGGCGGCGGCCGAGCGCACATTCACCCGCGTCCTCCCGCCCGATACCGCCGCGCGCGTGCCTGCGGAAGCCAAGGCGCCGGTCGTGGAGGCCGCAGACCGGCTGCTGCTGGGCGAATGGGAAGTGCTGGGCGTCGCCAGGACCGACCTGAAGCTGCCCGACTGGTTCGCCGACCCGATAACCGGCCGCCGGGCCCCTTCCGACCGCTACGCCTTCCGGATCAATCACCGCTCGCAGGAGCAGACCGGCAACATCAAGCAGGTCTGGGAAGTCTCCCGGCTGCAGCACCTAACCGTCCTGGCTACGGCGTGGTTCGTCACCGGCGACGAGGCCTATGCCCTGCGGGTGGACGAGCAATTGCGCTCGTGGTGGCGGGAGAACCCGTTCCTGTCCGGCGTGCACTGGACGAGCGGGATCGAGATCGGTATCCGCCTGATCAGCCTGACCTGGATCCGGCGCTTGCTCGCGAGCTGGCCCGGCGTGGCTGACTTGTTCGAGCGCAACGAACTCGCGGTCCACCAGATCCGCTGGCACCAGCAGTACCTGGCGGCATTCAGGAGCCGGGGCTCGTCGGCCAACAACCACGTCATCGCCGAGACGGCTGGGCAGCTCGTGGCCAGCTGCGCTTTCCCGTGGTTCACCGAAAGCGCGCGCTGGCAGCAGAGGTCCGCGCGTCTGCTCGAGAGCGAGCTGGAGCGCAACACCTTCCCGTCGGGTATCGGCCGGGAGCTCGCCTCGGACTACCAGTGCTTCGTCGCCGAACTCGGGCTGCTGGCGGCCGTGGAGGCCGAGGCCAGCGACCGCCCGCTGAGCGTATCGACCTGGCAGCGGCTGTGCGCGATGATCGACAGCGGCGCGGCCCTCCTGGACGCGCGCATGTGCCCGCCGCGGCAGGGTGACGGAGACGAAGGCCGTGCGCTGCTGCTCGATGCGCCCGTGCCCAATCGCTGGCCGTCGCTGATGGCCCTCGGCGAGGTGCTGTTCGGCCGACTCGGCTGGTGGCCGCCCACGCAGGCGGACGCGGCCAGCACGATCATCGGCGCGATGACGGCCGTCCCGCGGGTGATTCCCGGCAGGCCCGCTGAGCGCCCGTCGCGGTTCGCCGACGCGGGCATCACCCTGCTGCGCACCAGCGAGGAGCACGTCCCCGAGATCTGGTGCCGCTGCGACGGAGGCCCGCACGGCTTCCTCAGCATCGCCGCACACGCCCCTGCCGACGCTCTGTCCGTGGAGGTCCGCTACGGCGGCGTCGAGATCCTCGCCGATCCGGGCACCTACTGCTATCACGGAGAGCCCGAGTGGCGCTCGTACTTCCGCTCGACGATCGCGCATAACACCGTCGAGCTGGACGGGCAGAACCAGTCCGGCGACGGCGGCCCCTTCCTGTGGCTGCGGCAGGCGGACGCGCGGGAGATCGAAGTACTGGACGACGGCCAGGCCGGTGAATGGACCGCAGAGCACGACGGTTACCTCACGCTCGACCCGCCGGCCCGGCACCGGCGCCGGGTCCGGCTGGACCGGGCGGCGCGCACCCTGGACATCACCGACGAGATCGCCCGCGGCGGTCACGATGTGTGCGTGGCTTTCCATCTCGGCCCCGACATTCAGGCGGAATTCGACGGGACCACTGCTGTGCTGCGCTGGCCGGACACGGCCGTTTCGGGCGCGGCACGGCTGGAACTGCCGCATGAGCTGGCGTGGAGCCTGCACCATGGCGAGACCAGCCCGATCCTGGGCTGGTACTCTTGCGGTCTCGGGCGTCGCGTCCCCGCCGTGACATTCCTCGGCCGAGCACGTTCGATGCCCGGTACGCGCTTTACCACGCGATTGAATTTCTTTGATGTGGGGGAACTTGATGCAGGTGAAATGACTTCATCTGCCCTTAAGCAATCGTCCATACCATGGGGCGCGCTCGATTCCCTGGCGGGAACAGCCGGGAGTCACTCGGAGGCCAGATGAGCGACCAGACGCTGGACCTGCGCAGGTCCCTGCAGCTGGTGCGACGACACAAGGTCATCGTCGCTGTTTTCGCCGTGCTGGGTCTTGCGGCCGGAGTCGGGATCACCGTGATGAGCCGGCCAATGGTCACCAGCAACACGGTCGTAGTCCTGCCGGCCACCATACGCAACATGTCCACCCAGGTCGTAATCGCCGGCAGCGACCCCGTGCTGTCCGGTGCACTACGGACGCTTGATTCGAGCCAGTCGCCCGAGACGCTGCGCAACAGCATCCAAGTCAAGAGCCTGACCACCAACCTCCTGTCGATCAGCGCTCAGGGCAGAACTGCCGCCGCGGCGGAGAGCAGCGCGAACGCTGTCGCTCACAGCTATGTCGGTTACGTCAGTGCCGGCACCAGGTCCGGGGGGCGAGTGCAAGCGCGGGTCCTGCAACCTGCGACAAGCGCCTCCGGAACGTCGCGGTCCGTCCGCCTCATCGTTGCTGGCGGGGCGGGGGCATTGGCTGGCCTGCTTCTCGGGGTTATCGTGGCGCTCGCGCTCCATCGTAGGGACCGGCGCCTACGGGAGCGCGATGAGATAGCGGATTCAATCGGGACGCCTGTCCTGATGTCCGTTTCGGTGGGCCACCCATCCAACGCTGCCGACTGGACGAAGCTATTGGAGGATTACGAACCGGGAGCCATCGACGCGTGGCGCATGCGCAAGGCCCTGCGCCAGTTGGGGCTCACCGGCGCGAATCTCGCAGACCCCAGTGCGGACGGTTCCTCGCTTTCGGTGCTTTCCCTTTCCTCCGACTCTAAGGCCCTCGCCCTCGGTCCTCAGCTGGCGGTCTTCACCGCTTCCCTGGGTATCCCGACCGTGCTCGTGGTCGGCCCCCAGCAGGACACTAACGCTGCCGCCACGCTGCGTGCGGCGTGCGCCGCGGCGCCGGACTCATCAAAGCGATCACGGTACCTGCGAGTCACTGTGAGCGATCAAAACGAGGCCCCCGACGGGCTGCCGGGCGCCGGGCTGATCATCGTCGTGGCGGTCGTCGACGGCAAGGCTCCCCAGGTCGCTGAGACGATGCGGACAACCACGACGGTGCTGGGGGTCTCGGCAGGGACGGTGACCGCCGAGGAACTGGCCCGCGTGGCCGTCAGCGCAGCCACGGACGGCCGTGACATCGCCGGAATCCTCGTTGCGGACCCAGACTCGGCTGACCATACGACCGGCCGTCTCCCAGAGCTGGCACGACCAGCACAGCGGAGAATGCCGACCCGGGTAACCGGCATACCTATGGGGACCAGACGGTGAATGCTTATAGGGATCAGCCGGTCAATGAGAACGACCAGGCGGTGATGCTGCCTTTGAGTAGAGGAGTGGAACCGCCCGAGCGGGCCTGGGCGGATGAGGACCTCGGGCCGACCGAAGATGGGACTAGTGACTTCAACGCCGGCCTGACCAGTCTGGGATTCATCAGGGCAGCCGTGCGGCGCAGCAGGCGGGCCTGGTGCATCACGGCGGCCGTCGGCTTCGTGGTCGGCTTGGGACTGTACGTGGCATCGCCCGCTCTCTATCAGGCGTCGACGACACTGCTCCTCACGAACGGACCCGAGGTGCAACCCGGCGCGGCCGTGCAGGACGATCAGACCATAGCGCAGAGCCTCCCCGTGGCCGAGCTTGCCGTACACAAGCTGGGGCTGCAGCAAAGCGCCAGCAGTTTTCTCGGATCGTACGCGGCCACGCCGGTCACCGACCGTGCGCTGGAGATCGTGGTCAGTGCGCCATCGAGCAACGAAGCGGTGAGCTGGGCAAGCGTGCTGGCCACGGAGTTCCTTGACTACCGGGCCGCTCAGCTGAAGGCCCAGCAGAATCAGCTGTTCAGGTCGCTCGATCAGCAGGTTAGCCAGGCCCGCCAGCACGTCGGTGCGATCACCGCGCAGATTCAGAGGCTTTCGGCTCAGCACGCGCCACCCGCGGAGCTCAGCAACCTGCGCACGCAGCAGCACACAGCGACCCTGGCGTTGAACCAGCTCGTGGCGACCACCAACGGCACACGGGCCAGCGCCCAGACGCTCACCGCGGCAGAGGTGACGGGCAGCACGGTTCTCAATCGCGCCGCTGCCCTTCCGCGCTCGCGCCTCAAGCACCTAATCCTCTACCCTCTCGCCGGCCTCATCCTTGGCCTCGTAGTGGGTCTGGGCGTCGTTATAGTCCGCGCTCTCATCTCCGATCGGCTGCGCCGCCGCGACGACATTTCCCGTGCTCTCGGCGCTCCCGTGCCGCTCAGCGTCGGGCCCGTTCGCCTGAGTCGCTGGCGGCCAGGCAGGCGCGGACTTGCCGCGGCCAGCGACCCGAATGTCCGGCGAATCGTCGCCCATCTGCACAGCGCTATACCCGCAAGATCCCGGGGTGCCGCTGCCCTGGCGGTCATTCCGGTGGACGATCCGCAGGTGGCGGCCTTGTCCTTGGCCTCATTGGCTGTGTCCTGCGCTCAGCGGGGCAGGCGAGTTGTGCTGGCGGATCTCGCCAGCGGCGCCCCGTCAGGGAGTCTGCTGGGACCGAGCGACCCCGGGGTCCGCTCGGTGACCGTACACGACGCCCAACTCGTCATAGCGATTCCTGAGCGTGACGACGAGGTACCTATCGGTCCATTCGCCCATGACTCGCGGAACGGCCGACATTCTTCCCTCGGCGAAGCGGTAATCACTGCCTGCGCGTCGACGGACCTGCTGCTTACCCTGGCTCCTCTCAACCCCTCCTTCGGCGGCGACCACCTCGCGACGTGGACGGCCGATGCGGTCGCCGTGATAACCGCCGGGCGGTCGACGTGGACAAAGATCCACGCCATCGGCGAGATGATACGGCTCGCCAATACGCGCCTGGTCTCCGCCGTGCTCGTCGGAGCTGACGAAACTGATGACAGCCTCGGCATGACGTATACGCCGGAAAGTGCAGACGATGTTGAGTTCGCGCGAAAGAACCCGCGTCCTGACGCGCAGGGTTTCTTCGTCACGGCCGACCCGGGGTCCGGTGGGCGGCATCCCCACGATCGGTGATTCCCGGTCGATCCGGGCGCCGCCCGCATGCGACTCCCAGATGGCATCCGCATCGGATGTACCCGTATCTGCCGGAACCTGCCATGCCAGCGCATTTGTCGTATCACGAGTACCCGGTCGGTCATCTTATGGATAGCGGATTTCATCGGGAGTAAGACGGCGGACAACCAGACCAGGGAGATGATGAGGATTATCGTGGTCGGTCTTGCTTGCCCCGGCCACCTCGGGGCGACGTTCGATGGGGTGGATTCGGCCGATGAGCGCGTCGGCCTGACACCCACCTCGAACGGCCGACTCCGACTAGCGCAGGTTCAGGGATCTTAAAGAACATGAACTCGACCGTCGCAGTCGCGCGCTTCCGCCGTGAAGCGGCCTTGCTGGGTCCCGCAGAAGCGCGCGAGCGCTGGGCACGGCGCAGGGTTGGTGCCGCATGGGGTTTCCTGGTGCTCAATTGCCTGACCTATCAGGGATCCATCGTGCATATCCCGACATCGCTGGGCAAGGCCATTGCGCAAGGAGCCCTGCCGGTGGCGCTGCTCTTGGCGCTCAGCGTGAACCGCAGGGTGGTCGTGCGGCCGAACGTGTTCCTATGCCTGACCTGCGTCCTCGTCATAGGCGCGATCCTGACGGTTCTTATACCCCAGCACATTGGAACTGTTTACCGGACCTTCCGGCTCGCTGAGTTCGTCGTCGTACTGTGGCTGCTCACGCCGTGGTGGGGTCGGCGCGATATGCTGCTTATCCGCTGCCATAGGAGAGCTCTCTGGGCGATACTGGGCTCGGTGTATCTCGGGGTGCTGGTAGCGCCCAATCTCGCGGCCGGGGGGAGGCTATCCGGCGTACTCTGGGGAATCCCTCCCACCGAGGTCGCGCATTACGCGGCGGTTCTGCTCGGCCTGGCCGTCGTGCCCTGGCTCTGCGGGGAGATGAGCGGTCGGTACACACTAATCGTGGCGATTGTGGCAGGCACCAGCCTGGCCCTCACCCACACGAGGACCGCCCTGGTTGCCGTGGTGGCCGGAATCCTGGTCGCCGCCCTAAGCCTGGTCGTGGCCAAGGCGCGGGTGCGCAAGTTCTTCGCGGTGTTCGGGGTCGTGGTCTCGATCGCGATCATAGGACTGTCCAGCGTCCTTGTCACCTGGCTCGCCCGAGGTCAGGGCACGGCGCAACTGACCGACCTGACTGGCCGCACCAAGGTCTGGGGTCCCTTGCTCGCCTTTCCGCGCGACAGGTTTCAGGAGATTCTGGGATTCGGCCTGTCGAACAGTTCCTTTGAAGGTCTGCCCATAGATAGCAACTGGCTCGCCTCCTACCAGGAACAAGGGCTCTTGGGGGTGGTCGTTTGTGCCACGATGCTGATCTTCCTGCTGGTGGCGGCCTACTTCCAGCCACGAGGCGTCCAGCGAGCGCTGGCTCTCTTCCTGGTGACGTACTGCCTGGTGGCGTCTTTTACCGAGGTCGGATTCACTGACGCTTCGATGTACCTGCTCGATCTCTACCTGGCCGCATCTCTGCTCGTGCCCGCTGTCCGGGGTAGGAGAACGACATGAGCCTGGTATTGATTCGCAATCGTTGGCCTACGGGTATCCTGCCGGGCGGGAACGGCTAGCCCGTGCGATTTCTACGGCAGCCTGTCCACCTCGGCCGGTCGCGCGGGGGGGTCATTGCCTGGATGCTTGTGGCCTGCGCCGTCGCTGGAGTTGCCGTCCTGACCTGGATTACGCTGGCATCGCTGCACCCCTCGACCGAGGGTGCCGAATCACGTCCTGTCCAGGATCCACTACACGTCTCGGCGGCTGGCCCTGCATCGCCCCCCGCTCGGGTGTGCGGCAATGCCACCATCCTTGGGCGCGGCCCTAAATCTCCTCCCAAGGGTGCGGTAGTTATCCCAGCTGGCGATGACAGCGGCACCGTCATCGCGCACAACTGGACCATCCAGCCGCACAAGACGTACTGGTTCGCGCCAGGCAGGCATACTCTCGGTATCGGCCAGTACAACCAGATCATCGCTGCGAATGGTGACGCTTTCCTCGGAGCCCGGGGAGCGGTGCTCGACGGTCAGCACTCGAACCTCTTCGCATTCGCCGGGCAAGCTCGCGGCGTAACGATCCGTTACCTGACCATCCAGAACTTTGGAGCACATGGGGACAGCGGCGGTCAAGGCGTCGTCAACCATGACGCAGGGCCCGGCTGGCACATCAACCACATAACCGTGCAGCGCAGCGCCGGGGCGGGTGTAATACTCGGGCCCAAGAACGTCCTGGCTCATTCCTGCCTCAAGGACAACGGTGAGTACGGCTTTCAAGCCCTAGGCTCGCACGTTACCGTCGATCACAATGAGATCGTCGGTAACAACACCGACAACTGGGAGGCCCTGCAGCCCGGCTGCGGTTGCAGCGGTGGTGCGAAGTTCTGGGATGTCGACGGGGCGACCGTCACCAGCAACTATGTGCACGGCAATCTGGGGCCGGGTCTTTGGGCAGACACCGACAACCGGGGTTTCGATGTCACGCACAACTATTTCGCTGACAACCAGGGTGAAGGATTCATTTACGAGATCAGCTACAACCTACGACTGGCCGACAATACCTTCGTTCGCAACGCCCTGGTGGATGGGCCCAAGCTGGGTGGGTTCCCTGATCCCGCCGTATATATTTCCGGGTCGGGAGCCGACGATCGTGTCCACGGACCGTATGCACACATCCTGGCGATCACGGGTAACATATTTATCAATAACTGGGGCGGGGTGGTGCTATGGGAGGACGCCAACAGATTCTGCGCATCGCCCGCCAATGCTTCGGCTAGCAACTGCACCCTGGTCGACCCGAATGTGGTGACGACGAAGTCGTGCAATCCCGCTAACATCGCCAAAGAACCCTACTATAATGACTGCCGCTGGAAGACCCAAAACGTACTGGTTAGCGGGAACGAATTTAATTTCGATCCCGCTAGCATCGGTCCGGACTGCGTATCAGCGAAATACTGCGGATTCAACGGCATCTTCAGCCAGTGGGGCAGCCAGCCATCCTGGTCGCCGTATGTGGGAGCAGTGGTCGAAGGTCACATTACCTTCAAGCAGAACAATCATTTTGTGTCGAATAGTTATAACGGGCCGTGGCAATTCATGGTAGGCGACCAGGGCAACGTCGTGAAGTGGGAACGTTGGCAGCAAGCTCCGTATCACCAGGACCAGAGGAGCACGTTGAACCAACGCGGAGCGTGACTCGCTCGGGCGGCCTCCTAACGCGTTGTTCCTCGGTCAGATTGCGCGCCGAAGGGCACAGAGCACGCTGGGCTGGGCATCTTGCAGACGATGCCCAGTACCCCGTCGCTGTGACGCTTATCGGTGCCCGCGAGCATACGCGAGGGTAAGCGTCGCGATGCCGAAGTTGTTCCCGCCCTTGAATGCGCCCACACCGAGGCCGTTGTTCAGGGCGGCAGCCGCCTGAGAGGTTTCGGTGAGTTTGATGTTGCTCTCGACAACGGTGCCATGCGGGCCATGACCGCGGTGGGACGAGGCGAGATTCAGATCGAAGATCGGCATCGGCCGCCCGCCCGCGGTCGCGGTGACGTGCTTCGCCTTCGTCTTGATGACGAAGTTGGTAAGTGTGACACGCTTGCCGCTGTGGCTGAAGGTCAGCGCCCCGGCGTGGTCAACGGTTCCGGCGAGCGTCGCTCGGGCAACCTGACCGCCGCTGACCGGGAAATGAAGCGTCGTGTTCGCGGTTGCCGGGGCGACGGCGGCGACGGCGATGTTGGCCTGCTTGAGGGCCGACAAGACCGCGGGATTGACGACGATATCGGTGCCCTTGCCGATGACCGTCGCCTTGGCCGGAGCGTACGTGATCGTGGCCGACCTGCTCGAGCTCGTGCCGTTGGTTGTCGCTGTGCTGCCGCTCGAGGTATTGGTCCTCGCGCCCCCGGTTGCCGCGGTGCTGCCGCTTGAGGTTTTGCCGCCGCTTGAACCGCTGCCGCAGGCCGCTACGACGAGCCCCCCAGCCACGATCACAGCGACGGCCAGCAGCCGCGAACAACTACGTGGCAAGCCCATCTCTTTCCCCCTGAAGTTCGTTGAAGCCGATGGCGACCGCGTTGAGGTCGCCCGTGCCCTGCACCCGGAGGTAGGGCACGGTTACGGTGCTCCCATTCGTCTGTGGCGTCACCCAGTTGACCTGCACGAACTTGGCTGCCCTCGGTTAGTTGGTCGTGAGCGCGTAGATGTTGCCTGACATGTCGCCCTCGTACAGGGTGCCGCCGGCAACGGAGGGAGGACCGAAGAACGGGCCTGTGCCGGGGAAGGTAGCCACCGATGCACCGGTCGCCGCGGAGACCATCGAGATGTTGTTGCCTTCACCCACGGCGACCACGCCGCCAGAAGTAACGGTCACGCCCCCGAGTACGAAGCCGCCGTCGGTGAAGCAGTGCTGCCAGATGAAGGCGCCGGTCGACGGGTTCAGGGCGTTGATGGTACCGGAGCAACCCGACGTATTGTCACCGCCGACGTACAGCTTCGTGCCGTCCCACGCCGCGGACGACTGATCACCCTGTCCGATTATCGGGTTGCCGCCGCCAGTCGCGATCCGGGTGCTCCAGACAGGTCCGGACGCGAGCGCGTCGCGCTTGAACGCGTAGAAGATGCCGTTCTTATCGATCGCGCCCACGAGAGGCACCGACTGCCCGCCGATGGTGCCGGTGAACAGCGTCGGAGTCGCCCCGAAGTCGGCGTCGGGTCCTTGCTGTGGCACGGGAATCGTCCACGAGCCCACCAGGCTCAGGTCAGAAGCGCGCAACTCGTACAATGACGGCCCGCCAGGGGTGCTGGGGCAGTCGGGGCTGGGGGTGCCGGTGGCGAAGTAGAGGGTGCCGGCGGCCGCGTCAACCGATATTGACCCCCATACGCCACCGCCGGTGCACCCGTTGGGGACGATGTTGTACTGGTTCTGCAGCGCACCGGTGACCCGGTTGAGCTGAAGGATCTGACCCTGGACAAGGGGGCAGTCACCGAAGGAGGCGACACCGATGTAGACACTGTTGCCGAACACGGCCGGCGAGTCCCAAAGGAAGGTGTTCGGGTTCCCTCCGACGTCGTATGACCACAGGATCGCGCCGGTGGCCGCGTTCAGCGCGTACAGCTTCGAGTCGCCGCCGCCGATGTACATGACCGACGTCGCTCCGCCAACCGGGACGTCCGTCGTGATCGTCGGAGTGCTCGAGATTCCGAATGAAGAGGGGTCGGTGCAGGACGGAGTGACGGTCCTTCCCAGGTTCGTCTTCCACACCAGAGTCCCCGAGGTATTCATCGCGCGCTCGAAGCCGTCGTTCGATCCCCAGTAGACCATTCCGTTCGACACGACCGGTTGCGGGAACACACCATTGTTCGGCGCGGTATCAGAGGCCTTCCACGCCAGGTGCAGATTAGCAACCGAGGTCGGGTTGAACCCGCTTTCACCGCTGGCGAAACCGGTGCGGTCGATGCCACCCAGGTACGTGGTCCAGGAGCCCGACGCCGCCCCGCTGGTGATGTTGAAGGCCGCCGAGGTGGCCCCGGTGTTCGAGGGCGTGCTCGAGGCCGTCAGAGTGTAGCCGGTCCCGGCCTTGTCGATGGACAGGCCCGAGAAGGTGGCGACGCCCGAGGCCACCGTGACAGCCGAGCCGCCGCTGAGGGTCCCGCTGGCGGGGTTGGTCCCGATGGCCAGGCTCACCTGAGTGGAATTGTCCGAGGTCTCGACGTTGCCGTTGGCGTCCTCGACCGCCACCGTGACGGCCGGGGTGATGGTGGCACCGGCGGCGGTATTGGTGGGGCCCTGAACGAAGGCCAGCTTGGTGGCCGGCCCGATCGTCGTCGTCGCCGTAGCGGTGTTCGAGTAGGTGCTGAGGTTGCCGGCCGCGTCGGTGGCACGGACGCGGTAGCTGTAGCTGTTGGGGGCGCTGACCGTGGTGTCCTTGTAGGTGGTGCCGGTGCCGGTGGTGGTGCCGATCTGGGCGAAGTTCGTGCAGCCGGAGCCCTGGCAGCG
>Ga0207700_10000859_pt1 | contig 17463 bp, 15 predicted proteins | sample LARL82metaG_FD_184348 | JGI IMG/M metagenome (GOLD analysis project Ga0207700, IMG submission 184348) | Corn, switchgrass and miscanthus rhizosphere microbial communities from Kellogg Biological Station, Michigan, USA - LAR L8-2 metaG... | ecosystem: Host-associated > Plants > Roots >...
GCGCACGGTCAATGCGGCTTCGTCGTGTGGGCGGCGCGTGAGAGAAATCTCAACGTGTCCGCCCCGCGGCGTGTATTTGATCGCATTCGTCACGAGATTCAGAAGGAGCTGACGCAGGCGATTCGGGTCGCCCATGACCGTGACCTCTTCGCAGTCGGGCAGCTCGATCGTGAGACCCGACTCCTCGCCCAGAATGACGGCCGTCTCGTAGACATCTCGCACGAGTGGTTCGAGGCGGATCGGCTCGCGGTGCAGGTCGTAGCGTCCCTCGTCGGCCCGGGCGAGCGTCAGCAAACTCTCAACGAGATCCGCCATTCGCGCCGTCTCCTGCAATGACTCCTCGAGCGCCACCATCCGTTCGGCGGGGGTCGTATTCGGGTGCATCGCGCGCTCGACGTCGGCGCGCAGGACGGTGAGGGGTGTCTTGAGCTCGTGGCTAGCGTCGGCAGTGAAGCGGCGCAGCGCCGTGAACGAGCTCTCCAGCCGCGCGATCATCGCATTCAACGTCGCCGAGAGTCGCGACAGCTCGTCGCCGCTCGACGCCACGGGCAATCGTCGATGGAGGCTGCGGCCATCGGTAATCGCTTCCACTTCGTTGATCAGCTCATCGACGGGACGGAACGCGCGGCCAGCGATGTAGTAGGCGACACCTAACGAAACAATCAGCACCACCGGGGCCAGCGCGAGCAGCGTCCCGAGAAGCAAATGGGGCGCGATAATGGCGACGTCGGTCGGCAAGCCGCCGATGACCCGTGAAATATTCGGCCCGATACTCGGATCACGGCGTGCCACGAGCATCAGGCGCCCCTTGATGAGCGTATCGCGGAGCAGCGGAAGTCGCGCCGCCGCGCCGCCCGGGCGCAGTTGAAAGGCGACACTGTAGAGCTCGGACTGATCTTCGGGCGCGAGCAGCCGTACCGCGCTCGACGAGTAGACGAGTCGGCCGAGGCTGTCGAGCATCACGAAGTAACCAGGGTGACGATCGAGCTCCTGGGAAGTGAGCGGAGTACCGGCCTGCTGTGCGGCGCGGACGGTCGCGAGCACGTCGTCGGCGAGTGCCGCGGCCTGATCGACGACATCCTGGTCCGCCTCGGCCGCGCGTGCGGCGTACAGCGCAAAGCAGAACGCCACCAGTGTCACGGCGGCGACGACGACGTACGATATCGTTAGGCGAGTTCGAGTGGCGGCCATTGCTCGGTGTTGAATGCGCGCACCCTGAATATTGCGCGACCGCACGATGGAAGTGCAAAAAACCAAAAGGCGGGCGCGCGCGCCCGCCATCCGTTCGATGATCGGGACGCTCAGTCCTTGATCATATATCCCACCCCGCGCACGGTGGTGATCATCTTGTGCGGATGTCTGGCGTCGATCTTCTTGCGCAAATGATTGATGACCACGTCGACGATGTTCGTGCCAGGGTCGAAGTGATAGCCCCACGCATATTCGGTGATGAGCGTTCGACTCATGACGCGACCGCTGTGGCGCATCAGATACTCCAGCACCGTGTACTCTTTCGGGGTCAGCTCGATCAACTCGCCCGCGCGCTGGACCTCACGCGTGCTCTGATCGAGCTCGAGGTCGCCGACAACGAGCTTGTGCGGAGCGAGCGCCCTCGGACGTCGCGACAAGGCCTCGACGCGCGCCAGTAGCTCCTCAAATGCAAATGGCTTCGTCACGTAGTCATCGGCGCCGGCGCGGAGTGTCGCAACCTTGGCGTCGACGGCGTCCTGCGCGGTGAGCACGAGCACCGGCTTCTCGAATCCCTTCGCCCGCAAGCTGTTCAGCACATCGAGACCGGCCTTCTTGGGCAGGCGCATGTCGAGAATGACGAGGTCGTAGGCCTCCGAGCTTGCGCGACGCTCGCCCTCGTCGCCATCAGGAACGAGATCGACCGCATAACGCTGCTCCTCGAGACCGCGCTTGACGTACTGTCCGACCGTTGGATCGTCTTCGATCACTAAAATCCGCATGCCGCGTTGTGTGCGTTGGGCGTTGGGCGTTGGGCGTTGGGCGTTGGGCGTTGCGCGAAAAGCGCGGTGAGCAAAGCTTACCGCGCTTCCATTTCGCGCACAACGCACGACACTAGTGGCGCTTTGGTCTCCTGAAGCCGTACTCCCGGATCTTCCGGTAGAGCGTCTTCGACGAGATGCCGAGTGCCTCCGCGGCTTTGCCCTGATGCCACTTGGTCTGCAACAACACGGATTCGATGTGCCGCCGTTCGAGCTCCTCGAGGGTGAGCTGGCCGCCCACCATCGACGCCGGGGAGCCGGAGCCCGCGGCGAGATTGAGCGGCAAATCCTGCGCGCGAATGACACGGCCGCGCGCGAGAAGCACCGCGCGTTCGATCACGTTGCGGAGCTCGCGGATATTGCCTGGCCACTGGTACTCCTGCAGCAAGGCAAGAGCGTCGGGCGCGAGCGACGACGCGTCCGCGCCGCCGTAGCGCGACAGGAAGTACTCGGCAAGCAGAGGAATGTCGACTGCCCGCTGGCGCAGCGGCGGCAGTGTGATCGTCACAGTATTGACACGATAGAGCAGGTCGTCCCGGAATTGCCCGTCGCGCACGGCGCCCTCGAGATCTCGATTCGTCGCTGACAGGAGGCGCACATTCACCTCGACCTTCTGCGTGCCGCCGACGCGGAAAAAGCTCCCCTGTTCGAGGGCGCGCAACAGCTTCGCCTGCATCTTGCCTGTGAGTGCGCTGATCTCGTCGAGGAAGAGCGTCCCGTTGGCGGCGACCTCCAGTAGGCCGGACTTTCGCGTCGCCGCGCCGCTGAACGCGCCGCGCTCGTGACCGAACAGCTCGGACTCGACCATGTTCTCGGCGAGTGTCGCGCAGTTGAGGTCCACCAGCGGCCCGACCCGTCGCGACAGACGATGAATGGCGCGAGCAACCAGTTCCTTGCCCGTCCCGGATTCTCCAACAATGAGCACCGGCGTGTCGCTCGCGGCCGCACGCTCAACGAGCGAGAGAACGGCGCGCATCGGCGCGTACTGCGTGATGATCTCCGGTGTCGCATCGACACGGGACAGTCGCGCATGGAGATACTGATTCTCCTTCGCGAGCTGTCGCTTTTCCCAGGCGCGCCTAACGAGAACGTCGATCTCGGCCATCCGATACGGCTTCGACATGTAGTCATAGGCCCCCAGCTTCATCGCCGTGATGGCGGTCTCGATCGTGCCGTTGCCGGTGATGATGATGATCTCGGGGGCATCCGGCTCTTCCCGGACCTGACGCAGTACCTCGAGTCCGTCCATCTCGGGCATCACGATATCGAGCAGCGCGACGTCGAACGTTTCGGCACGGAGTGCCTCGAGTGCGGCGCGGCCGTCGCTTACGGAGGTCACCTGATGGCCGCGGCCGACGAGGAAGCTCGTGAGGATCTGACCGAGATGCTCTTCGTCTTCCGCGACAAGGACACGAATGCGGCCCTGATCAGGCACGGGGCTCTTGGTCGGCAGCGGCGTGACGGACGGCGATTTCGTCGGAGTGGCGAGTGTCATACGGCGGCACGCAATGGTTGGCTGGAAACCGCGGGAAGCACGATCCGAAACAGGCTTCCCTTCCCGACGACACTTTCGACCTCTATGCGTCCGGAATTCTCGGCGACCAGTGAATAACAGATGGAAAGGCCGAGACCTGTGCCTCGACCCGGGGGCTTGGTGGTGTAGAACGGTTCAAAAATCTTCGGTAGATCGGCGGTGCGAATTCCTTCACCCTGATCCACCACCTCAGTGATCACGACATCGCGCGTCACATCGGCCCGCGTGCGAAGGACGATCGTGCCACGATCGTGCATCGCATCCATGGCGTTGATGAGTAGCGCCATGACAACCTGGACCAACTGCTCCTCGCTCGCGGAGACGAAAGGGAGTGGCGACTGCGCCTCCAATTGCACATTCAGTTTCTTGAACCGGGCGTGGTGCTTCAGGAGAAACAGAGTCTTCTCGAGCACCCCATTGATGTCCAGCAACGTCCGGGCGGACTTCTTCGGACGACTGAAATCGAGCACACCGTCGACGATTCCCTTGCAGCGCTGCACTTCGTGCTCGATGAGCTGGAGAGACTCGGGAAGTGAGCCGACGAGCCGAGGAGAGGTGATTCCCTCCTCGGTGAGCGTCAACGCAAGCGTCTCCGCACACGCCCCAATCGTCGCGAGGGGATTGTTGATCTCATGCATCACGCCCGCCGCCAGGGTACCGATCGCCGCCAGCTTCTCCGCCTGGGCAATTCCTTCCTGTGCCTCGCGCCACTCGGTGACGTCCTCGCCAATCGTGATGACGTGAGAGACCTCGGTGTCATCGAGGCGCATCGGAATCTTCGTTATGCGGTACGTGCGTTTCTCACCAGACGCACTCGAGTCGATCTGAAATTGCTGCATCTGGCCGGTTCGGAAGACGTCCTCGAATTCTCCGCGGAGTACCTCCGCCGGCTGACGATGAAGGATTTCGAAGATCGTGCGGCCGATCGCCTCTTCTCGAGACACACCCTGCATGCCGGTCTCGCGCTTTCGATTCCAGGCCTGAATCCGATATTCGCGATCGATGACGTAGAGACCCACGGGCAGCGAATCGATAATTTTCGCCGTGAAACGCCGCTGCTCCTCGATCTCCATGGTGCGCTCGACGACTTCGCTCTCGAGCCGGCGTGCGTATTCGGCAGCACGCAACGGTGGCGCGAGCATATCGGCGACTGTGAACAACACCAGCCGCTCGTCCGCGGACAGCGGTCCCCGGCGCCGAACGACGAGCGCACCAAGGACACGCCGGCCCGTCAGGAGTCGCACGCCGAGGAAGCCACGCGACGCATCGTCGCCGTCGATGATGAACGCGGCGACCTGCTCTGCGTCGACCTCATCGGTGCCGGCGCCCCAGGCGCGTCTCAATCGAAGACGGGTTGCGGGAGCCTGCTCACTCTGCACGGCCGCACCTACCCAGATCGAGCACTCCTCGGCTTGGAGGTAGCTTTGCAGTGCGACCAGCGCGCTGGGGGCAACGGTGCCTATTGAGTCGCCGGTGGCGAGAGCCCCGGCGATCTCGGCAACCGCAGCAAGTCCCGGTGTCGTGCTAGTCGCAGCCGGGATCGAGGTGCGCTTCGCGCGCGTGGGGCGGTGGTTGTTGGGCAGGAGGCGGGGGGCTGAAGGCGAGCGGGACCATTGGCTCCTTGGTCAAGATGACCGAACGCCCCCCGAGGTAACGAATTGCTAGGCCAACCGGTCAACCTCGCCGAGGATCTCGAGATTCGAGCGCTTAAGTCCAGGGTTTTCTTCGACATGCGCCCATCGAATCGTCCCGGCGGCATCAACAAGGAAATAGGCGCGGTTGGAGAAGAAACGATCCTCGTTCAGCACTCCATAGAGGTTAGTTACCTCACGTTTGAAATCACTCAATAAATCGACCTTCATTCCATACTTCTGCTTGTATTCCTTGAGGGAGTATGTGGAGTCCACACTGATTGGCAGCACCGTCACGCCGCGGGTGAGGAACTCATCCCAGTCGTCGCGCATTTCGCATAGCTCGGCGGTGCACGTCGGCGAGAACGCAAGCGGAAAGAACGCGATCAGCACCGGTTTTCTACGGAGCTGAGATAGCGTCACGCGCTCGCCGGACGTGGATGGCAGAGTGAAGTCCGGGGCGGTGCTCCCCACAGCTGGTGTCGAGCGTTGCTGCGAAATGCTCGTCATGATTCCCCTCGAAGAGTCGGGTCGACGTGGATTGTCGGCAAGATAGCACGGCTCTGCAACGGCCGGACGTCGATTACAGGAACTTTGAAGAAACGCGAGCACGACACCTGCTACCTAGTTGCAAGCGTCTATGCGCGCTACCAGACACACTCCCACCGTGAGATGCATCGAGCGTGAGAGAGGAGAATCTTGGCAGCGAGGAGAGCCTGCCGCGCCTGACACCAGACATGGTCGAGGATTGGCTGCGGCATGCCCAGCTTCGTGCGGCGAACCTGTACTACCTGGCCGGAGATCCGAGCCCGGTTTACCGCGAGCGCGCGCTGGCGGAAATGGCGAAAGCGCTCCGTGAGGCGCTCGAGGAGGTGCGCGTGGTCGCGGAACAGCTGCGCCATGACGTCGAGGTGAGCCCGGCGAAGCCGCGTCGCGAGTCACCATCGACCCGCGAGCAAACGATCAGTCCACCGATCCATCGCGAGCGCGAGTAATTCCGGTTGTAGAAAGCCGGACTTACATCGGGGGCGAGGCGAGCGTCGGTGGTGACGAGCCGACTCGCGAACTCCGCTCGGTCATGTCGACGCCTAACGTGAGACAGAGTGACGCCGATCGGATACATCGGAGGTGTGCGTCAGCGCACGCGCGAACATGGTGACAACGGATATCTTCCGTTGTGAGGGCTGCCCCAATGCCGCTCCCGCCTACAGCACCGGCGCGCGATTTTCGTGCGAGTCCGATGACGCTGTACCACCACCAGCCGACGCAGGTTGGCCGATGTCGTCTTCCGATCTCGAGCACTTTCCTTTCGACGCCCGGCCCGGACCACCCGACGAGGGCACCAGGCAGGCACCGGAGGCAGTGCCTAACGATGCTGGCCCGCCATCGTCACGGGAAGCGCGGATTTTTCGCGATGCCAGTGGCGTAACTTGGTGGGTCCACGAGGTTGCCGGCGAGCACCTTGGCACGGCGGGCGCGCAATGCCTGCTCGTCGTGTCGGCGAACGAGCTACGCCGGGTGTGGAAGTACCCTCCGGACTGGCGTTCCCTTCCATGGGACGCGCTGCTCGCACTGGTCCCTTCCGGGCGAGGCGCCGCCTCCAGTCCTGGCCGCTGACGGTACGGCGATCGTTGATCAGTGGAGCGTACCGGGATCGAACCGGTGACCTCCTGGTTGCAAACCAGGCGCTCTCCCAGCTGAGCTAACGCCCCGATTACCTTCGATTACGTTGCACCAATATAGCGACCGCGATCGGGAGGGTAGCATGCCGGAGAATGGGACGGGCACCGCAACAGACACAAAGCACCTCACCCTGCGCTGCCAGTTCTGCGACACGTGGAATCGCATCGATGCCGCGCGAGCGGCCGACCGGCCAAAATGCGGAAAGTGCAGCAAGCCAATGCTTCTCGATCGGCCGTTTCCGCTCAACGACGACACGTTTGCGCGAACGATCGAGGATGCCGAAGTCCCAGTGCTCGTCGACTTCTATGCGGACTGGTGTGGGCCCTGTAAGGCGATGGCGCCAGCAGTGGACGAGATCGCGAAGACCTATCAGGGCCGGGCGCTCGTCGCGAAGCTGGATACCGACCGCGCTCAACACACAGCGGGCTCATTCGACATCCGCGGCATCCCGACAACCATCGTTTTCAAGAGTGGCAAGGAGGTCGCGCGACAGACGGGCGCGATGCCCAAGCCGATGATCGCGAAATTGCTGGATGCCGCGTTGTGATGGTCGAATTCAGCAGCCGGTAACTTCCATCGCTACTCGTGCGCCGGGAGCGGTTCCATCGTCTCCGGATTGACGGGCACCTGCACTTCGTCTCGGAACGGCGATGTCAGGAGCGTTACGCGCATTCGCGGGAATGCATCAATGAACGCGCAATAAACCCAGCCCCAAACACCGAGGTAGAGCAGCAGCACGCCGATCTCCCAGAAACCGAACGGCGCGCTCGAGACCTTATCCTCGTAGCGCGAAGGATAGACCTCGATGTACCGCATGATCCACAGACCAACGACGCTGCACAGCGCGAACAGCAGGAACGTTGGTCGAAATACCTTCGCGGCGCGCGATAGCAAACCGAAGAACGGCATCACGAAGGTGAGGATCACGGACGTCACCGTAATCCATACCCACGGCGGCAGCAGTCGAAGACGCATGAAGGACGTCTCCTCGCCCATGTTGCCATACCAGATGACAAGGTACTGACCGAAGGTGAGGTAGCCCCAAAAAGCGGTGAACGCGAATATCAGCTTGCCGATATCGTGGAAGTGCCGTTCCTCGATCAGCCCGTCTGCGGTGTTCAGATAATTGCTCCACCAGAGCACGAGCACGCCGAAAAGAGACAGCGCGGCGAGCCAGGCGCCCATGAAGAACCACCAGCTGTAAAGGGTGCTCTGAAAGTGAAGCGAGAGCCCCATCGACAAATCCCAGGCGAGCACGGACCATCCGAACGCGAAGAGCAGCACCATCCAGACGGCGAGCTTGCCTTGCAGCGAGTGCGTCGAATGGATCTCGCGACGCTCATCGCGGAAGCCAGCGCGCATGCGATCGCGCCAGCCACGCGCCCACGCGGCACCACCCTCGGGCGTGCGGCCGACGTCGAGCCGGAGCGAGGTCCACACGTACCACCAGCCCATGACGGTCATCAACCCGTAGATGACGATGTCGCGGATGCTGAGGAATGCCGGATTGAAGTACTGGGCTTTCTCGGGTGTTGGATACGCTTCTCGGGTCCAGGGAAAAACGTGGTTCTTGCCGACGAAAAGGGTGAGAAGGAGAAAGATGAACGCGACCGGGAGGAAGGCGACATAGCCTTCCATGAATCGAATTACAGCCCTCGACCAACGCGCCGTCGTTATGCGTTGGACCGCGACGAACACGACGCCGGCCTGCGACATCGAGGCGAAGAAGAGCCAGTTGGCGTGGAATGCGCTCCACGCGCGATCGGGTGAGACGATCGCACCGGCAACGAAAACGATCGCGCCGATGATCGCCAGCACCAGACAAACAGTCTTTAGCGTCGCGGGAAGCGGCTTGCTCGACGCGAGCAAAACCTGCTCGCGCGTCAGCACACGAGGCGGATGCAAACTCACGGGCGTCTTCTCTGTGTCGAATCCGTTGCTCGGCCGGCGCGCGAGGAATCGGTGAACGTCGACCCGATTGCCGTCGCCGCCGCGTTAGGCCGCGCACCACCCGGCGCTGGAGCCGCGTTGCCGGGCTGGGTGCCAGCCTGTGGATAGATCATGTGGTAATAGGGAGCTGGCCGTGTCGGCGCGGAGATCGATGCGCCAGGGAGGGTCTGACCCGTTTCCCCAGGCCGACCGTGCATCGTATCTGGCGCCGTGCCAAGCTTGCCCTGCAAGGAGCGAACGTAGTTCACGATATCCCAGCGGTCCGGCTCTTCGATACGGTTGTACGTCGGCATGAGACCGCGGCCATTCCGGATCATTCCGAAGATGTAGCCGTCGGTGCGGTTCTTCGTGACATCGCCCGTCAGGTTGATCCCGGCCATGCCGAAGCGTGTGGCTGGGCCATTTCCCTGTCCCAATGGTCCGTGGCAGACGGCGCAGTTGATCTGGAAGTTGATCCGGCCATTGTTGAGTGACCTCTGATCGGCGGGCACCGGGTTCTGAATCCCCGACATCGAGTCGATCGTGGCGATCGCCGGCGCGCGACCGTACTCATAGCCCGGAGCGGCCGTGCCATACACGGGGACGGAGCTCTGCGGATTGCCGCGCGGCGGAATCGTGTCGGCTACGCTCTCCCACGGATCGATCTTCGGTTGCTGCTTGAAGTCGGTGAACCAGCTGCAGGCGGCGGTGGACATCACCAACCCGCCGAGCAAAAAGCAGATCCCTCGGTTCGCTCGGGATGACAACCGAAATCCTCGGCACGACAGAGCACCCCGCGCCCCGCAATTAGCGCTCACTGCGCACCTCCCGAGCTCCATGGCGGCGGAGAACTTCCATCGCTTCGTCGGCGCGGTCCGCGGTTGTCTCAACCCAGACGCCGTAGTCGCCAGCGCTGAAGCGCGGATCGTAACCGACGGTCGTCGTCAGGCGCGGAATCCCCGCGAGTCCGAACATGGCGTACACCGTCGAGAGGCCACCAACGAGTACCATCACCTCGAAGCCGAAGATCGTGTACGGAACCCATGTCGCAATCGCCTTCCCGCCAACGACGATGGGCCAGTAGTCGGACATCCACACGGCGATCCAGTAGCCGAAGGTGACGCCAGCGAGGCCAAAGATGAGCGTGAATCTCCTGACGGCGCTCGGCCCACGCGACAACACATCGTCGAACTCGTGCCGCGGCGTCGGCGTGTAGACCGTGATGTCCTTGAAGCGGCGCTTGCCCAAGTCTTCGATCGCATGCACCGCGCTGTCGATCTCATGAAAGGCACCGAGCACGCCTTGCATCAGGTGAGTCCTCCCGACAGCGGGGGGTCATTGATGATCGGCCCCGCCATCCCGTGCTGCTCGAGCACTTGCGACTCTGTGAGGAAGGGATGCTTCATCTTCGGAGGGATGACTTCCTTGATCTCGGTGATGGCTAGAACCGGCAGCTGCTTGATGAACAGCAGGAACCACATGAAGAACCAGCCGAAGCTGCCTAACAGGATGTTGTAGTCGACCCAGCTTGGCGCGTAGGTGGACCAGCGCCATGGCTCGAATTCGTGCGACAGCGACGGCACCACGATGACGAACCGCTCGAACCACATACCGAGGTTGATGAACAGCGACAGAATCCACAGCCAAGTCATGTTCCGCCGCAGCTTCTGCGAGAACAGCGAGAGCGGAAGCACGCAGTTGCAGATGAGCATGATCCACGCGGCCCAGGCCCACTGGCCGAAGACACGGTTCCAGAAGTAGTCCTGCTCGTACGTGTTGCCGCTCATCCACGCGACCTGGAACTCGGTGAGATACGCGAGCCCGACGACGAGCGACGTGAACAAGCACATTTTCGCCGCCGCGTCGAGATCGTTGAGCGTGACGTAGTGCTCGAGCTTGAAGTACTTGCGGATCGGGATGATGATCGTGAACACCATGCCCAGACCCGAATAGATGGCGCCGGCGACGAAGTAGGGTGGGAAAATCGTCGCATGCCAACCCGGGGTAAGCGCCATCGCAAAGTCGAAGGACACCACGGAGTGCACGGAGAGCACGAGGGGCGTCGACAACGCGGCGAGAAAGAGATACGCGCGCGCGAAGTGCCGCCACTCCCGATCCGAGTTTCGCCACCCGAGCGACATGTTCGCGTAGATCTGTCGCCTGATGGGGTTCTTCTCCTTGTCGCGGAGAGCCGCGATGTCGGGAATGAGGCCGACATACAGGAAGGTGGCGGAGATCGTCAGGTAGGTCAGAATCGCGAAGACGTCCCAGACGAGAGGACTCTTCGGATTCGGCCAGATGAGCCGCCAGTTCGGATAAGGGATCAGATAGAAAAACTTCCAGGGTCGGCCAAGGTGCAGAATCGGGAACAGGCCGGCCGTCATGACGGCAAAGACGGTCATCGCCTCGGCCGCACGGTAGATGCTCGTCCGAAATCCTGCGCGGAAGAGATAGAGGATGGCGGAGATCAGCGTGCCGGCGTGACCGATGCCGACCCAGAAGACGAAGGTCACGATGTACACGCCCCACATCACCGGTGGGTGATAGCCGGCGGCGCCCAGACCCTCGTAGATCTGGTACGTCCAGGTGGACGCACCGATGAGCATGCAGAGGATCGCGACTCCGAGCAGGGCGAACCAGCCTAACGACGGCCGGAGCGTCCCCATGATTTCGCGATCGACTTGCTCGTAGCTTTTGACGGCGGGCAGTCGCACGTCCGCCGTGGCGATATTCGGACGCTGGCCCCGCCGAACCGGTTCGTCGGGGTACGCGGGAAGCGGTGCTGAGGAAGCAGCCATAGTCTCGCCTCAGCGCGTCGCGGGTGGCGACGGCTGTGCCGTCGGTCCGGAAGTATGAGTGACTTTCTTCAAGTAGACCACAGCCGTGAAGGTGTTGAGCTCCTCGAACACGTGATAGGCGCGACGGTCCTGGGCGAGCTGAGCGACGGTCCATTGTGGATCCGCGGCGTCACCGAACGTGATCGCGCGCGACGGACACGCCGCGGCACACGAGGTCGTGAATTCGTCAGGCACGAGCTCACGATGCTCCAGTGCGGCGCGATTCTCCGCCTCGCGAATGCGCTGCACACAAAAGCTGCACTTCTCCATCACGCCTTTGCCGCGCACAGTCACATCGGGATTCAACTGCCAGTTGAGCGGCTCAGGGAACGCGTACTGCTTACGATCCGGCTCACCGTAGCCAAACCAATTGAAATACCGAACTTTATAAGGACAGTTATTCGAGCAATAACGCGTTCCGACGCAGCGATTGTAGACTTGAACGTTCAAGCCATCCGGCGCGTGATAGGTCGCATACACCGGACAGACTGGCTCGCATGGCGCGTTGCCGCAGTGCTGGCAGAGCATCGGGACGAACCTCGTCTCGAAGTCCTGACCGAAGTGGCCGTCATCCGCGCCCTCGAAGTAGCGCTCGATGCGAAGCCATGACATCTCACGGCCACGCGCGATGTTGAAGCCAGGAGTCGCCGCGGCGAAGAGTGTCGCGTTCTGCCACGGTGCGCCGACCGTCGGGATATTGTTCTCGGCGTAACACGCCGTGACGCACGCGGAACATCCGGTACAACGAGCGAGGTCGATCGCCATCGCCCAACGACGCGACGCCATGCGTGTCGGATGATTCGGATCGTAGAGACCCTTGTTCTTGCCCTGATCGGCTTTGGATGGCGCGCCGAGAATACCTTGTGCGTCCGCGGCAACCGGAGAGCGCATGCCGGGAAGAAACTCGTGGCTCGCATCGCCAGGCAACCGCGTCTCGCGCTCGCCAGGTTGATTAATGCCGCGTGACAGTTCGTCGGCGCCTATAGCCTGCGCGATCCCTCGTCCATGCTGACGCGCCGAGCCTTCGGTGCTGGCGACCGTAACATGATCGCCGACTCGAGCGAGCGATGCCTTCGTCGCGGTCAGCACGATCTCACCCGTCGAGCCTGTCCCACCTGGCAGCAGGTCCAAGGGATTCACGCCAAGATTGCGTGCATAACGACCGTAACCCCACTGGACAGGATTGGTCGTCGACTTGGCGTCGAACTTCGGCACATCGGTCGCGGCGCGATGGCCATACCCGGTCGCGATCGCAAGGACATCCGGCCTCACGCCGAGATAGGGAATTGCCGGCGCGCGTACGGCAGCATTGCCGACTTTCACCTCGACGATGTCGCCGCGATCGATGCCGAGTCGGGTCGCGGTGTCAGGATGAATTTCGACCCACGAGCCCCAGGTAACCTTCGTCACGGGATCGGGTAGTTCGACGAGCCACGGCTTATTCGTGCCAGCGCCCATTCCAATCGTAGGCGACGGATAGACGACCAGGAAGAAATCTCCAGAGGTGGTCGTGAGCGTTGGAATGCGGCGCGGTGCGGCGGTCGTCGACACCGTGGCACGCAGCGCGATGGTTCCCGAGGCAACTCCCTTCGTGAGGGAGGTCGTAAGCGCCTTGTCACCGCCGGGGAACCGGCTGCTGAGCCACGTGCGATAGTCCTTCATCGCAAAGCGCGCGGCCGCCCCCGGATCCTTCTTCGCCAGCGCGATCAATACGTCCGCACACGCACGGGTATTGGCGAATACCGGATCCATCGTCGGCTGCTGTAGCGCGATGGTGCCGCGTACCGGCTGGGCGTCGCCCCACGACTCGAGTGCGTGGAAGTCGGGAAGGATGACGTCGCAGAGCTCCGTCGTCTCGTCCGGGTAGCTCGAGAAGCTCACCTTGAACGGGACCTTCTGAAATGCCTCGGCGAAGTTGAGGGACTTTGGAAGCGCGTACGCCGGATTGACGCCGCGGACGAACGCGATCGACACCTGACCGGCCCGCATGCGCTCGACCGCATCGAGAAGCTCGGCGGGAGTCGCGATACCCTCGAAGGCGGTGATCGGCTCCGCGTTGCGGATTGTCGCGCCGACGTTACCAAGGGACTGGTTCAGCGCGGCAACCGCCGCCGCAACCTCGCCGGCGTTATCCGTGGTGACGCCGGAGAGAATGAGGCTCGGCTTGGCCGAGGCCAGCTCGGTACGCAGCTGTTCGAGCCTCGCCGCATCGACACCGGTTTGGTCTGGCGATGGAGCCGCTCCGCGACCGGCGAGGAAATTCACAATTGCTAATTCAGCTCCTGGTGCGCAGGGGATCCATTGGTCGGCGTTGAGGCCCGTCAGTGAGCGGCGCGGCCCGACGTAGACGAATCGTGGCGCGGTTTCGAGCTTGGCCCGGGCGTCGGCAAAATCGAGCTGCTGCGGAACGGAAGCCCCCCAGCCTTCGAGGAAGTCCGCGCCGAATGATACGATGAGTTTCGCATCCGCGAAATTCAGCCGCGGCCACGAGACGCCATATGCCCGGCGATTCGCCTCCATCACCGCGTGATCGGCTTCGAGATCGACGCTGAGGTGGGGCCGCATACCGAACGCCGCCAGCCACTGATCCAGGAACGTCGGGAAGCTTCCCGATTCATGCTGGTTGACGAAGACCGCATTACCGGCGCTGGCACGCCCGTTCGTTAGGCGCTGCGAAACGATGTTGATGGCGTCGTCCCAGGAGGCACGCTCCCACGTTCCATTCTGTTTGACGAGCGGACCACGAAAGCGATCGGGATTGTAGAGGCCCTGAAGAGCGGCCTGTCCACGGGCACACAGTCCGCCGCGATTGAGCGGATGTTCTGGGTTGCCCTCGAGCTTTATGGCCCGTCCGTCACGTGTCTCGGCAATCACGCCACAGGCCGCGGAGCACTCGCGGCAGGTTGTGGCGTAATAGGTGGAGACACCAGGTACCGTTTCGTCGGGTGAGACGAGATAGGGGATCAGCTTTCCGACGTTCTCGGACGTGCACCCGATGGTCGCCGCGGCGGCGCCGCTGGCTCCCAGGACTTTCAGGAACTCGCGGCGGCGAACGCCGCCATTTTTTGCGTTGTCGGCGTCCGGCATCAGTAGTGGCAGTTCGCGCAGTCGTAACGAGCGATCGATCGGCCAGCGGCGTTCTTAGCCGGCTGACGGCCGACGGCGACGGGTAACGAGAACAACTGTTGAGCGTTTGCTGAAGTGGCCGGTGTGCCCGGCTGTTGTGGCGCGCCCGCGGGCGTGACGGTGCCGGTGTCGACGGGCGCGTAGCCGGCGGCGACTTCGCCTTCCTGCGGCGAGTAGCCGTTGACGTGGCAGGCGACGCACCAGCCCATGTTCAGTGAGGAATACTGATAGACCTGCGGCATCTCCTGAATCTTCCCATGGCAGGTCTGGCAGGTGACCCCCGCGTTCACGTGACGCATGTGCGGGAAATGGACGTACTCCGGCACCTTGTGAATGCGCACCCAGGGCACCGGCCTTCCTGCTCCGCCCTTGTAATAGTCGACGAGCTTCTGCAGCTCGGGACTCTTGTACGGCTTCGTGCGCACACCCTGCACCGGCATCAGCGTCGGCCCGATGATCGTGTGACACCCCATGCACGTGCTGACCGCTGGGAGACCAGGATCAGGCGACTTGTTCGCTGTGTAGTGGCAGTACAGGCAATTCATGCCCAGCCGCTGCACGTGAACGGTGTGTGGGAAGTTGATCGGTTGTTGCGGCTGGCTGCCTTGTGACGAGGAGGCACCGCTGTACGCGGAGAGCAGGATCGCTGCGGTGGCGAGGGCGATGAGCCCTGGAATCGCGGTCCACTTCCTTCGCTTCGTCATCGCGATGAAGTACGTGGTTCACGCGTTGTCCGCGCGAACCGGTGTATTTTGTGAAGAAATTCACAAACCCCGACTGGCCGGGAAATCTCATCAGGCCGGGTATCGCGCGCAAGTCTCATGCGCAATCGACGCACGCAACGCGCGAAGCAATGGTGCAAAGTTGTCATGTAAGTCTTCTCGTCGGCCGCGCGGTAGTTCGAGTCATGCGCTAGTGTATGAACGGGGCCTGATTCCGTCTGCATTCCCCAGTGGCAGTAAGCGAACATCGTCAGGAAGAAGATCGAGATTAGCGCGCGGGTTTTGCACGAGACGCAGTGGCCACTGCGAGCCGAAAACGAAGCGACGTGAGCCAATCGTGCGAAACAGTTTCGCGAGGTGATCCTCGGGAGGCCCCCAGATCCATGAGATGTCCCAGAGTACGCGCTCCTGCTCCGTCGGAGTGAGACCCCAATGCACCTCCTCGATCATCTCGCGGCCCGCAGCGGTGATGACGAGTCGCACGCGCTCTCCTGCTCGGGCGAGCGAGCGGATGGCTGCGGCGCTCAGATCACCGGCGACATCGAGTGAGTGCCGCTGACGCAGATCCTCGAAGCGAACCGTGAGCACAAGTGGCAAATCGAGTTCACCAGCGGCGAGCGCCAACTCCCGCATCGCCGAATCGTGAGGCCCCAGCCCCCACTGCGGCGGATATGCGCGAATCGCCGGCGCTCCGGCATCCACCGACACGCGGAGCTGCTCTTGCCATCGCGGCCAATCTGGGCGTACCGTCGGAACCGGCCGTAGCTTCGCGCTTTTCTCCAGCAACGCGAAGAGCTCGTGGTTCCCCGGCGTGGGATCGCGGTAGAAAGCCGAAGGGAGGTGTCCAACCCACGCTTCATCGAGCCCCTCCCGCTCGAGCACGCGTGCGAGGGCAGGTGGATCGGGATGCGGCACATAACGAAACGGATAGCCGCCGACGAACGTGTTGACGTCGATGGTCATGAGCGACGCGCCGCCGGGGAGTTCGCGCGAGCGCCGGGGCTCGCGTTGCCGGCCGCGGCAAGCGGAAAGCAGCCCTGACGAAACAAACGCGTGGCATTTCGCCAGCGGATGTCCGAGAGCGCGCCTTCGTCAAGACCGAGGAGCTCGAGCGCGCGCAGCTTCGCGAGACCCGTTTCAATCGTTAGGTCGCACGCCCAGAGGAGGCGCGACGCCCCGAGCGCCGCTACGGCATCGTCGAGCATGCCTCGATCGACGCCGCTGCCCGAGAGATCCGGAAAGATGTTCGGTGACTCCACGACCGCGGGAAACGTGTGGGCGTAGTCGCCGCCGCCGCCGATGTGAGCAAGTATGAAACTCGTCTTCGGATGACGAGACGCGAGACGCGCGAGGTCGGCGCCATCGGAGATCTCCTGCGAAGGCCACTCGCGCCACCGATGCTGCCAGATGTGGTGTAATACCGGAAGGCCGCGTTCGCCCGCCAATTCGGCAATGGGATCGAGCAGCGGATCGTCGGCGCGACGGCTGGCGAGCAGCTTTACGCCGATCGCGCCCCGGGCCACGCACCGCTCGACCTCCTGCACGGCGTGGTCGGTATAGTTCGGGTTCACCGTGACGTACATCCGCACGCGCGTGCTCTCGTGAGCGGCGATCTCGAGCATCGCGTCGTTGCCACTCGAAACATCGGTCGGCGATGGAAAGTACGTCGGCGAGGAGAAACCGTAACTGCCAAGAACGGACGCGACGTGGTACGTGATACCGATCCGCTCTCCAGCCCGAAATCGCGCGACGTTGAGGTCACTCCAGTCAGACCGTCCGGTGCCCGCATGATAGAAATGGGCGTGCGCGTCGATGAGTGGAGCTGTGCCGGCGAGCGGCGCGGTCACGTCCCTTCCTGCTCCTCTTCGAGCAGCTCAACGAACGCGGCGCTCGCGGCGCTCTCGATCTCGGTGATGGTGTCGTCGTCATGCGCGAGCGAGGCGTAGTTGTACGCGCCGCGCTTGAAGAGGACGCCGTGGCGAAGTGCGATCT
>Ga0207700_10000860_pt1 | contig 17458 bp, 17 predicted proteins | sample LARL82metaG_FD_184348 | JGI IMG/M metagenome (GOLD analysis project Ga0207700, IMG submission 184348) | Corn, switchgrass and miscanthus rhizosphere microbial communities from Kellogg Biological Station, Michigan, USA - LAR L8-2 metaG... | ecosystem: Host-associated > Plants > Roots >...
CGTTGTACTGCTTGCAGAAGTCCATGATGTTGACGCCGTGCGGGCCCAGTGCCGTGCCCACCGGCGGGGCGGGAGTAGCCGCGCCCGCGTTGAGCTGCACCTTGACCACCGCAGCGATCTTCTTCTTCCTCGGAGCCGCCATCAGCTATGTCCTACTCATTCGTGCCTGGGGTTAGATCTTGGAGACCTGGTCGAAGGAAAGCTCGACCGGCGTCTCCCGGCCGAAGATCGACACCAGCACCTTGAGCTTCTGGGTGTCGGCGTTGATCTCGTTCACGGTAGCCGGGAGCGTCGCGAACGGGCCGTCCATTACGGTAACGGATTCGCCGACGGCAAATTCCACGGCGGCCCGGGTGACTTCGGCCTTGGCCGCGGTCTCCTCCGGCTCGGGCGCGAGCAGTGACGCGACTTCGCCGAGGGACAGCGGCGAGGGCCGGCTCGACAGGCCGACGAAGCCGGTGACCCCTGGGGTGTTGCGGACCACGGCCCAGGATTCGTCGGTGAGGTCCATCCGGACCAGGATGTAGCCGGGCAGCACCTTCTCCGAGACCTGCTGCCGCTTGCCGCCCTTGATCTCGATCACCTGGTGTACGGGGACCTCGATCTGGAAGATGTAGTCCTCCATGTTCAGCGACTGTGTGCGGCTCTCCAGGTTGGCCTTCACCCGGTTCTCGTAGCCGGCGTAGGAGTGGACCACGTACCACTCACCGGGCAGCCGCCTCAGCTCGTCGGTGTACTGGGCGACCGGGTCCGGCTCGTCCGCACCGTCGGCAGCCTGCTCGTCGTCGCCGGCCACGGCCTCGTCGTCGCCGGCCACGGCCTCCACGTCGTCAGCCACGGCGGCCGGGTCGTCAGCCACGGCGGCCGGGTCGTCGGCAGTGGCAGCAGCGTCGGCAGCACCGTCGCCGGCCTCGCCGGCCTCGCCGAGCTCACCGGACGCACCGGGCTCTTCAGGCTCGTCGAACTCACCGACCACGTCGGCCTCACCAACCTCGCCGTCGTTGACCGGGGCTTCTTCCGTCTCGTGATCGACACGGACCCGGGACTCGGACACGATCCCTCTTCTCCGCTCTCCTGACGGCACCAGCGCCCTAACGCTGCGCGGCACCGTTATCCAGGCCTTGTTATTCCCCCGGCACCGCCATAGAGCCAGGTGCGCAGGCCACCAGCCGCCGGTACGTGACCCTCCAGCCAGGCCAGCCCTCCGGCGCGCCCGCGCCGGCGCCGGCTCAGCCGAAGGCCCAGAACACCAACTTGGTGAACCCGTAGTCCAGGCTGGTCACGATGACGACCATCACGAGTATGAACATCATGGCCACGATCGTGTACGTGCGCAGTTCCCGGCGGGTCGGCCAGATGACCTTGCGCAGTTCCGACATGATCTGCCGCAGGAAGAGCGCCGGACTCGTCCGGTCCCGTTTCGACGGGCCGGGCTTGTCCCGCTTCTCTTGCAGCTGAGTCGCCATGTCCTCACCTGAACAACGTCACTCGCTCATGCAGCAGGCCCGCAAGTCGCGGTCCGTGCTCGCAGGGCAGGAGGGACTCGAACCCCCAACCACCGGTTTTGGAGACCGGGACTCTAGCCAATTGAGCTACTGCCCTGTGATGGTCGCGGCCGTGAACGCCGACCGTGCCACCGCTGGCGAGGGCCCGGCGGACGGTCCCCGTGACCCCCTTTCGGGCGCACGAGGTCCGCAGCTGAACCGCCACCAATGCGAGAAGTGTAGTTGCCCGGAGCGCTGCCGTCGAACCCGCCGGTGGCATGCCGGCCCGGGTACGGTCGCGATGATGACAGGATGGCCTCATGACTGCCGTCCACCGCCGTATTTCCGAACGTGTCAGCGCCATTACCGAATCCGCCACCCTCGCCGTGGATGCCAAGGCGAAAGCCCTCAAGGCGGCGGGGCGGCCGGTGATCGGCTTCGGCGCTGGGGAACCGGACTTCCCCACCCCTGACTACATCGTGGCGGTGGCGCAGCGTGCCTGCGCGGAGCCCAGGTTCCACAAGTACTCCCCCACGCCGGGGCTGCCTGAGCTGCGCGAGGCGGTCGCCGCTAAGACGGCGCGCGACTCCGGTTACCGGGTCGCCGCGAGCCAGGTGCTGATCACTAATGGCGGCAAACAAGCGGTGTTCGAGGCATTCGCCACGCTGCTCGACCCCGGTGACGAGGTGCTGCTGCCCACCCCCTACTGGACCACCTACCCCGAGGCCATCTCGCTCGCCGGGGGCGTCGCGGTGCCGGTGCTGACCGACGAGCGGTCCGGGTACTGCGTGTCGGTCGCCGACCTGGAGGCGGCCTGCACGCCGCGCACCAAGGCGCTGCTCTTCGTGTCCCCGTCCAACCCCACCGGCGCGGTCTACCCGCCGGATCAGGTCGCCGAGATCGGCCGGTGGGCGGCGGACCGAGGGCTGTGGGTGCTCACCGACGAGATCTACGAGCACCTCGTCTACGGCACCGCCAGGTTCGTGTCCATGCCGGTTGTGGCGCCGGAACTGGCGGACACGTGCGTGGTGCTCAACGGGGTGGCCAAGACCTACGCGATGACCGGATGGCGGGTCGGCTGGATGATCGGCCCGGCCGACGTCGTCAAGGCGGCCGCGAACCTCCAGTCGCACGCGACCTCCAACGTCTGCAACGTCGCCCAGGCCGCCGCGCTCGCCGCGGTCAGCGGGGACCTGTCGGCGGCTGAGGTGATGCGCCAGGCATTCGACCGGCGGCGGCTGACGATGACAGCGCTGCTGAACGAAATGCCCGGGGTGATGTGCCCCCTGCCAGAAGGTGCGTTCTACTGCTACCCCTCGGTCAAGGGCGTGCTGGGCAAGGAACTGGCCGGCGCCAGGCCAGGTAGTACCACGGAACTGGCCGAGGTCATACTCGAGCACGCCGACGTGGCCGTGGTGCCGGGCGAGGCCTTCGGGACCCCCGGTTACTTCCGGCTGTCGTGCGCGCTCGGTGACGCCGACCTGGAGGAAGGGCTCGCCAGGATGCACAAGCTGCTCGCGCAGGCGAAGTAACCCCTTCCGGGATGGCACGGCCGCTCGCCGCACTCCCCAAGGCGCACCTGCACCTGCACTTCACCGGCGCCATGCGGCACGCCACGCTCGTCGAGCTGGCTCGTGAGCGCCGGGTGCACCTGCCGGATGCCCTGGCCGCCGGCTGGCCGCCGCAGTTGAGCGGCACCGACGAGCGGGGCTGGTTCAGGTTCCAGCGGCTCTACGACATCGCCCGCTCGGTACTCCGCGAGCCCGCCGACGTGTTCCGCCTGCTGGCCGAGACCGCGGCGGACGAACGCGCGGAAGGGTCGGGCTGGCTGGAGATCCAGGTGGACCCCTCCGGGTATGCGGCGCGCTTCGGCGGCCTCACCCCCACCGTGGAGCTTGTGCTCGAAGCGGCGGCGGCCGCGCAGGCCGCGACCGGCGTGGGAATCGGCGTGATCATCGCGGCGAACCGCACCAAGCACCCGCTGGAAGCACGCACGCTCGCCCGGCTCGCCGCGCAGTACGCCGGGCGGGGTGTGACCGGGTTCGGCCTGAGCAACGACGAGCGGCGCGGCGCGGCCGCTGACTTCGCGCCCGCGTTCCGCATCGCCGGCCGCGCGGGCCTGCTGCTGGCCCCGCACGGTGGCGAACTAGCCGGCCCGGACAGCGTCCGCGCCTGCCTGGACGCGCTCGGCGCGCACCGCATCGGCCACGGCGTGGCCGCCGCGGCAGACCCCGATCTCACCAAGCGCCTGGCGGCTGGCGGGATCACCTGCGAGGTCTGTCCCGCCTCCAACGTCGCGCTCGGGGTCGCTGCCCGGCCCGCCGACGTCCCGCTTCCCGCCCTGCTCGACGCCGGGGTGCCGGTGGCGCTTGGCGCTGACGATCCGCTGCTGTTCGGCTCGCGGCTGACCGCGCAGTACGAACTGGCCAGGCTCGTGCACGGGCTGAGCGACGCGGAACTGGCCGGGCTCGCCGCGATGTCGGTGCGCGGCTCGGCCGCCCCGCCTGCCACCGCGACGCGCCTGCTTGCGGGCATCGATACCTGGTTGGGGGGGCAGCCCGCCCGGCTCAGTTGGGCGTGACCGGGGTGATCGACCGCTGGCGCGCCATCTTGGCCACCTGCGCCCGGCGCCTGGACGGCACCAGCGGCACGGCCTTGGGCTGCGGTGGCGCGGTGGTGATGTCGACGGCGATCAGGTCGGTGTAGGCGTCCTGGCGAAGCCGCAGCAGCAGCGCCTGCGCCTGGTTCTTCAGCTTGGCCGACAGCCCGGCAACGGAGAACCCGGTGATCCCGGCGGTGGCCAGCAGGCCCTTGGCCCACGAGCTGCCCTGGGGGCTGGCCAGCAGGTCGGCGAACGCGATCAGGGCGGCGGCCCCGAGGCCGATGAGGACGAACTGGATCCAGAACGCCCGTACCACCCGCGCGACCATGCGGAAGTTCCGCAGCAGCGCGTAGGGCCCGATCAGCGTCGTCGGATCCTCGGCCACGATGGTGAGTTCGTACCAGCGGCGGATCTGCTGGTACAGGGCCGGAACCGCGCCTTCGCGCCAGTTCGGGTCGGCCGCGACGTTCTTCCAGACCATTGCGGAGCCCGCGATGGCCGCCGAGGTATACGGATGGAAGTAGCGGGACAGGCGGCCCGCGAGCCGGCCGATCTCGCGGCAGCGCGGCGCGCTCAGCAGGAACCACCAGGCGGAGGAGTCGTCGGTCCCGGCAAGTATCGCCGGGTTCAGCGCCCAGTAGGCCTCGGCCATGGCACGGCCCAGCTGGTACCCGCACAGCTGCGAGTCCGACCGCGCGCCCAGCGTGTCCTGGATGTGCGCGTCGAACTTGTAGATCAGTTCGGCCAGCGCGTCCCACCGCTGCGCGGCCGCGGTGGCATCGCCGTTTCCCCGCGCCGTCGCAAGCAGGTGGGCATCGCCGTCCAGCGTGCGCGCGTAGCTGGCGTGCGTCTTGCCATCGCCGTCCAAGTCGAGCTTGGCGGTCAGCACGATGAGCAGCGCCTGGGCCTCGATACGCAGTTCGGCCGGGGTCCGCTCGGTCTGGAGGGGCAGCGCGTGGCCGGTCCGGGGCGGTTCCACCCCCGTGCCTGGCGGGGCATCGGGCCGGTTTCGCCCCCGTACCTCGGCCACGCACCAGCCCAGCCGCAGCGCCGACACAACGGTGGCCGCGTCCTTGGGTACAGCCATGGCACCGTCCTGCCCCGTGGGTCGCCCCGATGGGAACGCCCGCCCCTGGGGGCAGTCCGGGCACGCCGCATCGTATTTGCACGACAACGTATGCCAAGCGGCGAGTTACGGCACCGTAATTGGCGGCAAAAAGGCGACCCGGGAGAGCGGGCCGGTCCCGGCCGCTGGCGGGCGGCCGGGACCGGTCCTTCACCGGCCCGAACCGGGGACGGCGGTCCAGGGACCGGCAAGATGAACGGTGATCACGGCGAGCAGCAGCCCGGTCAGTAGTGCCGCGGTCAGCAGCAGCCAGCGCACGGCCCGGCCGCCGAGGACCTGGTCCGCCCGGGAGCCCGCCCGGCGGGCCAGGTCGCTGCCGACCAGCCTGGGCAGCCGCCAGACGTAGGCGAGCACGTGGATGGTCATGGCGCCGAACCACAGCACGAACGCCGCCTTGTGCGCGAGCAGCCAGATGCTGGGGTCCGGCCCGGTGAGCGCGAGCATGACGCCGGTGCCGATCACCGCGAGCGAGGTGAGGATGACCAGCGGCCCGAGCACCCGCAGCGGCAGGGCTGGCGGGCCGTTCCGCCGGTATTCGGCGTCCCCGGCGTAGTACTTGGTGAACCGGTAGATCGTCGAGCAGAGCTTGAGCAGTACCGGGCCGATCAGCAGCATGCCGAGGAAGAAATGCAGAGTGAGCATCTGGCGGACGGCGAGGATGGTGAAGCCCTCGGCGGCGAACAGTACGAGCAGCACCATGCCGGTCAGGCCGGTGAGCCGCTCGTTTCCCCCAGCACCACCGGTCGCGCTGTCCGCGCGGGTGTCGGTGTCCTCGTCGTCCCAGTACTCCCAGCCGGCCGGAACATGGCGCTCGCGGTACCAGTACTCCTCGTCGTCCGCATAGCGGTACCCGGCCGGTCCGCGGTAGTACTGCGACTCCTCCCGCATGGTTTCCAGCCTGCGCCATGGCTTGCCGGGAACTTGTTCAGCAATGGTTCAGAACTGGTAAGGAATTGTCGCCTTTCCGGCCCGTCCCGTCAGCCGCCAGGACGGCCGGGTCGGCCGGTGTGGCGGGCAGGTCTAGTAGGACCGTGAGGCCGCCGCCCGGGCTGTCCGACAGTTCGGCGGACCCGCCGTTGGCGGTGACGAGCCGGTGCACGATGGCCAGGCCAAGCCCGGTCCCGCCGGAGGTGTTGCTGGCGAACCTGCGGAACGCTGCCTCCTGCTGCGCCCGGCTCATGCCGGGTCCGTCGTCGGCCACCACGACCAGGGCGCCCCGCCCGCCGGGGCGGGCGCTGACCCGGACATGACCGCCCGCAGGGACCGCGTCCAGGGCGTTGGCGATCAGATTGTCCAGGATCTGCTCCAGGTGCCCCTCACCCAGGCTGGCGTGAATCTGGCCGGGCCCCGAGGCGGACAGGCCGACCGCACGTTCCTCCGCCACCGGGCTCCAGGCCGCGACCCGGTCGCGGACCACCTCGGCCACCTGCACCGGCACCGGCACGGTCACCGCGCTCTCCGCCCTGGCGACCTCAAGCAGCCCGTCCACCAGCCGGGACAGCCGGGCGATCTCGTCTTGCGCGCCGGCCAGTTCCGCCACGGTGGCCTCGTCGGCGTCGGCCGCGAGCAGGTCGAGCCGCAGCCGCAGCGCGGCCAGCGGGGTGCGCAACTGGTGCGAGACGTCGGCCATCATGGCCCTGTTGCCGTGCACCAGGGCCTCCAGCCGGCCGGCCATGGTGTTGAACGTGCTGGCCAGCCGGCGTACCTCGGGCGGCCCCTGCTGCTCGGCCGACCTGGTGTCGAGCGCGCCGCCGCCCAGCCGCTGCGCGGCCGCGTCCAGCGCCGACAGCGGCCGGCCCGCCCAGCGCCCGACCCAGACGGCCGCGATCGCCCCGGTGACCAGCCCGCCGGCCGCGATCGCGGCGAGTACCGCCCACAGCACTCGGAGACGCTCGTCCAGTTCGGCGGTGGGCCGGGCGAGCACCACTACCCCCGCCGGCGGCTGGCCGTTGGCCGTATCCACCGCGACGGCCACCTGCAGCCGGCCCGGCGGCCCCGTGATGGAGACGCCGCCGCCGCGCTGGACCGCGCGCATGATGGCCGGGACCGGCGCGGCCGGCCCGGCGGGCAGGCGCAGCCCGCCGGGGGATGCCACCTCCGTGCTGTGCGCGACAAGCCGCCCGGCCGTGTTGTACACCCAGCCGGCCTCACCCGACTTGCTGGCCTTGGCGAGGAAGGCGGCGACGGCCGGGCTGCGGCCCGGCTCGGTGAGGCCGTCTTCCGCGATGGCCGCGAACGTGCGGGCGGTCAGCACCGTGTCCTGCCGGAACGAGGCCCGCTCCCGGGCGGTGGTGATCAGGCCGAGCGGGACGACGGCACCCAGCAGCAGGGCGCCGACCAGGGACAGCATGGTGAGCGCTATCCGGCGGGCCATCACGCACCGCCGAGGCGGAAGCCCCTGCCGTAAACGGTCTCGATCAGGCCGGGCACCGCGAGCTTGCGGCGCAGCGCTCCCACGTGCACGTCAAGCACCTTCGTGGGCCCATACCAGTGGGCGTCCCACGCGCTCTCCAGGATCTGCTGGCGGCTGAGCACCCGGCCCGGGTCGGCGGCCAGGCACTCCAGGATGTCGAACTCCTTGGGGGTCAGAGCCACCTCCCGGCCGGACACGGTGACCTTGCGGGTCCGCAGGTCCACGGTCAGCGGGCCGTGCTTCAGCAGTTCACCACCGGGGTGCACGCGGCGCAGCACGGCCCGGATCCGGGCCAGCAGCTCGGCCAGGCCAAACGGCTTGACCAGGTAGTCGTCCGCGCCGGCGTCGAGGGCGAGCACCCTCTCGGGCTCCTCCCCCCGCGCGGTGACCACGATGATCGCCACCCGCGACCGCTCCCGCATCTGGCGGCAGACCTCCACCCCGTCGGTGTCGGGCAGGCCAAGGTCGAGCAGGACCACGTCCGGCTCGCCCCGGCGCAGCGCCTCACCCCCCGTCGTGACGTGATCCACGTCGTACCCGCCGCGGCGCAGCCCGCGGACGAGCTGGGTGGCGATCCCCAGGTCGTCCTCCACGACCAGCACGCTTGTCCTGGCCATGCCCGCAGGCTGCCCGGCCGCCACCGGTGAGGCAGGCATCGTCATGGGATAACGGTAGGCGGCATGGCGGGCTCACCGGGCCTTTCCCGCGTATGCCTCCATAGCAGCAGGTCAGGCAAGCGTCCAGCGCCAGGTGGGGAGCAGTTCGTCCAGGAGTGCCTCGGTTTCCGTGGTCAGCTCGGGGGGCCCGTCGATGGACGCGCGGGTCCAGATCTCGCCCGCCGCGGCATAGAGCAGGTTCTCCTGGCCGGTGGCGTGCGCGGCGGTCAGCAGGTCCCGCCAGAGCAGTTCGTCGTCCGGCGCGATACGCAGCCCGGTGCGCACCGCGTCCATCGCGCCGCGGGAGTCTCCGTCGTTCAGCAGCAGCTCGCACAGGCGGTGCGCGGCGTCGGCGACCCGCGCGGACACCTCGTACGCCAGCCCGTCGGTGACGATCCAGGAGTAGCCGCCCGGCCCACAGTCGGCCAGGAAATGGCCCTCGACCAGGCTCAGCGCCTGTGCCAGCTTGGCCTGCTCCGGCGAGTGCCCGCTGTTGCCGGCCGGCCCGGACGCCTGGCCGGCCTGGGCCACCAGGGTGAGGAACACGTGCCAGTCCACCTTGACCCCGGAGCCGAGGCGCAGCCGGCCGCTGGCATCGGCGGCCAGGTGCGGGCGGCCTATGCCGTCGGTGCCGAGCCAGTACGCGACCTCGTCCAGCACGTCGTCCCTGGCCTCGTCGGCCACCCCCTGCGGCCAGATCGCCCTGGCCAGCACGTTTGGATGTACCCCCGCCGGGTGGGTCGCCAGGTAGACCACGATCTCCGTGGCCAGGGGCAGCATGCCGGGCTCGATCTCGCCGGTGGCGTGCACGGACACCGGGCCAAGCAGGGTGACCTCGACCGGCATCGTGGCGTCGGGGGCCAGGTGCGGGGCCGGTGCCGCGTCCACCGGCGGCGCGGACATCAGCGCTCCCGTGATGTCGTCCGCGGCGTCGAACAGGCCCGCCATCGCGGCCTGCTGCTGCGCCGGGATGAGCTGAGCCGCGACGTCCAGGCCAAGCTCGGGCGCCCGCAACTGTCCGTCCGGGGTGATCTCCCAGGTCCAGGAGGCGGCGGGGGTCTCGCCCGCGATCAGGTACCCGGCGGCGAAGGAGCCCTCCCGGGCGAGCGCGGCCAGTCGTCTGGCCTCCTGCGGCGTCGGCGGAATCAGCGAGATCAGGTAGTGCGGGGTCCAGGCCTCGGGGATGAGCCCCTCCGCCCGGCCGGCCAGCACCGACCGCGCTCCGGAGGCGGCCAGGGCATCCGCCACGCCCGCGGCGTGCGCCTCCAGCAGCGGCAGCGCCTTGGCCAGGGAGCCTGCCAGGTGCACCCGGTCGGGCGCGAGCGCGGCCAGGTCCTCACCGGCTCCGACGATCGTCAGGTGCATCGTGTCGGACCAGGGGCTGGTGGCCAGTTCGGCGGCCATCGAGCACAGCGCGTCGGCGACCAGGTCCTCGGGGCCGGTGACGGCGATCGGGCCACGCGCGGCCTCCAGGTCCGCCAGCACCCGGCCGGTGGCATCGGTGCCGATGGTCACCAGGCCCGGGTACAGGGCGGTGCCGTGGCCGTCAAGGTTGGCCACCTCGGCCAGCGGCAGCCGCCACACCTGCCCGTCGCCCACCGCATACCAGGGCGCGGGCACGTCCTCGCTGGGCGGGATGACCCACAGGTCCAGGTTGTCATCGCCGATGTGCGCGGCGAACACGGTCGGCGGCATCTGCCCCTGCCGTTGCAGCGCGCGGCTGAGGTAACGCAGGCCCGCCTCCAGCATCCGGGCGGAGTTCTCGTCCACGCCCAGGCGCAGCGCCGCCTCTGCCCACGCGGCGTCCGGCGGCGGCGCCACCACCCGCCGGCCGGGTGGCCTGCGCCGCGCCTGCTTGCGGCGGCGGCGCTCCAGTGCGGCCAGCACGCCCGCGGCAAGCAGCCCCGCGGCGGCGAGTTCCAGTGGGTAGGACCGCGGCCCGGCATGGGCGGGCGCGGACTCCCCAGGCGCCGACCGTCCGGACGCGGACTGGCCTGGCGCGGACTCCCCGGACGCGGACTGGCCTGGCGCGGACTGCCCGGACGCGGACCGGGCGGGGGCGGCGCGGCCCGCGCCGGACTGGCCGGATGTGGGCTGGCTGGTCGCAGCCCGGCTATTGGCGGCGGGCGCCGGGACGGCCGCGGGGCTCGGGGGCGGCGTGGCGTGCGCCGGCCCGCCGGGAGCGGGGGCCGACGTGGCCGGAGCGGACGCGCTGGGCGTGCGCGCGGCCGGCGGGGTCTGCGCGGGCGGGGTCACCGCCGGTGGCACCTCGGCCGGCGGCACCGCGGCGGGCGAGGAGGCGTGCTTGCCGGGCGCGGGCGGGTGCGCGGCGGGCCGCGGCTCGCGCGGCCGGCCGGAATGCCTGGCCGGTGGGCTGGCCTTAACCTCCTCGATGCCCGGGCCGTGGGCGTCGTGCGGCATGCGCAGCACCCAGCCGGGACGGATGAGGCTGGCGATCGTGAGCATGGAACCGTCCGGCTGCGGCAGGTCCTTGTTCAGCTCGAAGATCTCCTGGTAGCGCCTGCCGTCGCCCAGGTGGTTCTCGGCGATCTCCCACAGGCTCTCGTGGAACCGGCCCACCGGCGGCTTCACCACGTAGATCTTTTCTGTGCGGTGCGCCCACCGATCCTGCCCGCCGTCCGGGCTCGCGGCGGTGGCCTGCGTTCCGTTGCCGCCGGTGGCGCCGTTGACCGGCCGGAACTCCCTGCTCACGTCCGAGGGGCCAAGCAGCCGGTGCGCACCCCCGTTGGCCGCCGGGGCGACCAGCAGTGACGGTGGCAGCGGCTGGCCTGGAATGGCGCTGCCCGGCGCGCCGGCCTGGGCGGCCGCCGCGGGCGGGGTGGCCGCCAGGGCGACGGCCGGTGCCAGCGCGGGCGCCGCCGCGGCGGCCGTGGACACCAGCAGCGCGGTGGTGACCAGGCGGTGCACCAGCGCCTGGATTCCGCCGGCCAGCGGTACCCGCCGCGGCATGCCGACGTTGCGCACGGCGGCGGACACCTCGGCGATGACGCACCACACCAGTTGCAGCCAGGCCAGCCACACCACGACGGAACAGGCCCGCAGCACGGCCGCGGACTGGAGCCGGTGGGTGAGCAGGGCCGGCGAGGGCATGGCGTGCGGCACCGGCAGGCCGAACACGGTGATCAGGGCCACCGGGGGCCCGACCACGAGCACGAACAGCACCACCATGGCGCCCAGGCCCGTGAGCACGTCCCATCCGGAACGTGCCCGGCCCGGCTTGCTGTCTTGCCTGGCCATCAGCACAACGCTCCTTGGTTGATCCCGCACTCGGGAGTGGCGGTCGCCTGCGCGGACTCGTGGAAGCCGGCGAAGACGCCGGGAATCAGGGGCCGGGTGGACACGGTGACCAGGACGGTCGCCCGCTCGGCGCCCGGCGGTGCGCTGCAGCGCACCATGCTGGTGCTGGTGACCTTGTCCAGCCCGTTCGAGAGCACCTGCCCGTAGCTGCGGACCAGGCCGTCCGCCGCGATGCAGGCACCGGGCCCGATGACCGCCCTGCCGCTGGCCCGCAGCGTCTGGAGGTCGATGGTGTCGGCGGCGGCGCGGGCCGCCTGGCCGGCTATGTCCATGGCGCGCTCCTTCGCGTTCAGCGCCGAGCCACCGTCGAGGATCAGCGCGAGCAGGAAGATCACCGCGATCGCGAACACCGCGGTGAAGACGGAGACCGAGCCCCGCTCGCCGCGGGCCCGCGCCGGCACGGCAAGCCGCGTCAGCATGGGAACACGTCCCGGCACATGAAGGGGTCGAGCGGCGCCACCGCCTGCCCGGTGAAGCCCTTGGTCGCCCCGAAGCCGAGCGCCTTGAACGGGCTCATGCCCACCTGGCAGGTGACGGTGACCGTCACCGTGGCACCGGCCGTGGTGATGACCGGCACCGCCGGGTAACCGGCCACCTTGACGGCGACGGTGCCAGGTGCGCACAGGCTCGTGGTGCCCAGGTCGGCCTGGGCGGCCTGCCGTGCCGAGGTGACGGCCTGGCCATAGGACCGGGCGACGCTGGCCGCCCGGGCGGCGTCCCTGGCCGCGCCGTCGATGTGGCCCTGTACCTCCACCACCCGGGCACCGGCCGCGACCAGCAGTAACAGCAGGACGAGCCCTGGCGCGAGCACCGCAAGCTCGACCGAGATCGAGCCACGCTGGCCGCGCCAGCCGCGGCGCCGCGGCGCGCTCCGCCCGATGCGGCGCAGCGCGCCGGGCACGTTCCGGCGCATCAGCACGCCCCGCCCTGGCCCGCGGGCCGGAAGCACTCCACCGGGCCGCCAGCGGTCGCCGACACGGTCAGGTGCAGCCCGAAGAACGGGAACACCGAGACGGCGACCCGGCCGCTCACCGTGACGTAGACGTTCCCCCCTGCCGCCGCGGCGGTGGTCGCGTCGACCTGCCTGAGCAGCTTGCTGTTCAGCTTCTGGTAGTACCGCCTGGCGGTGCTCTGCGCGTCGGCCTGCCAGGTGCCCGGCTTGCTGGCCGCCTCCTGGCGGGCGACCACCGCCCCGGCCTGCGCCGCCGCCAGTGCGGTCTGCCGTGCGTTGAACCACAGGCCGAACTGGAGGATGAGCATGCAGATCATCATCAGCGCGGGGGCCAGCACGGCCAGTTCGACCGCGCTTGAGCCACGGTCGGCCAGTGCCGCGCGCCACCAGCGCTGCAGGCGCTGGGCGGTCAACTGGTCCCGCCCCTACGGGGTCGTGCCCTTGATCTGCTTCGCGGCGCCGCGGACGAAGTGCTGGATGGCCACCAGCAGGACGACCGCCACCACGAGGATCATCGCGGTGATCACGGCGAGTTCGACCGCCGAGGCGCCGCGGTCCTGCTCCCGCCATGCCGCGCGCAGCGCGGCGAGGTGCACGCCGAGGAAGGCCCGCACGTAGCCTGACACCGGGTTGTTCATGCCGTTCTCCCAACTTTCTCTCCGCCACCACCGCTTCGCCGCACCGCCTCAGACGCCCAGCAGCCCCACCACCGGGAACACCAGGAACAGCAGGAAGCCGGCGCACAGCATGAGCTGGGCGACCAGCATCGACTGGGACCGCTCGCCCGCCTGTCCCTCCAGGTCGGTCAGCTCCCTGCGGCGCAGGCTCTCGGCCCGCGCCACCAGTGACTCGCGTACCTTGGCCCCGTCCTCGGCGACCAGGCTGAGCGCCGCGGACAGGTCGCGGAGCTCGTCGATGCCGACCTCCTCACCCAGCGCGCCCAGCGCATGCCAGGGGGTCTGGCCGGTGATCCGGGCGCTGGCCAGCGCGTCCCGGATCCGCCAGAACGCCCAGCCGGTGCCCGCGTCGCTCGCTGTCATCAGCGCCTCGGGCACGCCGCGCCCCCCGGCCAGGTTCATCGCGAACAGGTCGAGGAACGACCCGATCGCGTGCCGGAAGTCCCGCCGCCGCTTCGCGGCCTTCTGCTTGATCTCCAGGTCGGGCAGGAAGCTGAACACCGCGCCCAGCAGCAACCCGAGCCAGACCTGGATCCACACGGAAATGTGGAACCCGAGCAGCCCGGCGACCAGCCCGAGCGTCGGGCCGAGGACGAAGCCGAGCACCGCGAGCAGCACCTTGGTGGCCAGGAAGATCTCGAACGGGACCCCGGCCAGGGACAGGTTCTTGCGCAGCGAGGAGAACTCCCACCCCTGTTCGGCGCACAGCCGCGCGAGCCACGAGCCGAGGCGCCAGCGGGGGTCGGCGGCCGGGGCGTCGTGGCCGCCCGTCCAGTGGCCGTTCGCGCCGCGCCGCGCCGCGTCGAAGGCGGCCAGGCGGCGGGCCAGCCGCGCCCGCGGCGGATGGAGCGCCAGGCCGAGCAGAAACAGGCCCAGGCCCGCCAGGCTGCCCACGAGCAACGCCGCCGTCATGAGGTACCTCCCTGCCAGGCCGCGACCGCTTCCGGGATCTCCGGCGTGGCCGCGGGTTCGTCGCCGGCCAGCAGCCGCTCCGGCACCGGGAACCTGGCCAGCGCCCGCATCCACATCACCCCGGCCGCGTACAGCGCCACCACGATGCACAGCACGAGCTGGCCGCTGACGCTGTCGTAGACCTGCACGTAGGCGTGGTTGAACAGGGCCAGCCCCAGGGCCAGGCCCACCGAGATGCCCACCACGATCTGGGCGCCGCGGCGGGTGGACCGGCGCTGTGCGTTCACCTTGCGGCGCACGTCAAGCTCTTCCCGCACCGAACGGGACAGTGCGCCGAGCAAGTCCCGCAGCCCCGGGCCGCGCAGCCGGGCGTTGATCATCAGCGCGGCGATGATCAGGTCGGCGCCCGGGTCGGCGAGGTCGTCGGCGAACCTGCGCAGCGCCTCAGGCATGGGCACCCGAGTGTGCAGCCGCTCCACCAGGGCCGCCAGCGGGTCGCGCAGCGAGGGCGCCGCGGCGCGCAGCGAGGCGGGGATGGCCTGCTCCAGGCCGACCGCGCCGGCGATCGTGTCCCGCAGCGACTCGGTCCAGGTGGCGAGCGCCTCAAGCCGGGCCATCGCGGCCCGCTCCCCGGCCACCCCGGACAGGCCGCGCCAGCTCAGCACGAGCAGGGCCGCTCCGACACCAGCCACCAGCCAGCGGGTCGCCACCAGCACCACCAGGCCTGCCAGCACGGCGGCGGCCGCGCGGGCGGGCCCGGTCTCGCGGGCCCAGCGGCGCAGCCGGCCGGTCTCGCCGGGCGGCCTGGGCGGGAGGCCGCGCACGGCCACGACGAACAGGAACAACCCGGTTCCGGCCACCGCGCCGGCCACGATGGCGAGCAGGCCGGGGCCGGCCAGGACCGGGGTCACCAGGCTCTCCCGACCGGCTGGTAGCCGTGTTCGGCCATCTGCGGCAGGCAGGACGGGGGCGCGTGCGGCACGGCACGGCCGTCCGGGCCCGGCGCGAAGATCTCGCTGGACAGCACCCTGGTGTCGATGCCGGTGATCTCCCGCACGCTGCTGACGTACCGGCGCAAGGTCCCGCCCCTGCCGTAGTCGTTGCGCTTCTCGATGAAGATCACGAAGTCGATGGCGCCGGCGATGAGCATGTGCGTGGCCTCCACCGGGAGGCGCTCGGCCGCCTGGATGGCGTAGGTCGCGATGCGGTTGAACACCTCCATCGAGGAGTTGGCGTGGATGGTGGACAGCGAGCCGTCGTTGCCCTGCGTCATCGCGTTCAGCATGGTGACGATCTCGTCCCCGAGCACCTCGCCGACGATCACCCGGCTCGGGTTCATCCGCAGCGAGCGGCGGACCAGTTCGGCCATGGAGATCGCACCCTGGCCCTCGGAGTTCGGCAGCCGTTCCTCCATGGCCACCACGTTGGGGTGCAGGTCGGGGAACTGGTCGAGGCCAAGCTCGAGCGCGCGCTCCACGGTGACGAGCCGTTCGCCCGGCGGTATCTGGTTGGCCAGCGCCCGCAGCAGCGTGGTCTTGCCCGCGTTGGTCGCCCCGGCGATCATGATGTTCTTCCGCGCGGTCACGGCCGCGGTGAGGAACCCGCCAAGCTCGGGCAGCAGCGTGCCGTTGCTGACCAGGTCGGCGAGGAAGACCTTGCCCAGCCTGGCTCTGCGGATGGAGATGGCCGGCCGCAGCGTCACGTCCATCACCGCCGACAGCCGGGAGCCGTCCGGCAGCCGCAGGTCCAGTTGCGGGTGTGCCGCGTCGAACGGGCGGCTGGACAGGCCGGAGTAGGCGGCGAGCGCCTGGATCAGTTCGACCAGTTCCGCGTCGCTCTCGGCAACGGGCTCACCGAGCACCTCGCGGCCGTCCGCGTGGCCGAGGAACACCCGGTCGCAGCCGTTGACGTCGATGTTCTCGACCCGGTCGTCCTCAAGCAGGGGCTGCAGCCTGCCGACGCCGAACAGCGCGGCGTGGATGCCGGTGGCGAGTTCTTCCTCCTGCTGGGCGGTGAGCGGCGCCCGGCCCGCGGTGATCTCCGCCCGGGCGTGACCCTCCAGCGCCGCGACGATCAGCGCCCGGGCGAACTGCCGCTCGTCCTCGGCGGACATCGGCGGCACGCCGGCCACCCCGTCGAGCCGGCGCTGCTCGGCCAGCCGGTCCCCCACCTGGCTGCGCAGCCGCTTGACCACGCCATGGTCCACGTGGTCACCCCCGTCCGGCCGGGGCGGCCACGTCCGGGGCGAGCGAGCGGGCCAGCCGCCCGGCCAGGTCGCGGGCCGTGCGCAGCAGCAGCGACCGGCCGAGGTGGCCGCGCTGCTCGCCGCCGAGCGCCTCGGCGGCCTTCGGCTCGTAGGCGAGACCGCCGAGTATCCGCGCCGCGCCGCCGGGGCCGAGCGCCTGCCCGGTCTCGGTCAGCGCCGCGTGGAACCGGCGGTGGTCGGCGACCACCATCACGCCGACACCGATGCCCTGCCGGTGCCGCAGCGCGAGCGCGCTTGTCACCGTCGCGACCCTTTCCCTTAGCCGCACCACCTCTTCCAAGGAGGCGCGGGTGACCACTACCACCGAGGACGCGTAGGCGAGCAGGTCGTAGTGCGGGCCGTCGGCGCCGATCCGGCCGCAGTCGGCGATGACGTCGCAGTCGGGCAACCGGGCCAGCGCCGCACCCACCGGGCCCCATAGCGGCTCGAGCCCGGCGCCCTGCTCCGCGGTGACCACGCCGACCAGCACGTCGAGGCCGCCCTGCAGCTTCTGCGCGTGCTCGAGTACCTGGTCGGGCGTCAGCCCCCGGCGGGCGGCGACCGCCAGGCTGAGCAGCCCGCGCCCGGGGTCCAGTTGCCCGCCGTGCGCGGCGGGCAGGCGGTAGACCAGGTCACCGCCGGCCGGGTCGCATTCGGCCAGCAGCACCGGCCGCGGCCAGACCAGGGTCATCGCCAGGCACGCGGTGGTGACCCCGGGTGCTCCCTTGTCGGCCGCGATCGCGATCAGGGCCATCGCTAGCCAGTCCCGCCGGTCGCCGACCCCGGCAGTACCGCGACCGCCACGTTGCTGTTGGCCGCGTTGCAGGTGACGGCGCCGGCCGCGGCCGGGTCGAGGGCCACCCGCACGTCGACGGCGGAGGCGCTCGCGGCCGCGGGCGGGGCACCGATCCCGAGCACCACCGCGTTCGAGGCGAGCAGGCTGCCCGGCGTGCCCGGGCACGACTGCGAGGCGTCACTGACCTGGTAGAGGTTCACGTGGTCGCCTGCTTGCAGCCCGTCGGGAAGCTGCCCGTCCTTGAGCGCCAGCCCGACCACCGACTTGCCGTTGGCCA
>Ga0207700_10000864_pt1 | contig 17442 bp, 16 predicted proteins | sample LARL82metaG_FD_184348 | JGI IMG/M metagenome (GOLD analysis project Ga0207700, IMG submission 184348) | Corn, switchgrass and miscanthus rhizosphere microbial communities from Kellogg Biological Station, Michigan, USA - LAR L8-2 metaG... | ecosystem: Host-associated > Plants > Roots >...
TGCGTTGGAGTTGGGCCGCTCCTTTGTACGCCCAGAGTATCAGAGAGGATTTGCTCCATTGCTGGCGCTATGGAAAGGCATCGGTGCATACGTTGCTCGGAATCCCCGGTACAAGACGTTGTTCGGCCCGGTCAGCATCAGCAATCAATATCAGGCTGTGTCCCGCGAGCTGATGGTGACCTTTCTCGAAAGGGACGCATCGCTGCTGGATTGGGCGAGCCTGATATCGAGCCGGAATCCATTCAAGCGTCGTTCCCACACGCCTCTGCCGCCTGCCGAAGGGTTCGATCTCGAGGATCTTTCCGATTGCGTCGCGGATCTGGAACCAACGCGGACCGGCGTTCCGGTCCTGCTCCGGCAGTATCTCAAGCTCGGCGGCAAGCTGCTCGGATTCAATCTCGATCCGGAATTCTCGGACGCCTTGGATGGATTAATTGTCGTGGACCTCACGAGGACCGAACCGAGGCTTCTCGAACGATATCTCGGAAAAGCCGAGGCGCAGGAATTTCTCAAACATCAGAAAGGAAGCTATGAACCATAGCAAGGCATTCATCATCACGAGTTGGACTCTCCGCGCCATTGCGGCCGTTATTCTTCTGCAGACCCTGTTCTTCAAATTCACGGGAGCGAAAGAGTCCGTCTATATCTTTACGACCCTGGGGATGGAACCCTGGGGCCGAATCGGCAGCGGTGTGGCAGAGCTGATCGCGTCCGTGCTCCTGCTGCTTCCGCAGACCGTCGTCTTTGGCGCGATTCTCTCACTGGGAGTAATCAGCGGCGCGATCTTTTTCCATCTGACGAAATTGGGAATCACGCTGCCGCTGGTGGATGATCATGGCGAGCTGTTCGCGCTGGCGGTAATTGTGTTTGTGTGTTCGGCAGTCGTCCTGATCATGCATCGCGACGAACTGCCGCTCGTTGGGCGGCAGGCATCTCCGGTGATAATGGCCAAGAGATGACCGGGGCTTGTTCGAAACTCACCTCACGGTGAGCGATCTGGAGCGCTCCATCGTGTTCTATCGCGGAGCCCTCGGATTAGATCTGGCCCACCGCGAAGCCTTCACGCGGCGAACATCACCCCACTCGATTTCTGGGGAAAGTTATCCGACGAAGTGACAGTGCTAGGGTGGACGCCGGCGGCTTCGGTGTACTTTCAAGATCCCGACGGAAACCTCTTGGAGTATCTTACGATGCTTTCTGAGCCTGCCCGGCCCGAGCTGGGTGTTTGCTGGCTGGAGCCGCTGGAAGGATAGCGCGCGAGTTTGAGCCGCACACCCGGAAGCTTCTCGCATGGCGCGCCAGGAATGTAGAAGAAGTCCGTTTCCGTGCGTGAGACCTGAATCCAGCTGAAGCTCACTGTTTCCGCGTCCGCGCGATGCATGCATACGGAATAAGCGCCGCGTCCAGGGTTGTGGCTTCGGTGAAACGCATGCAACCCATAGCGATTTTCCACGTGACCATACTCTTCCAGGCGGCTTCGCCGGACTTCTTCAGAATCGAAGGAGGATGACGTGAGCATGAAGCGCTCTGTTCCTTCGAAGCGGAGCGTCTTCGTTGAACGATCCCACTCCAAGATCGCGACGGTGCGCCCGGGTTCGAGAGCAGCCAGCGTGAAGGGTGCAAATGCGGAAAGGTCTGTCTCCCTAAGTCGGTTGCAGATAACCGCGACGGAGTCCAACGGAATCAAGTTCAAGAGCAACAATCCGCGGCTACGTAGTGGTGCCGAGGAGTGGATCTCGGAACCGGCTCGGTTCGCTCCATTCAGAAGACAGACGGACACACCGAATTCATTCGTAGCGATCCATGTTCCTCCGAAATCCACGTCCACGGGAGCAAGGAACCGAGTACCGTTACGAACGGCCAGACGGGGCTCCAGCGCGGACTTCCGCGTCAGCTTTTCATCCCGGTTGCAGAGCAACTGGTAGCCGTCTTTGTCGTGGATCCAGCTTACGGTGCACATGCGAGGAACCGCCTCAGGAAATCTCGGCGATGAGTAAAGTCACGTCATCGTCGGGTGGACACCCGCGGAGGTGACGTTCAAGATCGCCCAGGACAGCGGCTTTCAAACCGGACGGCGAGAGTCTGGTATTTCGGTTCAGAGAATCCGCGAGGCCTGCCTCGCCAAAGGGTTCGCCGTCAGGGCCAGCACAGTCTGTCACGCCGTCGGTATAGAGGCAGATCCGGTCTCCGGGCTCCATGCGGATATCCTCCATGTCGTACTTCGCTTTGGGAAGAATTCCTAAGGGCAGATTGGTGGGGCCCGAACTGGGAGCCAGCGCCAGGGCTTGCCATTCGCGTCCGGCACGCTGTACATACGCGGGCGGATGCCCGGCGTAAGAGAAATACAGTTTCCGCTTAGTGGTGTGATAGCCCACCACGACGGCCGTAGTGATCGCGTCGAAGCCCCGGCTCTTGACCTCCCCATTCAAATCCGAGAGGATTTTGTGCCCGGAGGTCGTGTTCATGCGCTTCTGCATAGAATCGTAAACCCACGCACTGAGGCGGCTGGCCTGACCGCCGTGTCCACGCAGGTCGGCGATGGCTAGGCGTGTCAGGTAGTCCCATTTGCAAACGCTGACGTAATACATGTCGCCGCCGCGGTCACCATCGTGGGCCGTGCTGAAGATGCTGGCGGAAAGCCCGGCCGTGGTCATATCCATGTCTACAGCGAGAATGCCGCCCCAGATTTGGGCGCACTTGACCTGGAAAGGTGCTTGCTTCGATACTGCGGTGACCGTGCCCATTTGATTAGTCGCTCACCGGATGAAGCGCGGCTTGCCGGCGGTACTGCGAGAACTTTTCCAGGATCGTCCTCACTGACATAGTCTGCAACCCTCGCCTCCGATTTTCATCAGCGATCGCAAAGACAATTTCCCACTGGCGGAACAGCGTACGGTAGGCGTTCCACAGAGAGTTTCGAGGGTCGTAAATATTGGTGGCTTCCGAGGAAGCGCCATTCAGCTCGATGATCTGGAAATCCCGGCCCTCCCGCAGAGCTTCCTCCGAGGAGTATCGTACGTCGAAGCGCCCGACGAAGAAGCCAGGAATGGATTGTGAGATTTCATCGATCCGTCTCGCCAGTGTTATCGATAGGAGCCGCCCGCCATCGAGAAAGATCGCCCCCTGGCAGTGGTTTCCGGCTTCGACAAGTCTGAAAGATTCGCCCGCGGCCAGGACCCTCGCCTTCTCGCTCGCGAATCGATGAAGATACTTGCCGGAAAGGAGAGAGGCGCGAGAATCGGCGCGGATCAGTTCTTCCAAAGTCTGCCGGCCGTCTCCCGTAACCACTGGGAACACCTTCTCGGTAATCGCGAAGATTCTTCCTTCGCGTTCCTGGGGAAAGCGATAGTAAAAGATTCCCGCCTCAAGCGGACCGGGGACATACTTCTGGACCAGAACATCTCTCGCAAAACAAGCAACGTAAGGGTGGATGTCCTCGTCCGAGTGAATCACCTTGAAGCCATAACCGCGCTGCCCGACATCGGGCTTGAGAACCAACGGATATTGCCAGTTGTTCTCTTTTCGCAGGCGGAGAATCTGAGATGTCTGCTGTTCTACAGAATTGAACCGGACCAAGTGAGTCTCGGCCACAGCCTCAGGATGGGCTCGCGACAGATCGGCGAGTGTGTCGAACTTCGATTCTCCGATCACGCCACCCATGTACATGCCGGGATTCGCCAGCGTCGGAAGGCTGAAACTCCGGTATTTGATCGCAAGGGCAAGATATTTCGCTGCTACGGGGATGTAAAAGACGACCGGCGGCCAGAACTCCCACCGTTTCAAACGGGCGACCAGGGAGCCGATTGAAACCTTCCGGATCACTTTCCGCAATATCCAACCCAGCACCGCCGCCAGCACGACGCATGCGCCCAGCTTGCCGGCTTCGGATCGGAACATCGCAAATTCGGAAATCACCATCATCCCCACGTGGTAAGAGAATCCAAAAAGCAGGGCCACCCAAATGACGCAGGCCGCTCCAGTAATAGTCAGGAATTGTACCAGGGGAACCTTCAGAAGGCCCGCAGCCAGGTAGGTAGGAAGCCGCGTTCCCGGCACCGCGCGACTGATCACGATCGCGGCCGCTCCGTGATCTCGAAACCATCCTTCACTCCGTGCTAAATCGATTTTCTTACCGATCAGACGCTTGAACCACGATCTTTCGAATACGGGACGCCCAAAATGCCGCGCGAGCGCATAAAGCCCAAAATCGCCTATCCAGATTCCGGCGAAGCTGCTAGCCGCTGCCCACGGCAGCGCGACCATACTATTCACGACGAGAAGGGCGGCGCCAAGCACGGCGATGTCCTCCAACACGAATGTAGAGACGAAGATTAACACGGCATGCGCCAGGTTCGAACTAAACATGTTGGAATTAAGCATGGGTGAGCACCAACTTGGACGCCTGATAGCGCAACGTGGATGGCGACATTCCGAAACCCCGATCGACGTCAAATCCGTGGAGTCTCAAAGTGATCGCAATCAGCGCGAAATGATGAATTGTATGGCTGCTGAGCGCCTGTAGCTCACGGCCAACCGAAGAAACCAGATAGACATCTTCGTCCGCATTTTCCATTCGCACCGCCAGTTCCCAATCTTCCTCGAAGGATGACACCTCCTCGAAAAGGGAGATGGTCGAGCGGATACTGGTCATAGCGGATTGCCGCCTGCGCTCGATCGATTCATCACGCTTGCGGGCATCGTAATCGATGCGCGAGGTCGCTACGCCGTCCAGAAAACACTGATAAAACTCCAGCACGTGCCGGAGATGACTTCCCACACGATGGGGAGCCAGTCCAGAGGGACTGGTTGAGAACGTTTCGTCGTCCATCTGGTCCAGGAGCGCAAGTACTTGCCGCAACCAGCCTATGTTCACCTGGACGAGTTCTTTGCAGGTTTCGCGTGCCATCTTAGTAATCCAAATCCGGGAACGCCCCCGTTTATTCCATCCGACGCGGAATAAGATCCCGGAATAAATACGGACCCGCCCAACATTACCGCAGTGAATCCGTCATGCATTTAACCACCTCAGCACATGCCCCGACATCGCAACGTAAGACCTTGTCCGCGAACGCTTTTACGGCGATAAGTGCTCATTGGCGTGAATATTTAATAGAGGCTGCAGCCTTGGGGACATTCATGGTCTCGGCCTGCATCTTTGTGGTGCTGTTCGAACACCCGAGCTCGCCGGTTCACCAGTCCTTCGAGAGCGCCTCAATGCTTCGACGGGCCCTGATCGGTCTGGCCATGGGACTGACGGCAATTGGGATCATTTGTTCCCGCTGGGGACAACGGTCCGGAGCGCATATGAATCCGGCGGTCACCCTGACGTTCCTGTCCCTCGGCAAAATCGCTCCGTGGGATGCGTTGTTTTATGTCGTGTTCCAGTTTTTGGGCGGTATCGCCGGAGTTCTGGTGGCGAACTTCTTGATCGGCTCAGCTTTACAGCACTCAGCGGTCAACTATGCCGTGACCGTCCCTGGTCCGCGTGGCCCTTGGGTCGCTTTCATCGCCGAGTTTGGGATCTCGATGCTGATGATGTCGATGGTCCTGTGGGTTTCGAACTCGCGACGGTTGAGCCGATATACACCGCTATTTGCAGGCGCTCTGATCGCCGCATTCATCACGTTTGAAGCTCCGCTGTCCGGCATGAGCATGAATCCGGCTCGAACGGTCGGATCTGCTTTCAATGCCGGCGAATGGACGGCGCTGTGGATCTATTTCGCAGCGCCGACCGCAGCCATGCTGCTCGCGTCAGTGCTCTATCGATTCCGGAAAGGCGCTAATCGAGTCTTTTGCGCCAAGCTTCACCACAGCAACAATCAACCCTGCATTTTTAATTGTCGATACGGAGACCTCAATGCCCAATAACCACTACGACATCGCCATCATCGGAACCGGCGCGGGGGGCGGAACGCTCGCCTCCAAGCTGGCGCCGACTGGGAAGAAGATCCTTCTGCTAGAACGAGGCGACTATGTACCTCGCGAAAAGGACAACTGGAGTTCGGCGGTCGTAAACTTGCAGGGCAAGTACGGCACCAAGGAAGTTTGGAAGGATCGCGACGGGAAGGATCTGCATCCCCATACCAACTACTATGTTGGCGGGAACACAAAGTTCTATGGCGCGGCGCTATTCCGTCTGCGCGAAGAGGACTTCGGCGAGTTACGTCATCATGGCGGCGTTTCACCGGCCTGGCCGATCTCCTACGACGATCTGGAGCCTTACTACAACCAGGCCGAGAATCAATACCACGTGCATGGCCAGCGCGGCGAAGATCCGACTGAACCGCACGCACGGTGCCCTTATCCTCACCCAGCCGTGAGTCATGAGCCTCGTCTGCAGCAGCTTTCGGACGATTTCGCCCGGCACGGACTGAAGCCGTTCCACACACCGCTCGGCATCATGCTCGACGAGAAGACTCCGCACAAGAGCAAATGCATCCGCTGCAGTACCTGTGACGGGTTCCCGTGTCTGGTTCACGCCAAGTCCGACGCGCAGGTTCTTGGAGTTGATCCGGCCTTGACGTATCCGAACGTCAGCCTGATGACGAATGCCTACGTCGAACGGCTGGAGACGAGTCCGTCGGGTCGGGAGATCACCAAGATTTTGGTAAAGCGGAACGGGAACTATGAGGAAATCTCGGCCGACATGGTAATGGTCTCTGCCGGCGCGATCAACTCCGCGGCGCTCCTGCTGCGATCGGCCAACGATCGTCATCCGAGAGGACTCGCCAACAGTTCCGACGTCGTGGGGCGGCACTATATGGGCCACACGAATTCAATCCTGCTGGCGATTTCCAAGTGCCCGAACCCGACCATCTTCCAGAAGACTCTTTCGGTAAACGATTTCTACTTCGGCTCGGACGACTTCAGGTATCCAATGGGCCACATATCCTTCGTCGGGAAGCTGGATCGCGATGCCCTTCGAGGCGGTGCGCCGGCCATAGCGCCTGGCTTCACGCTCGAGATCATGGGGAATCATTCGCTCGATTTCTGGCTCACCTCGGAAGATCTGCCCGATCCGAACAACCGCGTCACGCTCGACCGTAGTGGCAACATTGTTCTCAATTACAAGCCGAACAACGAAGAGGGTCACAAGCGGCTGCACGGCAAGCTCAAGGAGCTGATGAAACAGCAGACCGCGTGCCCCATTCACGGCCACGAATGCCACCAGGGACTCTTCGCGCGCAATCTGTTCGTGGGCGACCGCATTCCGCTCGCCGGCGTCGCGCATCAAAACGGAACCGTCCGCTTCGGACACGATCCGAAGACATCAGCGCTCGATGTGAACTGCAAGGCGCACGAAGTCGACAACCTGTACGTTGTCGATGGAAGCGTTTTTCCCTCCAGCGCGGCCGTGAATCCGGCGTTGACGATTATGGCGAATGCGCTCCGCGTTGGCGACCGTTTGATCGAAAGGATGAACTAACGTGCCGCGGCGAAGCTTACTTACTCTCATTCTCTTCTGTGGTGGACTGGCGGGCGGCGATCGTCCGCCGCTGGTTGCCGCCGTCGATTCGATCGCAATGACTGTCTCGGACCTCGATCGATCGGTCGAGTTCTATTCAAGAGTGCTGTCGTTCGAAAAGGTCTCTGAATCCGAAGTAGACGGGTCCGATTATGAGCATCTGGAGGGTGTGTTCGGCCTGAGAATGCGAACCGCACGGATGCGGCTGGGCGATGAGTTCATCGAACTGACTGAGTTCCTAGTGCCCAAAGGCCGTCTAGCCCCGGTGGATACCAGAGCAAATGATCGCTGGTTCCAGCACATCGCAATCATCACCAGCGACATGGATCGAGCCTACAAGCATCTGCGAGCGAACAAGGTGATGCACGCGTCATCCGGTCCGCAGCGTTTGCCTGACTGGAACAAGAATGCCGGCGGCATCCAGGCGTTCTATTTTCGCGACCCGGACGGTCACTTCCTGGAGATTCTCGCGTTTCCGCCAGATAAGGGAAATGCGAAGTGGCATCGAGGAAACGATAACCTGTTCCTCGGAATAGATCACACGGCCATCGTGATTTCAGATACAGATGCTAGCCTGCGATTCTATCGCGACGCTCTCGGCCTCAAGATTGTTGGGGAGAGTGAGAACTACGGGCCGGAGCAGGAACGCCTCAATAACGTATTCGGCGCTCGCCTACGCATCACGTCTTTGCGGGCGACCTCAGGCCCGGGTGTCGAATTCCTGGAGTATCTCGCGCCAGGTGACGGCCGCCCATATCCGTCAGGGGAGAAGGCGAATGACCTCATTCACTGGCAAACCAAGTTCTTGGGGACCAGCGCGGCAAAAGCCGAGATGGAGCTCCGGAAAGCCCGGTCGGTGTTCATATCGACCGGCGTTGTACAACGATCCATCGTTGTGCGCGATCCGGATGGCCACGCCATCCAGGTCACCGAGCAGTAACTTACACAAATCGTCAAAGGAGAACTGAATGAAACCCATTCGCATGTTGTCTGTCTTCGCGCTGGTAGCCACCCTGTTGACCGCCAGCGTTTCATTTGCCGCCATAGGTCCCCACACCTCTTCGAACTTCGAAGGACCCAAGGCGAACACCGGAACCGTGACACATACTGTCGAAAACGGCAAGAGCATTCTGCGCGTATCGGCGGACTTCAAGGTGCCCGACACCCCGGCTCCCACCTGGCGCGTAGTCGACTCCAAGGGGAACATCTACACACTGGATGCCTTCAAGGTTAAAGCCGGGAACAAAGAGAAGCGTGAGGTGGTCGTGCCTTCCTACGTCCACGACATCGTCAAGGTGCAGGTCTACTGCGCCTGGGCCGAGGTCCTGTTGGGCGAGGCCACCTTTACGTCGCCCATCACTTAAGAGTGTTGCCATTTCTTCCCTACGGGGACGTGCCGCCAAGGAATTGGTCGCGCGTCCCCTTTTGTTTTCAGTGGGATACGATTTAGCGCAAAAATACTTACGAGCCGGGAATAAAGTCTGAAGGCACCGGCATCTAGCGGCATATATGGCAGGTCTCAAAACCGCCGAGAATTGGATGACTGACGATTTTCCCCAACGGAGCGTGGCCACTCTGGCGTCGGACAACTCCGCCACCTCCGAAGCGGATCGTTTCGAAACTGTGGCACTGCCGCATTTGAACGATATCTTCCGAACGGCCGCTCGTCTTCTTGGTGACCGGGCCAGAGCGGAAGATGTGGCTCAGGAAGTTTATCTCCAGGCCTGGAAGTCGTTTCACAGGTTCGAGCCAGGAACGAATTGCCGCGCTTGGCTGTTCAAGATCCTCTTCCATTGCGTCAATCACCATCGCCGGAAGTGGTTCCGTTTTCCGATGCTGAAGGAGACCGAAGAGTTTATCGAGAGCAATCTAACATACACCGAACCGATCCCCGAACATTTGAAGGATGAGGATATTCTAGCTGCCTTGGATCGAATCCCGGCCGACTTTCGCGCCGTGATATTGATGGTTGACGTGGAAGAGTTTGCCTATAAGGACGCCGCCGAGATTCTGGCGATTCCGATTGGAACCATAATGTCCCGATTGAGCCGCGGGCGAAAACTGTTGAGAGAGCAGCTAGGAGAAGTCGCGCAATCTTACGGAATTCTACAGACTCCAGAACCGGAGCGGAAGGCATGAACGAGACGCCAAGAGTGAACCGCCTGAAGAACGCAGTCGACAGCGTCGCCGTGCCTGACGGTCTGATGGCCCGCGTCCGGAATCAGATTCATACCGGCCAACCTGCGCCTGACGCAAATGAGCGTTTGAAGCGTGCGGTGCATAGTGTTGAAGTCCCGCCATTTCTCGAGTCCCGCATTCGAAATCATATCCGCACGGTGAAGCCGTCGCGGCGATGGCTTCCGCGGTTGGTGCCTGTAACCATTGCCGCAGCCACTGTTTTTGGATTGGTCATGGCCTACCAACTCGGTCATCTTCGGCTGACCGTCCGTTCACAGGAATCGTACATTGGCACGGTTTCCACTCAGATCGCCACCCTGATGCGCGTCGGCCTGGGCGATCATATCCATTGCTCGATTTTCCGTAAGTATCCGAAGAATCCTCCGACCACTCAGGAATTCATCGAGAAAATGAATTCGCAGTACGCCGGGCTCATCCCGATCGTCCGCGGCCAGGTACCCGATAGTTATCGCATGATGTTGGCGCATCAGTGTAGTTATCATCGCCGGAAGTTCGTTCATTTGTCCTTGATGAGCGACACCAATATGCTGTCGTTAGTGATCACGCGCAAAGCGGATGGCGAATCGTTCAGTACGGAGGATATGCTGCCAGCGCTGGTCCAGGCGGGAATTCCAATGTACCAGTCAAGCGTGCAGCGCTTTCAGATGACCGCATTTGAGACCCGCGACTACCTGGTCTACTTCATTTCCGACCTGCCGAAGCAGCAGAACACCCAGCTGATGCTGGCGCTCGGTCCGAAGGTGAAAGATTTCCTCGTTTCTGAGGAATAGTTTCAGGGCCTGACGGCTTTTCATCCTCGTAAACGTAATCTTGCGAGGAGTTCACAAGCCGTGATGAATCACCTTACCGCCGAACATCAGAGACTCGAAGAAGCCCGGGACCGCAAGTCCCATTGGAAGCGCTGGGGACCCTATCTCAGTGAGCGCGCTTGGGGAACTGTACGCGAGGACTATAGCGAGCACGGCACTGCGTGGGAATACGTCGCGCACGATCACGCCCGCTCTAAAGCCTACCGATGGAACGAGGACGGGATCGCGGGCATTTCGGACCGGCATCAAAAGATCTGCTTCTCGGTAGCGATGTGGAATGGACGCGATCCGATCTTGAAAGAGCGGCTCTTCGGACTTACGGGCAACGAAGGAAACCACGGCGAGGACTGCAAGGAATGCTACTTCTACCTGGACTCCACGCCGACGCACTCCTACATGAAGTACTTATACAAGTATCCACAGGCCGCCTTCCCGTATCAGCGGCTGGTTGAAGAGAATCGGAACCGAGGGCGCGACGCGCGCGAGTTCGAACTGATCGACACGGGCGTGTTCGAAGAGAGTCGCTACTTCGATGTGTTCGTCGAATACGCTAAGGCTTCGGGCGACGACATTCTGATCAAAGTGAACGTGGCGAACCGCGGGCCGGAGGCCGCTGAGTTGCACCTCCTGCCGACCATCTGGTTCCGAAACACCTGGTCGTGGGGCCAAGACGTTCGCCGGCCCAAGCTACGCGCCGCCTCAGAGAACACGATCGAGCTCGACGAGCCGCAGTACGGGAAACGCTGGCTGGCCTGCGATGGATCACCCGAGCTTCTCTTCACCGAGAACGAAACCAACGCCTGGAGACTGTACGGATTTGGTGATGGCTCAAAGCTTGCCAAGGACGGAATCAACAACTACGTAGTTCATGGCGCAAGGGATGCCGTAAACGCCGGCCAGGTCGGCACCAAGGCCGCGGCTTTGTACAAGCTCACCGTAAACGCAGTTGAGACGGTAACGGTTAGCCTCCGCCTGACCAACAAAGCTAGTGGAAACGACTTCGGGCGCGAATTCGAGCGCATCTTCTCGCAGCGCCGAAAGGAAGCCGACGAGTTCTACGATACAGTGATCCCGAATCATCTTTCTGGAGACGCGCGCAATGTAATGCGGCAGTCGTTCGGAGGCCTGCTGTGGTCGAAGCAGTTTTATCACTATGTAGTCAAAGACTGGCTCCAAGGGGATCCGAACCAGCCAGCGCCGCCAGACCAGCGCAAGAACGGCCGCAACCGAGAATGGGGACACCTCTATAACGCGGACGTGATTTCCATGCCGGATAAATGGGAGTACCCGTGGTACGCGGCGTGGGATCTTGCTTTCCACTGCGTACCACTGGCGCTGGTCGACTCAGACTTCGCCAAAGAGCAATTGATGCTGATGGTCCGTGAGTGGTACATGCACCCCAACGGCCAGCTCCCCGCGTACGAATGGGCTTTCGGGGACGTCAACCCTCCCGTGCACGCCTGGGCCGCTTGGCGCGTGTACAAGATCGAGAAAAAACGCCGCGGCGTTGGGGATCGAGTCTTTCTTCAGCGGATTTTTCACAAGCTGCTCCTGAATTTCACCTGGTGGGTGAATCGCAAGGACGCCGAAGGCCGCAATGTATTTCAGGGGGGATTCCTTGGCCTCGACAACATCGGAGTGTTCGACCGCAGCGCGCCGCTGCCCACCGGAGGCCACCTCGAACAGGCGGATGGCACGGGATGGATGGCGATGTACAGCCTCAATCTCCTGGCCATCGCGCTGGAGCTCGCCAAAGAAGATCCGTCATACGAAGACGTGGCGAGCAAATTCTGGGAGCACTTCCTCTATATCGCCAATGCGATCAATCACCTTGGGAATGACGGCGTCGGAATGTGGGACGAAAAGGACGGATTCTTCTACGACGTGTTACATACGCCGAGCAACGGGCATATTCCCCTGAAGATTCGCTCCATGGTCGGACTCATCCCCCTGTATGCTGTCGAAACTCTGGATTCCGAGGTCATCGATCGGCTACCCGGTTTCAAGCGGCGCCTCGAATGGTTCATCGAGAACCGCAAGGATCTGACGGCCAACGTGGCCTGCATGAACACTACTGGCATGGAGGAGCGCAGGCTGCTTTCCATCGTGAACGCGGATCAACTCCGCCGCGTCCTGCGATTCATGCTCGATGAGAACGAATTCCTCTCGTCTTTCGGCTTGCGAGCCCTCTCGCGCGTTCACAAGGACGATCCCTATCGCCTTCCTGTCAATGGAATGGAGTATCGCGTTGACTACGAGCCTGCGGAGTCCAGCACCGGACTTTTCGGTGGCAACTCGAATTGGCGCGGGCCCATCTGGTTCCCGGTCAACTATCTCCTGATCGAATCGCTCCAGAAATTCCATCACTACCTGGGAGACGATTTCAAAGTGGAGTGTCCCACCGGCTCGGGCGTTTACATGACTCTGTGGGAAGTGGCCGCCGAGATCTCGCGCCGGCTCACACGTATCTTCCTGACGGACGATCAGCAAGCGCGCCCAGTGCATACCGGCTATGCGCAGTATCAGAATGATCCGCACTGGAAGGACTTAGTGTTGTTCTACGAGTATTTCCACGGGGATGACGGAGCGGGCGTTGGCGCGAGTCATCAGACCGGTTGGACGGGTATCGTAGCAAAGCTGCTTCAGCAGAGCGGCGAAGGCCAATCGCAGGCTGCGGTCGCCGAGCGGCAGGAGGATCTGGCGGAGGTGTCTGCATGATTCGGATCGAGCAAAGTGTGTGCCAGGATCTCGATCAGGCACGGAATCTGGAATGGCTGGAGACGAACGGTCTAGGCGGGTTTTCTTCCTCAACCATTACTGGTCTGAACACCCGACGCTATCACGGCCTGCTGACCGCCGCGACGAAGCCGCCTGTGGGCCGCCTGGTGCTGCTGTCGAAGATCGAGGAAACATTGGTCATCGACGGCAAATCCTACGATTTCTCGGCTAATCAGTATCCCGGCGCCGTGCACCCGCAAGGGCACCGCTATCTCAAGGAATTCCGGCTCGATCCGTTCCCGACCTTCGTCTATGACGTCGAGGGCGTCGAAATTGAGAAGCGTGTCTTCATGGTCCACGGCGAAAACACGACGATCGTCGAGTACCATGTCCATTCGCCGGGTCGAACTTCCGACTGCATTCTGGAACTGCGGCCTCTCGTCGCGTTCCGGGATTATCACGGAACAACGCACCAGAATGGTGCTCTGAACTCCGCTGTTCGTTCGGCCAACGGCGTCGCGACCATTGCGCCCTACGACGGCCTGCCTGAACTCCATTTCGGCCACAACGCCGATGCCCTTGACGTAACCGGCAACTGGTACTTGAACTTCGAGTACGCCGCTGAGCAAGAGCGTGGCCTCGATGCGCACGAGGATCTCTTCAATCCGTTTGTCCTGCGTTTTCCTGCACCTCACGGTACGACGGCCACGGTAATCGCATCGACACAGGTTCGGCTGGCCGCGCGAGCTCCCGGACTGCGCGAGCAAGAGACTCAGCGCCGGAACGGAATTATTCAAAGGGCTGTTTCGAGCAACCCTCTGATTCGGCAACTGACCGCAGCGGCCGACAAGTTCATCGTACAGCGCGGTGACTTGAACACGATCATCGCCGGCTATCACTGGTTCGCCGACTGGGGTCGCGACACGATGATCGCGCTTCCGGGTATAACGCTCATGACAGGTCGCCAGGACGTCGCTCGAAACATTCTCGAAGCCTTTGCCCAAAGTGCCGACCAGGGGATGCTTCCCAACCGTTTCCCTGACGCAGGGGAATCACCCGAATACAACACGGTTGACGCAACGCTCTGGCTTTTCGAAGCCGTTCGATCCTACCTGCATTACACGGGCGACTACGACTTTGTCCGTACGCGACTCTATCCAAAGCTAAAGGAAATCATCGACTGGCATACTCGAGGCACCCGTTATGGGATTCATCTCGACCGCGACGGCCTTCTGGCATGTGGTGAGGTCGGCGCCCAGTTGACTTGGATGGACGCCAAGATCGGCGATTGGGTTGTCACGCCCCGGACAGGGAAGCCCGTCGAGATTCAGGCGCTGTGGTACAACGCACTGTGTATTCTGCGCGATCTCGCGCATGAGTTTGGCGATTCGGGACCCGAGACATTTCTCACCGAGCTTGCCAAGGAAACGAAAGACAGCTTCAACGCTCAGTTTTGGAACGCGGATGCTGGCTGCCTCTACGACGTGGTCGATGGTGAGCATCGCGATGCAGCCATACGCCCCAACCAGATCTTCGCGGTGAGCCTGTTCCACAGCATGCTTCCCCCGAAGAAGCAGCATCAGATTGTGGAAGTGGTCCATCGTGATCTGCTCACTCCGCTTGGACTGCGAAGCCTGTCTCCCAACGACCCGAGCTATCGGCCTCGCTATGAAGGGGGCGTTTTCGAACGGGACTCTGCGTACCATCAGGGAACCGTGTGGCCGTGGCTGATCGGCCCTTATATCTCGGCCTACGTAAAAGTCCACAAGCGCAGCAAAGAGGCCCGGCGTCAGGCGGAGCTATTGCTCCAGGCGTTTGACGACCATCTGAAAACGGCGGCGCTTGGGCAGATTTCTGAAATTGCCGACGGCGATTCACCCTACGAGCCGAGAGGGTGCGTTGCCCAGGCATGGAGCGTCGGCGAACTGCTACGCGCGGCGGTAGAAGACGTCTACGAACTTCCGCTCCCTGCTTGTACAGATGCCGCAGTCGCCCGCGTGTGATCGAAAGACTCACCTTTGTGCAGGCGGTCTGGCTGTTCTGCTCGGCATTCGTGCTGCATATCCTCGAAGAGTGGCCGCGCTTGACGGGTTGGGCGAGACTCCACGCGTGTGAGCGGTTCACGCAGCGCGATTACAATGTGATCCACGCAACCGGAGTCGCCGTGTCACTGTTGGGCGCGCTGATTGTTTCACGGTTTCAAAATCGCTTCGTAGTCTTCATCTTCTTTGCTTTCGTCTTCACCCCTGCGGTCTTGTTCAATACGCTATTTCACGTAGGTGCATCCGTGCTGGCGCGAAGCTATTGCCCCGCAGCGATCACGGCGGTGGCGATCTATCTTCCGCTGTTTGCGGTGATCACTACACTCGCGTACAGGGAAGGTCTTCTCGCGACGCTTGTACTCGCCGGTGTCTTTCACGCCTGGGAAGTAGGGCACAACGCTTTCAGAGTGTGGTGATCTCACGCCGATTAGCCGGAATAAACCTGCCCCGAGCCGGATTAACACGGCGAACATGAGATCATCCAATGAACATTGTCAGAAGCCGTTTTGCTGTCGCCACCCTGCTTAGTCTTGCGCCCCTAGCGCAGGCACAGGTAGCCGAAACGAAATCCCTAACCATGGAGGGCGCGCGCCAGGTTATTGCAGCCGCGGTTGCCGAGGCGAATAGCAAGAAGACGACAGGCGTGATTGCCGTCGTTGATAACGGTGGCAATCTTATTGCACTCGAGCGGATCGACGGCACGTTTGCCGCGGGCGCGAACATTTCGATCGGTAAAGCGCGCACGGCTCTTCTCTTTCAGAAGCCGACCAAGGTTTTTGAAGACATCGTAAACAAGGGCCGTACCGCAATGGTGGCCCTCGATGGTTTTACTCCGCTTCAGGGCGGCGTTCCGATCAGCGTAGGCGGGCAGATCGTCGGCGCTGTGGGCGTTAGCGGCGCGGCGAGTGCGCAACAAGACGAGGAACTGGCGATCGCCGGCGCCAACGCGTTCGAGTCCGGTCCACCGGCCGTCAGTTACTTCCCGAAGGACCAGGTCAAAGCAGCGTTTGCCAAGGGCTCCGTGCTGTTCGATCACAGCGACAAGTACATGGTTCACGCCAGCCGGCGCGAGCAATCAGGAATGTCGGAAATTCACACGAAGGACGCCGATATTGTTTACGTCCTCGACGGCACAGCAACTCTGGTGACCGGCGGCACAGCGGTTAATCACGGTGTTAGGGAACCTCGCCTGTTTCACACGTAGGAGGTCACAGGTTCGAGTCCTGTCGGCGCCCAGCTTAGCCCTCGCTGATTTCAAACGCGTTAGTTGTTGATATCAGGCGCGTCTGTATGGAGTGCATGCGTTTGGCACGTAGGTCGGCTCTCAGCCAAGAGGGTGACTGAGGGACCGAATTGAGACGCATGGTTTGTCCCGGCATTGGGAGCCGACCCCTGCGCTCGGTGCCTCGAACCAATCCACATCCGCAATACTGCATCATGCCCGGAACTGAACAACCGACCGATGGTCTCGTTAAGGAACACATAACCGACGAGGTACGTCGGTCCCCACGACGGCGTCGAGCGGTACTTGTGTTTTTGGCGATGATACTGCGTTCATCACTTCTCCATCATTTGATTGCGAAGTCGTCGGGGTTGAGATGTGGGTAAAAACATTTTGGTTGCTGATTGACGCGCGAAGTGGGCACTATGACTAGCGCGAAAATGGATTGCGAATTGTAAGCCCGTCGATCGTCTGGCCATCTCGCATGTCCTCCGAGTAAAGTGTGTCGGCGCCAACATGGAGCGCAGCGGCGACGATGAGTGAATCAAAGATTGAATACCCATATCGCTCGGCGATCTGTACGGCTCGCTCGTGGGTCTCGACCGTGAGAGGCACGTGCTCTGGACAAAAGACGCGAAGGATGTCGAGGGCGCGGCGAATCTCCTCCCAGCTCTTGTCAAGCTTGCGCCGCGCCACAGCGACGAACTCGTTAAGGACCTGAACTGATAGCGCTCCTCCCGCGGCGAGGAGAGTTTCGGCCACCTGACTGCGCTTATCGTCTTGGCGGAAGGCGTATAGGATGACGTTGGTATCAAAGAACGCCTTATCGTTCATTTAGCTTTTCGCGATTGAATTTGAAATCAGGAGGGAAGGACCACTTCATTTGACGGAGTTGCTCGAGCGCTCTCTCTTTGGACCGGTCACGGGCCACCTTGAAGTCGCGTTTACCTGCTATGGAAATCTCGATTTCGTCTCCCTCTTTGAGAT
>Ga0207700_10000865_pt1 | contig 17442 bp, 19 predicted proteins | sample LARL82metaG_FD_184348 | JGI IMG/M metagenome (GOLD analysis project Ga0207700, IMG submission 184348) | Corn, switchgrass and miscanthus rhizosphere microbial communities from Kellogg Biological Station, Michigan, USA - LAR L8-2 metaG... | ecosystem: Host-associated > Plants > Roots >...
GAGTTGCCGCTCTGCAGCCAACGAAACGGGCAAACCGGACTCTCTGCCGGCCGAAGATTGACAATACAGATTCCTCTTAGCAGGTCAGCGACGTGCGTCGCGGAATCTTCGACGTCACAGGACACGATCGTGGCGAGTCCGGGGCCCGAGGACGACGCGGCAGCGGAGGCGCGTCAACGGGATGCGGAAGCCCAGGTCGCTCGGCTCATCGCGGCCGCGGCGGGTGCCGCCAACGAGACGGCGGACGTGCGCCCGGCCAACGGCAGCGTTCACGTGTGGCTGGCAGGCTCGCATAATCACCGAGATGGGGCGGCTACCGGGCTGTTTCGCGCTATAGCGAGGGCCGCGCCTGGGTCGTACGGAGTGATGTACGTCCTCGACGATGACGTCAGCAGCACCTGGGAGCGCTGGGTGATGCGGCGCGGCACCGTCAGCCGGGAGACCGACGCGAGCCTTTCGCCGCACATCGGCGTCGTTGAGGACCCCGTCTAGCTTGTGAGGTCCGGCGGCCCGTCCTCGGCCGCTTCTTGCCTCAGGGGTCAGGCTCGTCCCGTTCGCCGGCCGCCAGGCTGGCCGGAGGCCAGGCCCGGGACGTGTCCAGCATCCATAATGAGCCTAAGTGGCCTATTGTGAGTTGGAGAAGAGGCCCCGCGCCGGAAACCGTGGGGGCGCTGTGTGCGCTGCTGCCGCCCTCCGAAAGGGCTGAACCATGCCGCCTGGATCAGCAGAACCGCCGGAATACCCCACGCTTAGCGCGTTCTACAGCGCACGGCCGGAACGCCGCAGGTCGCCAGAGATCGACAGGGGGCTGGACTGGCGCGATGGCGAGCCCAGCCGGGCCCGGTGGCGCGTCTCCTACCTCCAGGCGACCCGCGAAATCTACGCGGTCCGGATGACCGGCGGCATCCCCGGCCCGGTCCGCCTGCTCGGCGCCATCCCGGTCGGCCCGGGTACCGTTCCCCGGCCGGACAGGTACTATCGGCAGGCGCTGGATCAGGCCCTCGAGGGCTGGGAAGACCCGGCCATCTCTGGAAACGACCTGGCCTGGGTGGAAAGGCAGCTCGCCGCCGCCCGGTTTGCCCCGGCCTGCTAGGCGCCAGCTGGTCGCCCGGCCAGCCCCGGGAGACCCAACGCCCGGCTCCCGGCTGTGCAGCGGGGTCCGGGTCCCGCGGGAATCAGCAGTCCGCGGCCTTTCAGGCCGGCTGCTATCACGGGCCGCCCGGCGGGCGGACGGGGCGCGCTGACAGGAGATACCGATGGAAGAGTTCTACTGGGTGCGGAATCCCGGTGGCCCGTTCGCGACGCTCATCCGGATCGCGACAACCTACCTGCATCCCGAGGCAGACGACCTTGAATCACTGCAGAGGCTCGCACAACGCGAAAACGACACGGAGATGCGGGTCTTCAAAGCCGAGCTGCGCGCGGCCCTCCAAGATCCGGCCCGGCTGCCGGGTGACGAGCTGTCGAAACACGTGCGGTACGAGGACGGCAGTCCCGAGGCGTTCCTGCGTCGGCTCTGGGAACAGTTGTACCTGAGGAAGCCAGCCCGCCTGCCCGCCCCCGGATCCGGAGTTCCAGCAGCTGGATAACTGGCGAGCTCCTGGCCATGGTGCCCGCGTCCCGGTGAACCGGCCGCCCGCCGCGGCCGGGCACTGATGGAGCTGGGACGGCGCGCGTCCAGGGACACGGCGCTGCTGCCGCAGGTCGCCGCCATGATCCGCGATCCGCGGAACATGCGGGTCCTCACGGCCGCCGCCGCGTCCATCTCCCAGCTGGGCACGGAGGGGCTCATCGCCGGGGGGCGGCGAGCCGGCGGCGGCGCTGGCCCGCGAGCTCGCCGGAGAATGGGCGCATGATGAGCAGACTAACGTCGCCTGGCCGATCCGGGGCTCACCGCCCGCCTGGCTGGCTTGAGTCCGGGTCTCGCCTGCCGCTGGGCTAGGGCTCGATGACCTCGTACTGCCCTGCAGCGAGCACGGCCAGCACGAAGTCACCGTCCCGGCCGGCGGTCTGCGCCGTGAAGGCCAGCTCGACCAGGCACCCCCCGTCGGGCAGGACCTCGAGCACCGCCCCGGCCATCCCGGCCGGGATTATCCGGCCGTCGAAGACGCTGTGGGCTGCTGCCGTCGTCCGAACCGAATCGAGCGGCCGTACCGGCGAGCTCACCCGGTCTCCGGCAGGACAGCGGTTCCCGCGGCGTGGGCCGCCGGGTCAGCGACCGCCAGCCAGCGCAAGATCTCGGCCCGGCTCAGCGTCCACTCACGGCCGGCCGGCAGCAGCACGATCACGGCGGCCTTGAATTCCTGGTGGGGCAAGTCACGGTAGCCGTCGGCGCAGTCGTCGCACTCGAGCACGTCGCCGAGGTCCGTGGTGCTTTCGGCGAGATCCCAGTAGGGCACCGCGGCTCCCGTCGCCGAGTCCAGGGCGACCTTGCGGTGCCCCCGGCAGGCCGGGCAGGCGGCCGCGGGCCCCAGGGCGGACACCAGCAGCGAGCGGGCCAGGACGGCCGGGCCGACCCCGCTGTAGCCCCATGCGAACCCGTCCGGGCCGCGGTCCCCGATCTGCTCCAGGAGCGTGACCGGCTGGCCGGCGGGCGACTCGATCACCACGATGCGGTGCCCTCGGGCATCAACGGCCGGGTAGCCGTGGTAGGTGATGCCCGCCGGGGCCGAGACCGCGGGGACGCCGTACCGGCATCCGCAAGACAGGCACCCCTCGGCGGTGTGGCGGCCGGCGGCGTGGCCGCACAGCCACGGGCACGGGCCGGCGTCTTCCCCGACCGGGTCCAGGTGCCGGGCCAGCTGATACGGCAGCGCACCGGGAACGTAGGCCGGGCATCCCGGCCCGGCGGTCTCACAGCCCACGCAGCCGCGGCCGTCGACCGAGTAGTGAGCCATCCACGGGTGCAGGCACACCTGGCACGAGACGACCTCGGCCGGCCGCGCCTGGTACGCCGCGAACATCTCAACAGCCGTACGCCAGGTGAGGGCCAGGGCGTCAGTCATCGGGCTTCCCCCGCTGGCGCCGCGGCGCCGTCCGGAGCCAGCAGGGCGACCCGGGGGTCACCGCGGCGGGCCGCTTCAATCAAGACGCCGGCGGCGAGCCCAGCGGCGTACGCGAGCATCCCAAGGTCCGGGCTGTCGCCGCAAGCACGGCATTCAAGTCTCGCGCCGAAGGTGCCGTCGCCTCGAGGCTCATGGCGGACGATCGCGGCGCGCTGCTCGCAGCTGGGGCAGGCGACCGGGCCCACCGCGGCGGGAACGCCGGGAAGGTCCGGAAGATCCGCCGCGACGAACGCCCGGCCGATGACCAGATGATCCGTAACAGGTGTGCTCATGAGGAGTCGTCTCCTGACGCTGGCTACGGGCCTGCCGCTATCGGTACCGCTGGGCCAGCCCGTTCATCGAGCCAGGCCAGCATAATGCAGCGACCGCATCTCAATAATAGGCGTAACATGCTCAATTAAGTAAGGGGTGTAGCGGTGATGATCCCGATCCGGGCCAGCGGAAGCGTAGCGGCGGACGGAGCCTGCAGATGAAGGGCCGCGGCCGCGCGGCGCAGCCGGCGGCCGGGCAGCTGGCGCTGCCGCTTGGCCTGGCGCCGGCTCCTGCGCCGCGCGGGCCGACAGAATTCCGGGTCGGCGGCCGCACGGTGCACGTCAGCGCATGCTTCGACACCTTCTGGCAGTTCGCCGCCGCGCGGCAGCGCATCTTCCACTGCCGCGCTGCAGGCACGCCGCCGCCCTGGACAGCCGACCCGGTCCTGGCCCGCTACAAGTTCACCAATGTCTACCGGGCAGCTGACCGGACGTCGCAGCACCTCATCAGCGCTGTCATCTACGCCGGGTCGCAGGACCCGGACGAGGTCGTGTTCCGGGTCTTGCTGTTCAAGCTCTTCAACCGGATCGAAACCTGGGAACTGCTCGCCGGGCAGCTGGGCGAGACCCCGTCGTGGGCCGGGTACAGCTTCGCCGCCTACTCCCGGATCCTCGAGGGCGCGATCCGGCGCGGAGAACCGGTCTACTCGGCCGCCTACATCATGCCGACCCCGCCGTTCGGCGCGCGGCGCAAGCACGACAACCACCTCCGGCTCATCGAGTACGCCATGGCCGGCGGCCTGCCCGCCAGGATCGCGGCGGGGGGCCACCTCCGCTCGGTGTACGAGCAGCTCCTCGCTCTTCCGTCGATCGGCCCGTTCCTGGCCTGCCAGTACGCCGTCGACCTGGCGTATTCGCCAGTCACCCGCGCCGACGAGTCACAGTTCATCGTCGCGGGCCCCGGTGCCCTGGACGGCATCGCCAAATGCTTCACCGACACCGGTGGCCTCACCGCGGCCGACATCATCGCCTGGATGCAGGACACCTCCCACGACCATTTCGCCCGGCTCGGCCTGGACTTCGCCGACCTGTGGGGGCGGTGGCCGACCCTCATCGACTGGCAGAACGTATTCTGCGAGGTCGGCAAGTACACCCGCGTCAGCCACCCGCACATCCCCGGGACGGCCGGCCGGACACGGATCAAGCAGCAGTTCCGGCAGGCTCCGGGCGCGATCAGCTACAGGTTCCCCCCGAAATGGGGCCTTCCGGCCGAGCGCACCGCCGGCCCGGCAGAAGCGGGGAACCCGTGACCAAGGCTCCTGCCAAGCACCCGAATGCCGATACCCGCCATTTAGCTCTATACATAATGAGCCTAAAAGGCTTATTATCGATTGCAAGTGAAGGCCTGGGCCGAGCCGGGAGGCAATCGTGTCCGTAGCAGGGGTTCTGCATATCCTGTCCGCACCGCCGGAGCTGTGCCCGCACATCGACTGGACGCTCTTCGGGATCCTGCACAAGCCGGTGAGCCTGTCCTGGACCAGCCAGCCGGCCTGCCCGGGAACCGTACGCAGCGAACTCGCATTTGAAGCCGTTCCCGGCACCGCGGCGGCCGTCACGTCGGCCCTGGCCAACTGGGGACAGCTTCGTTTCGAGGTCACCGAGGACCGCAGCCCCGGATGCGATGCAACCCGCTACAGCTACACTCCAGCGCTCGGAATCTTCACGGCCGTGACCGCCGCCAACGGCGACATCCTCATACCCGAAGGCCGGCTAAGGCAGGCGCTGAGCGAGGCCTCGGCCCCAGGGGCCAGCCTCGCCGCCGAGCTCGCCCTGTTGCTGGGCGCGGCCTGGGATGATGAGCTCGAGCCGTTCCGTCAGGCCGTCGCCCAGCTCGGCACCCCGCCGCTGACCGTGGTCGGCTAGCCCACGGCCCCCGCACGCAGCCCGGAAGGACGGAGCGATGAGCGACCTCACCCCCGAGCCGGACAAGGAAGGCGCTCGCAGGTTCAGGGAGTTCCTGGCCGGCCTGCCTGCCGATCCGGCCGCGCTGATGGCGGCACTTGAGCAGCTGCGCGCCGTCGAGGAGGCCGAACTGGCGGCCGGCGGCATTCACCCCGTGTCGGTGGTCCACGGCGATGCGGAGTCCGACGAGGACGCGGAGCTCATTTACCGGGAATTGCCGCGGCTGGCCCGGGAGGCAGGGCACTTCGCCGTGACTCGCGGCGGGAACGACTACACCACCTGGTTTTTCGACGCCGAGGACGCCGAGCAGGCCTCTGTTGCATTCATCAGCGCGGTGACCGCGATCGCCCGGCCCTGGTGGATCATCACCGCGACCGCGCAGCCGCAGTTCTACCGCTGACCCCGCCCGGGCTCATGAGCGCCTGCTGTATCTGGTGAGCTGGCTGCGCCGCAGCCAGCTCACCAGATACAGCAGGCCGAGGACGAGCGGGACCGACCCGGCCACCGCGACAGCGGGGGACAAGATCGGTTCCCGGTGAGGACACCGCCCGCCTCCGTGCAAACTCACGGCCCGCCGACGGGCGGCGGGCCGTCCATGCCTGTTTAAGCCCACATGCCGGGTCGCGTTACATCTGGCGGGACGGAAGCCGCTGACCTGCGGTGCGCCACTTCGCCAGCGATCGATCCCGCAGGTTCGCGCCAGATCAGATGAGAGACCTGGGGCCACGTGCCAGATTGGCTGAGAAGCCCGGTTCGAGGCACGTGCTGTTCGAGCAGGCGCTTTTCCGCACGAGCCGGCCAACTCCGCGTCTCACGCCACTTCGCGTGCGAAGCCGCCAGATCCTCTGCGAACTGACACCCACAATCCACACTTGACCACGACATCCGTCAAATGACCGATGTCTTGCAGCGCAATTTGCAACACGATTTTTTGCGGCAGGCTGCCCTTTCGGGTTCCGCCGACGAGGGGCCTTGGCTTTGCCCCCTGGAGCGGCAGCGGTTTGCCCCCGTGCCGCTGCCGCTCCACCTGGCGAGGGAATTCCGCGATGAGCACAGCGATGTCAGCCCGCCGGGCTGAGATACATGCGTGGCGGATACGAATGACGGCGGTCCCGGCCGCGCCGGCCGAGGCCCGCGGTCACGTCCGGGCAGCTGTCTGTGCGTGGCGAATTCCCGTCAACGTGGACACCGCGGTCCTGCTTACCAGCGAGCTCGTCACTAACACGATCCCCGCCGCGCCGGGCCAGGCCATCACGCTGACTGTCGCCTGCAACCGCAGTCGGCTGCGGATCGAGGTCCACGACTCGGCGCCGGCGATGCCCGAGCCTGCGGCCGCTCCGGCCGACGCCGACGGCGGCAGGGGGCTGATCCTGGTCGCGGCGCTCGCGGCCGAATGGGGCTTCTACCGCACTTTGACGGGAAAGGCGGTGTACTTCACGCTCGCATTCGAGCGGCTGGTCAGGGTCTTGACGGTTGTCGCCGAAGGGGGCGGGGACTGGGACGCCAGGTGGATTGACATGACGGTTGATTCTCGATACGGCCCAGGTACGGGGACCGTCCTGGAGGAGCTCCAGGCGCTTCAGCGGGTAGGGCTTGTTGTCCGGGATGACAGCCGGTCCGGTGTCGGCGGACGGTGGAACGTCACCGCGGCAGCGCGGCCGTACATCCGGTAACCGCAGGCACCGGCGCCGCGCCAGGACACCATGTCGTGACACTTTGTAACTTGACTGTTGCGGTGTGTATTCACTAGATTATCTTGGCATAGGCAGGCCGAATGGCCTGACCGACGGGGGTCGCACTTGGCTGACAACCAAGAAGGGAGGAGTGCTCGCCATGCGCGATACGTGGACCTAATCGAGGAATGCGGCGGCGGAGACAAAGGTCACCTGGGGGTCAAGCCGCCGTGAAACAGCCCATTTAGCCCGGTAGCGAGATCGGAGAGGCGCTGGCACCAGCCAGCCTATTCCGACGCCGCCCCGCTACCGGGCCAGGGTCCGCCTGAAAAAGAATCACCCTGGTTTTGCGTGAGAGACATCCGTCAATCTGCGTAAAAGGACGTGCTGGAGTTCCGATAGACGAGTACACACTTGCCAGGCGGGCCTATGCGCTGCCCGGCATGTTCGCCGATCGCCTGGAGTCGGCCGCCCTGGCCGATGTGCGCGAATTCGCGGAGGCCGGCGAATGGGAATGCGAAATCGACCTGCTGATCGCGTGCCTGCGCTCCGCGCCGGTGACAGCCGCGGAACGCGCGGAGCTGACTGGGCTGCTGAGGGCCATGGGGCTGTCGGCCGGGCCAGCGGAGGCCCTAAGCGGCGACCCCGCGTTATTCCGCCTCGGCGCGGCGGCGGGCTGCTTCCGCGGCGATCTCCGCGCGTGTGCGGAAGCCGAGCTTCGCCAGGATGTGCGACACGTGGGTTGCCACGGTCCGGGACGACACGACCAGCCGCCTGGCGACCTCGGGGTTCGACAGCCCCTCCGCGACCAGCTCGGCGACCGTGACCTCAGTTGGCGTGAGGCTGTCCCATCCGTCGGCCGCGCGGCGGTGACTGGCGTGCGGGCCGAGCCGGATCCCCCGCGCGCGGAACCTGGCCAGCAGCCTGGACACGTCAGCCGACGCCCCAAGGGAACCGTAGACGTCGGCGGCCCGGGCAAGAGCGGCCCGCGCCTGTTTTTGGTCGTCGGCGTCGAGGAACTCGATGGCCGCCGCCTCCAGGGCCCGCGCGGACGGCACCGGCCAGCGGGCAGCCTCGTAGAGCTCGGCGGCTGCGAGCAGCCCGGGACCGTCGTGGTCGAGGAGGCCGCGGCAGTAGGCCGCGTTCGCCAGCCGGTGCGGGATCTCGCTCGCTGCCGCCAGCGCGGCGGCCTGGCCGGCCAGATTCCGGGCGGTGCCAAGGTCTCCGGCCAGGACCGCGAGCCGGCCGGCTTCGGGGAACAGCTCCTCGACCTCGAGCAGCCCTTCGGTGGCGGTGTCGAACACCTCGGTTAGCGCTGCAAGCGCCTCCGGCAGCGCGCCTGCCCGTTCGTAGTCGAGGCAGTGGGCCAATGCCAGCTGCGGGATGTGCCGCTGGCCGAGCTCCTCAACGTGCGCGTCGCCGGTCGCCATGTAAACACGCGCTGCGCCGACGTCGCCGCGGTGAAAGCTGATCAACGCGCTGATGCCGGCATCGCAGCAGATCATGCCGGGTTCCTTTGGCTGGCCCGGTGTGCCGTTTATCTCCTCCATCGCGGCATCCCACTGCCCGGTCCAGAAGAGCAGCTGACTCAGGGCGCTGTGTGCCTGAGTTACCCGGATCGACGTGCCGATCCGCGCGGCGCGGTTCCGCGCCCGGCGTGCGGCCGCGAAAGCCTCCTCATACTGGTCGAGGGTGCCCAGCGCAACGGCCAGGTTGACCTGCAGCAGGAGACTCAGGTCAGCCAGCGCCGGGTCGGCCTCGGCCACTGCCAGCGCGCGGCGGAATATCGGCAGTACCTCGGGGCCCGCCGTTACGAGCGTCAGGACGTGCAGGGCCCAGGCCATGGCCCACTTGTCGGCGGCCCCGCCGGGCAGCTCGAGGACGCTGGCGGCCAGCTGCCTGGCTTCGTCGGTATGCCCGACGCTGCAGTGCGACCGGGCGGCGAGGACCAGCAGCCGGGCCCGGTGCGAGGGCGCTAGCCCGGGGGTGGCTAGCGCCGCGTCCAGCGCCGGGAGCGCGCTGTGTATCCGGGGCCCGCGCATCAGGCACTGTGTCACCGTCCAGTGGAGGCTAACGACCAGGTCGGGATCGGCAGTGTGCTCAAGCGCGCCGCGGGCCATCTGTTCAGCCTCGGCGAGGTCGCCCACCCGGAACAGGGCATCGGCGAGCAGGCTCGTGAGCTTCATGCGGTCGTCCGGGCCGGCGCTGTCGAGCGCCCACTTGAGGAGCCCGGCCGCGACCGCCGGCGTCTGGGTGACCAGCGAGTCAGCTGTCCCGGACAGCCAGGTCAGCATCCATGGGTCCATCGGGTCGGCCCGATCGCCCGCCTCCGTGGCCGCGCGGAGCAGCTGGCTGGCAACCTGGTCTGCGGGAGCGCCGGCTTCGGCGAGGCCGCGGCCGGCCTCGCGGTGCCAGGCAGCGCGCAGCGAACGCGGCATGCTGTCATACAGGGCCGCCCGGATCAATGGATGCCGGAATGTGAGACCGGCCCCGGATTCGGTCAGCACGCCAGCGGTCGCGGCCTCGTCGAGCAGCGGCAGCAGCTCAGTCACGGTGCGGGACGCCACGATCGCTAGCTCGCCGGCGGTGAACTCCACGCCGAGCAGCGCTCCGACGCGCAGCACCTCGAGCGCCTGCCGGGAGACGAACCCGAGCCGGTCGGCGATGGCCGCCGCCAGGGATCCGGGGACGGTACTGCCGGTGGCCTCGGCGATGCCGGCATCCGTGACGGTCAGGCCGGCGCTGCGCTGAAGCGCGGCGACTAGCTCAGTGACATACAGGGGGTTTCCCGCCGCCCCGGCCGCGAGCCGCAGCAGCTCACCGTCTGGCTCACCGCCCGCCAGGTCCGCAACCAGGCTGCTGACCGCCGACTCGGCAAGGGGGGTAAGCCGGATCCGGGCCGCCTCCGGGACCGTGCGCCGCACCGCGATCAGGTCATCGCGCTGCGGCACCGGGCGCATCATCCCGGCTAGCAGCAGCGGCACCGTCGAGGACAGTCGCGCCAGCCGTCCCCACAGGGCCACGCTGGCCTCGTCAGCCCACTGAAGGTCGTCGACGACCAGGACGACGGGCCGGAGCTCGCATTCGTCGACGACGAACGCAAGCAGCTGCTCGGCCAGCACCGCCGGCACGTCGGCGGCGCGATCGGCGAGGACCTCGCCGCGCAGCAGCCCGGCGATCATGTTCTGGCGCGGATTCGCGCTCCTGGCGCGCACCGCCAGCGCGTCGAGGAACGGCAGGAGCGGCAGCGCCTGGCCCAGCTCGTCGCCGGCACCCCAGAACACCTGGCAGCCCTCGGCTGCGGCGGCGGCCGCAGCCGCCCGGGCCAGCGCGGACTTGCCGATCCCCGGCTCGCCTTCGATGAGCACCGTGTGTCCGACATGCCCCTTGGACAACGCCGTCACAAACCCAGTCAAAAGGGTCAATTCGCTGTCACGGCCGGACAGCGTCCGAGCCGGAAATAGCGCGGCGGACATACTTCCTAACCTATATCGGGACATCGCGAGATGTGATGGGTCGCAGGGGCTATTTACGGCAGGGCGGGCACGGGGGGCCTCGCGACAAGCCTGTAACGCGCAGCGACGGTGGGTCTCACGGTTCACGCAGGTTATGGCCATGCGGACCGGGGGCCCGGACCGCGGCGCGCCCGCTCATCACATCCGCAATTTCTTTTGCACGTGCAAATTACCGTGCAAATTCTCGCACGCTCGCTGACGGGTCAATGCGGTGAGGTAATGACTAGACGGCCGCATAGTTACGCTGGCCTATTTATGCCAGTCCTATGTAGCCAATCCCGCGAGATTGCGGCACAAGCCCCGACCGGCAGTAGCTAAATAGTGCGTAACCGTCACAAAGGTCTATCCCGAGGGGAGACGTGCGATGCGCACTACCCACTGGTTCTGACCCGGACAGCGGCCTGCCGATCCAATCGGGAGGAGGCAACGCAGTGCGCAATACCCACTGGTACTGACCCGGACAACGGCCAGCCGAACCAATCGGGAGGAGGCAACGCGGTGCGCGGTACCCACTGGTACTGATCCCGACAACGGTCGGCCACCCATAAGTGCAGGGAGGCGCGCGATGCGCACTGTTCACTGGTACTGACCAGTTCCCAGTCCAACGGCCGGCAATGACATTAAAGGGAGGTGCCCGTCAATGCGCGACACTTGGACCTGACCCGTCACAGACCAGCAGTAAGTACCCACTATGAAGAACGAGCCGCACGGACGGGCGGCCGGCCCTTGAGCGAGGCCTAACGGCCGAGACGCCTCGCTGAGAGAGCGGCAAGCAGCGGGGGAAACGCCCCGCAGGGCGGTCCAGTCCCCACTCAGAGCGATGACCGCCGAGGGAGGTACCACCTCGACGGCAGCGCCCGGGCCGCGGCGAGCAGAAGGCCAACCGCGGCGGGCTCCCGTCATTCGGGCGGCAGCCCTGCGATCAGGCTGGCGAGCTCAGCGCTGAGTGCCCGCGCGTCCTCCTTCCCCGCGCCGAGCCTGGTGGAGAACTCCCAGTCGTCGACGGCCTCGAGCGCCTCATTGACGCAGCCGGCCAGGAGCAGCAGCTTCGGGCGGCCGAGATGAAGGACGACCTGATCAGATCGGCCGTCCTGTGCGACAGGCCCGGCGCCTCGCACAAGCCACGCGAAATCTGACTGCTCGGCAGCAGTCCACTCGCCAGCCAGCTCCCAAGCCAGCGCCGACGTCGACTCGGCGCCGCCGGCGATAAGGCCGGCCGCTCCCAGCTGAGAAACGGTCACCGCGCCCACGGTTGCGAGCCGCCGGTTCTCCGGATCCCGGATCATGGCGACGACTTGCTCGAGTAGCGTTGCGTCGAGCGCCGCGCGCCGGCCCAACTCCATCAATGCGCGGCCGCGGCGAAGCACGGACTCGCTGTAGCGCTCCGCAACCAGGAGCTCGTCAACGCTCAGGGCCTGAAACGCCGGATCGGGGTCAAGCAGGCCGTACGGACGGGCCCGGCCCGCCTGCCTGCTACTTCCGGCCACCAGTTAGCTTCCCCTCTGCGGCCCGGCTTTCCTCGAGCGCTGGCCTGGCATCACGGGCTCCGGCCCGGCCCGGACTGGCCTCACGGGCTCCGGGCCGGGCCCGGACTGCGGCCCGGAGTGCAGCCGCGCAGGAAGAGCGCCATATCGGGCCGTGCGCTCCCTGGAAATCTACGCGACTGCACCCCACAGAAATGCTCGCCGCGGTCGGCGGCAGAGACATCGGTCATTTGACGGAGGCCGGTACATCTTCCGGTAAGAATGTGCAGGCTGGGCGCGGGCGTGTGACTGTGACCGATAGTTGGCCCCTGTGAGCGATACTTGGCCTCGCGTTCAGAAGATTGCCTGGCTTGTTCGCGAGAACTGTGGGATCTGGTGTCCTGTCTCAGTTGATCTGACACATCCACACCTCTGACCTGCGGTGCGTCAAGATGAACTGAGACTGGCCTAGCATTTGCCGTTATCAGTGGCGCCGTGGCGCTTTCGCTCCTCGGGACGGCCATAAACGACACTGCCGAGCCGACCAGGAGCCCCGGCATTTTTCGGTACGCTAGGGCGGTGACCCGCAGCGAGCGCGACCTTGCACGCGAGGACGCCGTTTACCGCGCGCAGGACTGGGCACCTGTTCTGCGCGCCATTGAGGCGATGCCTGACGGGCAGGCGGAGGCCTTCGACCTGGCTGCGGCCCTGTATCCTGCGCCGTCGGACGCGGAGGGTGGCGTGGACTTCAGGACGCGGAACACCAGAGACTGGAGTCGGCACCAAATGGCCGTCATCCGGGTGTGGACTGACCTGGTTTCAGCAGGCCTGGTGGAGATCATCAGCCCAGCTGATGGCATAAACGCCGATCTGTCCGTAGTTAGTGAAGCCGGTCACCGCTGGCTGATGGAACACGACTCCCTGACGAGTGGCGAGGGTCTCTAGCTCGAATCCGGCAAGCCGGTGCGGGCCTGTCTACGCCATCGTCGGCGAGCAGTAACTGAGACTGACGCTCTTATTGCTTGTCAAGCCGCGAGCTACCAACGACCGCCTGACAGCCTGTCCGACATCATGGTCGTCACTCTGTCGCTGGCGCGACCTCCGCGTCTGCGGCGCCGGGAGTACCGGCCGCCGCGGCCTCCGCCAGGTAGCGGTCGCCCTGCCGGACCGGGCTGAAGGCGAACGACAGCGCGATCAGCGCGATCAAGATCCCCGAGGCCGCGTAGACGTCGGCGACACTGCCGGTCAGGCGGATGGCGGCCGCGCCCGCCAGCGCGCCGAGCGGGATCGCCGACCAGGCGAGCACGCTCGCGACGCTGATGACCCGCCCGTACAGGCGGCTCGGCACGATCGCCTGGCGCAGCGCGCCGGTGTTGATGTTCAGCAGGAGGCCGAAACCCGACGACGCGGCCCACAGGACCAGCGCGGCCGGGTACGAGCCGAGCAGGGCCATCACGGTGACCGTGAGCCCGCTGATCACGAGCGCGCCCAGCGCGGTGACCGCGAACGACAGCCGCCGCCGGATCGGCGCCGCGGCGGCGGCGACGATCACGATGCCCGCGGCGCCGGCCGCGAACAGCAGGGCTACCTGCGTGTCACTGGCGCCGAGGGTCTGCTTGGCGAACAGGACGAGCTGGGCGATCGGCGTGGCCGCGACGAAGTTGATCAGGGCCATCATGATGGAGATGCTGCGCAGCACCGGATGGGACCAGACGAAGCGCAGGCCCTCCCGGACATCCTCCAACAGGCCCGTCCCGCCGGCCGCGCGGCGCGCGGGCGGCGGCTGAGAGTTGAAACTGCGCCTGATGGCGGCGAGGCACGCGGCGGAGACCAGGAAGCTGGCCGCGTCGAAGAACAGCAGGTTGGCCGGCGACATGAACGTGACCAGAACCCCGGCGAGAATCGGCCCGACGATCTGGCCTGCCGAGTTCGTCGCCATGATCCGCCCGTTGGCGGCCACGAGGTCGTCCTGCCCGACCAGGCTCGGAATCGCCGCGAACTCGCCGCAGTTGAACAAGATCCCCAGGGTGGACTGGACGAACGCCACCGCGTAGATATCAGCCACCGCAAGCTCGCCGGACAGTGCGAGCACCGGCAGGACCACGATCACCGCAGCGCGGGCGACATCCGTCCATAGCATCATCCGCCTGCGGTCGAGCCGGTCCACGAGGGCGCCGAGCACCAGCCCGAACAGCAGGTAAGGCAGCAAGTTGGCGGCGGTTGAGAGCGCGAGGTCGGTGGCGGAGCCGGTCAGCTTGAACACCAGCAGCGGAAAAGCGAACGACGTGAACGAACTGCCCACCTGAGAGACGAGCTGCCCACCGAAGTAGAGCCAGAAATCGCGCCCGAGCGTGTGCTGACGCCCCCGCCGCTGGATCACAAGCAGACGGTAGTGAGCACCTTAGGCGACGTCAAACGCGTGCCAGGGCCGCCTGTGTCACGGATCAGTTGTCGGATTACACGTGCCATGATTGCAGCTCAGATGATTGTGGCGAGGCGATGTCAGAGGGGGAAGCGGTCGACCCGGAGCACCGCAACTTCACGCTGCGGGGCGAGCAGGACGTAGGTCACCGAGATGCCCTTGTAGTCCCAGACGTACATGTTGCCGGCCGGGACGAGCTTGCGGCCGTTTTCGGGAGTGAGCCGGAGCACCTCGTAGATCTCCAGGAGGACGTCGACCTCGGCGCGGGGCAACTCATCGATCTGGGCCTCGGCGATGTCGCTGCCCATGCGAACGGTGTACACCTACAGATGGACTCCGCGGCGCTGCAGCACCGCGGCCAGGGTCGTGCCCGTCGAGCGGGCACCGGACTGGAGCTGCTCGGCCTCCTGGTGCATGCGCTGCCAGTCGGCAGGATCGGCCGCCGCCCTGGTGGCGACCCGCCACCAGCCGGAGAGGAAGTCATCCAGCGCCGCCACGTCGACGATGGGCGCATGAGTGATTGCCTCAAGCTCGGTATCGAACGCGCTTACGCTAGCTGCAGGCAGGGCCGTGCGTACGGCAGTGAAGGTCCGCTCGATGGACGGATGAGGTCGATCGTGTCGCTGTATGGTCATGACGACGCCTAGCCTCCTGCCGGTTGCCGCGTGCCATCCAGCTTATCGAAGCGGAACCCAGGCGGCGGGTAACCGAGAGTGGTGGCCTAGCGAGTGGCTCAACAACAAACCTCTGACGGTCATCTGAACACGGGGTCAAGTATCGCTCACAGGGGCCAACTATCGGTCACAGTCACAGGGCGAATGTGACCTTGAGCTTTAGTTGACCCGAAATCATGTTCTACCCTTTACCTATCTATCCTGTATCCGTATGCGCTTGCGCCTCTGGGTAGGCTTTGCCGGCCTTCGGCGTCGGCTTGCCGCTGAACGTGACCAGGGTTCCCTCGGGCAGTTCGTCGAGCCCGCGGGGCAGGCTGTCACGGGACACGAACCAGGACGTGCCTTTGTCGTCCGTGATGAAGCCGTGGGTGTGCCCTGGGCGCCACCTGGTGATCTCACCGTGACGCGGCTGGCTAGGCTGCGGCACGGCCGCGCGCCGTTCGGGTGTCGGCTTGGCCCCGCTGGACGGCTTCGAGCCGGTGACACCGACCTCCAGAGCGCGCCTCCTGGAGATGCGCCGCCAGCCGGGAGACCATGAAACCGCAGATCCGGACAGCAACCGAGGAGGAGGCCGACCTGATGCCGACATCGCGTGGACGCAAGCCTAAAAAGGCTGCATCAAGGCCTCGTCGGCACGGCGATCCTCGGCTGGCCGCTCTCGGCGAACTGGCAGCTGCGCGGTACGAGAGCGCGAAGACGCTCCTGGCTAACATGCTGGCCGGCGCGGTCCCGGGCGAGTCGCTTGTGCCGATGATGCTGATGACTTTGTGGGTCCTGCGGGCGGCTGAGTCAGGAATTCCTCCGAACGTATGTGTCGACGCGTGCCAGACGCTCCGTTACGCCTTTGCGCAGTTCGGAATCGACGCACAGCTGGTGGCCGTCGACTTGGTGGTCGATGACCCGGCTAGGGGCACCACCGTGCACGGGACGCCTGAGCCTTCCTGGGAAGGCACTGTGCTGGACGGGCACTGCATCTTGTGGCTGCCCCGGTGGCGGCGTTTCCTGGATCCGACCGTGACCCAGTACGCCGACGCTGCCCGGCTCGGAGTCGGCCCGGTGATGGGCCGGATGGACGCTGTCAGCGGCTCGCAGGACGAGGTGAAGGCGATCGCCGAGGGGGAGGCGCTGCCGGCGGGCGCCCACTTCGCCGTCCCGCGCGGCGCCGGCATGCTCCTGTACACGGTGGCCAGCCAGGAAGCCACGCGGATTATCACGGATAGCCCGTGGATGGTGCAGACTGCCGGCGAACACCGCCGCGCCGGTATCAACCTGGCCTCCTACGCGCTCGATGCGCTCCGGCGCCCGTCCGTGATCAGCATTGCCAGAGCTGCGCCCTTCCCCCGGGTGACCGGGCTGCTAGACGTGATCGGGGATGCCCCCAGCGAGACGGACGCGGCAGGCAACTGGTATTTCACGTTGCCTGACCCCGTCGGCGGCCAGCACCGCCTCAGGATTGACGAGATCTCTCTGCCCGGCGAGCCGCCGCACTTACCTCTTGCTGGTGGCGCTCGAGCTCGCCCGGGCCCAGCAGGTCCATCGGGGGGCTGGCTGGCAGGGTCTGAGACGGGCGGTGGGATTCCGCGGGCGGCTGCTCTCCGGCTAGGTCCAGGTGTCGCGCATGATCAAGATTTCTTCCCGGCCTCAAATGAATTTGTGTAATCGTACAACTACATAAAGTAACTAGATGAGATCGGTATGCAGAAATACGTCAGCTGACCGACGTTTGAAGTGCAACTTGCAGTGACGATTGCCGTCATGGAGCCCGGATGCGGGCTTCGCGAGCCGGCCGATGCTGGCGCCAGCCCGGAACAGTGATCGCGCGGCAACCCTCTTGGCTGTCGCGATCACTGTTCCGGCTGGCACGATTGAAGGGCAGGCAATCATGCAGATCGTCCCTGCTCTGCCGGCCGTATCACAGAAGGTTTAGTTCGCGATGAATAGTCTTCACGCAGTCGCGGTCCCGGCCCTCGCCCTTGCCGGGGCGGCGGCGCATGCGGAGCACCGGAGGGCGGAAGCTCTGCTGGCCGCGGACGGCCCGCTGACAGTTGATGACCGACAGGTGCTGGAGCGCTCGCTGCTTTGGTGGGAGGAGCGCCGAGTGACGGCCGAGCAGCAGGTCAGGGCAATCACGGCGCGGCTCGGAGGGCACCAGCCCACACGAGTGCCTAGTGTGGGCGCCGGGCCGTGCGGCCGGCGGCTTTGATAGTTAGCCGCTCTTTGGAAGCGCTGCGCGCCACTTGAGCCTTGGAGCCCGACAAGGCAGCAGCAGATTCGTGCTACCGGGAACGAGCCGCATGGACGGGTGCTTGCCTGGCAAGCGAGGCTTGACGGCCGAGATGCCTCGCAGAGTGGCGGCCGACGGCGGGCGACATGTCCCGCCAGCGGAGCGCTAGACCGCAGGCCATAAGGGCACCCAG
>Ga0207700_10000868_pt1 | contig 17414 bp, 16 predicted proteins | sample LARL82metaG_FD_184348 | JGI IMG/M metagenome (GOLD analysis project Ga0207700, IMG submission 184348) | Corn, switchgrass and miscanthus rhizosphere microbial communities from Kellogg Biological Station, Michigan, USA - LAR L8-2 metaG... | ecosystem: Host-associated > Plants > Roots >...
AGGAGCGCATCAACGGCGGTCCTCATGGACTCGTTATCGTCAGGCCGCAGGTGCCCGTAGCAATCAGTGGCGCGCCGGTTCGCATTACCGCCCTCGTCGCTGTCGGCTGGCTACCCGGCCGGGAGCTGGACTGCAATGGTCGTTCCTGTTCCCGGCGGGCTGGTGATGGTGATCGTGCCGTCGATGCTCTGCACGCGATCGGCGAGGCCGGTAAGCCCGGTGCCGTGCCGGGGGTCGGCGCCGCCCGCGCCGTCGTCGCGGATCTCGAGCTCCAGCGCTCCGTGGCGGACGGCGGCGCGCACGGTTGCGCCGCTGGCCCTGGCGTGCTTGACCGCGTTGGTCAGCGCCTCGGCGACCACGACGTACGCGGTGGTCTCCACGGGGGCGGGCAGCCGGTCCGGCATTACCTCCATGCTGACCGGCAGCGCAATCTGGCGCAGCAGCGAGCCGACCGCGGCGCGCAGGCCGCCGTAACGTAGCGCGGCGGGCACGATCCCGCTGACAAGCTCCCGCAGGTCGGCGTCCGCATGGCGGGCGCTTTCCAGTGCGTCGTGCACGAGTTCCGCCGCCGGATGATTGGCCTGCTCGAGCATCGCCGTGGCCAGCTTGAGGTTCCAGATGGTGATGACCAGGCGTTGCTGCGCGCCGTCGTGCAGGTCGCGCTGGATCCGGCGGCGGCTCTCGTCGGCGGCGGCAATCGCACGCGCGCGGGAGGCTGCCAGCTCGGCGCGGCTCCGCGCGTTGCTGATCGCCGTAGCCACCAGCTCGGTGAACTCGGCTATCCGGGTTTCGGTTGCCGCAGGGAATGGCTCCGGGCTCCGCGATGCGGCCACGCTGATCCCCCATACATGGCCGTCGACCTGGATCGGTACTGCCACCGACGCGCGGATCCCGAGGCGCCGTATCTCGGCGATGAATGGTCCGGTGAGCGGGACGTCCGCCGGCCCGAACCGTACCGGGCGAGCGGTGTCCCGCAGCCGGCGCAGCGCTGCGTTCGCCGGCTCCCGCTCGCCCACGGGAGCGGGCGCACCTGCCGCGTTCCACGCGGCGAGCAGCGTGATGGTCTCGTCGGGCTCGAACCGCAGCAGGGCTGCCGCGTCCGCTCGGACGAGCTGGGCGAGTTCCTGGTTGACCACCGCGAACAGCTCCTCGAGGCAGACCCCGCGGGCGACGAGCGTCGCCACGCGCCGCAGGACCGCTTGCTCGGCAACGATCTCCTGCGCATCGCGGTCGATCCAGGCCGGCTCGTCGGCACCGTCCGAGCCGAAGGACAAGGACTGCGCAGCTGCACACGACATGCTGGAAGTGTCCCTTGGCGGGGGCAGGATCGCGTCAGTGACTCCCCAGTACTGGTCCCTAGTCCCGCGGCGGGGGCGCCGGCACAATGCCCGTGCTGCACGCCCGACTGCGTTAACGTCTTGAGCCGCGCAGATCCGCCCGCGTGGCCCCGGGCGGCCGGTTACGCCCGCCCGGCGTTGGCGTCGGGCAGCGCTTGCTCGAGCTGGTGGCGAGAGCTGATCTGCAGCTTGCTGAACACCTTGCGCAGGTGGTATTCGACCGTGCGCGGGCTGAGGAACAGCTGGGCGGCGATCTCGGGGTTGGAGAGGCCGCCGCCGGCCAAGACGGCGATCTGGGTCTCTTGGGGGGTGAGCGTGTCCCGCGTTTCGACGGTGCGCTTGCGGGCGGTCTCACCCGTGGCCGCCAGCTCGCGGCGGGCACGCTCGGCGAACGGCTCCATGCCGGATCCAGCGAACATGTCGTGGGCGGTGCGGAGCTGCGCGCGCGCGTCGGCCCGGCGGCCCTCGCGGCGCAGCCACTCCCCGTGCAGCAGGTGCGCCCGAGCGAGCTCGGGACGAAAGCGTGTGCGGTTCAACCGGTCGATCGCCTCGCGATAGGAGTCCTCGGCGTCCTCGCGGTCGCTGAGCAGCGCCCGGCAGCGCGCGTATATCCCCAGCCCCCAGTCGGTCTGCCCGATGCTCGTCGCCTCGGCCAGCCGCTCGAGCGCGTCGGCGGCCAGCTGAGTCTGCCCTGTCCTGCTGGCCGCCTCGATCAGCTCAGGGAGCGCCCACATGGACACCCACAGTTCAGGCGCCTGCTCGCTGGCCTGCTGGGCCTCTGCCAGGGCCTCCTCGTAGCGGCCCAGACCGTTGTAGAGGATTCCCGATACCATCTGGCACCACTGGACCCCCGCGCCCTGCCCGGCAACTCGCGCGTCCTTGCTCACCGCCTCGATAAGCTGGAACGCCTCGGCTTCTGACCCCCGCAAACCGGCGAGCAATACGGCTGCATACGGGGCGATGCTGGTCCCGGTCGCCTCCGCGATCGCATCAGACTCCGCGATCAGCGAGGCGGCCGCCGCGAAATCGCCGCGCAAGGTCGCGAGTATGCCCAGCGAGTTCAGGCAGATCGGGAGGTGGGCGAACAAGCCCGCGTCGCGGACGGACTGGAGTTGCCGGACCAGAGCCGTATACCAGCACTCCTCGTCCCACAGCATGATGGGGGGAATGCTTGCCTGCCAGCCCCATCGCAGTCCTTCCTCGAAGTCGATCTCTTCCTCGGCAAAGACTTGCGCCACCCGCCGCAACATGGGCGCCGCCGCGGCGCGTCCTTCGGTGACCAGGACGGCAAAGCCGTCCAGCAGCAGATCGGACGGACGCGGCGCGGATGTGGGCTGGCGGGCTGACCTGGCAGCCCGTGACACTTCGCGCAGATCACCTGCGCGTGCGAACTCGCCAGCGAACAGAGCGGCGGACCACGCGTCCAGATAGGTATGGCGCGCGAGCGCGACATCCAGCGGCTCGAGCTGCCTTGCCGCCCTCAGAAGAAGCGCCGGGGCTTCGCTGCCCCCGCTCGAGGCGAAGGCAATCTGCCCACGCAACAGGTCAACCTGTGCACGCCTCAACTCGTCCAGCGGCCCGGACCCTCCAACCTCCGCCGCGGCTAGCAACTCAAGAGCCGCATCGAAGGCGCCGACCTGCAGGTATGCTTGCCCGGCCGCGAGCGCGCGTTCGGCCCGTCGGGCCGGCTCGCGCGTCAGCGCGACCGCGCGTTGCAAAAGCGCCGCCGCGGCGACCACGCCGCCACGGGCCTGTGCCCGGCCGGCCGACCGCTCGAGCTCCGCGGCGACCTCCTCATCGGGTCCCGGCGCCGCTGCCGCTAGGTGCCACGCCCGCCGGTCAGGGTCGAGTCCGCGATCAGTCACCTCGGCCAGTGCCAGGTGCGCCGCCTGGCGCTCCTGCAGCGCAGCCGACCGGTAAACAGCCGAACGCACGAGGGGATGGCGGAACCGCACTTGCGTTCCGATCTCCAGCAACCCGTCCGCTTCGGCGGCAACCGCGGCCGAGGTCGGAATCCCAAGCCGCTCGGCGGCCTGCCAGACCAGTACGGGGTCGCCGACCGGTTCGGCCGCGGCGACCAGCAACAGCAAACGCGTGTCGGCGGGGAGCGCCTGGAGCTGGCGCCGATAGCTCTCCTCGATCCGCGCTGGCACTGCCTGCGCGCCCACCAGCCCGAACCCGCCCGCCAACTCGGCGGGGCTCAGCCCGCGCGGCAGCTCGAGCAGCGCCAGCGGATTGCCCTTCGTCTCGGCCAGGACGCGATCTCGTACCCGTTCATCCAGCCGAACCCGAACGACCGAGCGCAACAGCGCACGTGCGTCCTCGTTCTGCAAACCCTGGACCTCGAGCTCTGGAAGCCCTCGAAGCTGCTCACCTGGCTCGCGTGCGGCGAACATCAGCCCAACGCGCTCGGCCAGAAGCCGCCGTGCTACGAACGCCAGCGCCTGCGCGGACGCCCGATCTAGCCACTGAGCGTCATCGACCACACCCAGAAGCGGCCCTTCCTCCGCTGCTTCCGAGAGCAGGGTCAGCGTCGCCAACCCGACCAAGAACCGATCGGGCGTACCCCCGCCACGCAGCCCGAACGCGATCCCAAGCGCGTCGCGCTGCGGAGCCGCGAGCCGCTCAAGGCGATCGAGCAGCGGCGCGCACAGCTGGTGAAGGCCGGCGAAGGCCAGCTCCATCTCTGATTCCACTCCGACGGCCCGGATCACCCGCATATCCGGCGCTATCTCAACCGCGTACCCCAGCAGCGCCGACTTGCCCACCCCCGCCTCACCGTGCACCACCAGCGCCCATCCGTGTCCGGATCTCAGATCCTCGATCAGGCCGTCGAGCGCCTCACGCTCCCGCTGGCGTCCCAGCAGCGTTGGCGTCGGCTTGGATCGCGCCTGCATGCCCATCACCGCCCGCACGGAAACCGCAGCGCCACACCCGAACCAACTTAACTAGAACAGCAGGCAGAAGCGATAGCCGCGCCATGCGGCTCGCGAACTTTGACCTGGTGGGCCCATGCGGCCTAACCAGCATCTGGCAAGTCAGCCATATCGCTCGGTGGCCTGAGGGCAACGGTGCCGCATAATACGACAGTCTGCATTCGGCCACGTTCACCCAGCAGCACCGCCCGCCAGCCCCGACCAGCGGAAAGCATGGGCCGCGGGCTGGCTTAGGGCAGTTAGAGGGTGACGCCGGTCAGCGCGGCGCAATATCTGAGCAGCCGGTCCTGGGTCTGGAGATCGCGGGCGGCGGGGTGTGCCGTGCGGGGCTTCTGGTGATAGAAATAACCGCCTGTCACCCTGGCGCCCGGGTCCGGGCTGACGGCCAGCCATGCCCGGGTCAGCGGGGCGAGTGAGAGGTCATCGGGTGCGCCGGGGCCGCCCATCCTGGTGGCTACCCAGCCGGGCTCGACCGCGTTCGACAGCACCCCGGCCCGCAGCCGGGCGACGGCGAAGGCGAGCACGACGCCGGACAGCTTGCTGTCGGAGTAGGCCTGCGAGCCGTTCCGGTGACGGTGCTGCCACTGCGGATCGGCCAGGGCGGGATCCCCGCCGCGGTGCATGCCCGAGCCGGGGCAGGCCAGGCGGCCAGGCCGCGTGATCAGGCCGGTCAGCAGGTACGGGGCGAGCACGTTGACCGCGAAGACGTGCTGCAGGCCGTCACCGGTGCGGACCCGCCGCGGCTGCCGGTAGCCGGCCCCGGCGTGGTGCACGACCGCGTCGCAGGGGCCGCCCGCGTTAGCCTGCCCGGCGGCCTGCCGCATGCCCGCGATGCCGGACAGGTCGCCGACGGCGGCGGCCGCGGCCGCGGGCAGGGCCGCCCGCGCGTCCTCGGCCCTGGCTGTATTGCGGGCACGCAGCGTGACCGAGTGCCCGCCGCCGGCCAGCAGCCTGGCCGCCATCAGTCCCAGGCCCTCGGTGGAGCCGGTGATGAACACGCGCGACATCAGCAATTCCCTTCAGATCGAGGCAGCCCGGCCGCAAAACGACCCTGCAGGTCCGGCTCCCGGCTGATCCGGTGGCCGGGCCCGCGCTGCCCGGCGACACCCGCGGTCGCCGCCCGCCGGGCGGGCAGGCTGAGCCTCAGCGCCCGGGGCCGCCGCGCGGGCCCCCCGGCCCGCGGCCATTGACGATCCGCCGGATCGCATCGGCCGACAGCCCCGGCTTCGGCACGAACCCCGCCGCCGGGCTCTCGGCGATCAAGTCCGCGAAGTCGGCCTCCGCGTGGGTCGAGATCAAGATCACCGCCGGTCCGCGGCCCGGGCGCTGCCCGGCCAGCCGCCGGGCCAGGTCGAATCCGCTCTCACCCCCCAGCGTGATGTCGACCAGGACGACCTGCGGCCGCAGTTCCTCCGCCCGCTGCAACGCCTCCGCCGCGGTAGCAGCGGCGCCGACCACGCGCAGCCCCTCCCGCTCCAGCAGGGCGCACGCAGCCTCCAGGAACAACCGGTTGTCATCCACGATGAGGACACCGAACGCCATGCGAACAGAGTCACAGGCCATGCGCCCGGCGCGCATTGCGGCTAGCAGGAATCCCGGCAGGCGACCAACTGCCATACCGGCTAGCAGCAACCCCCGACAGGCTCCAGCCGGTCCCGGCGAGGATAGCCGCCGCCACAAGAGGCCCACCATGTGCTGCGCGGCCGTCCGGTCCACGCCGAGGGCCGACGGTCGGCAGACCGCTGACCAGCGGCCCGCCCCGGCCTGTTGTTGCTAGCAGGCAGGCCGCGATGCCCGCCAGCCGGGTGGCGGCCTGGGGGCTGGCCGCGATGCGCCAGGACCGCGGGCGCGGCATCGTCGCTGTCAGGACGGGCTCGCCGTCCTCGCCCCGGCTCGGGGCCACCGGCGGGTCCAGGGAGCAAAGGAGAAAGTAATGATCGGCTCACCGGCCCGGCGCAACGCGCGTAACCGCCGGCTGCGGATGCTGCTGGTGCTGCCGGCCGCCGCGGCGGCCGCGGCGGTGGTGGCGGCCTGCAGCTCGTCCGGCACCCCCTCCGCCGCCTCCGCCTCCGGCAGCAGCAGCGGCCACGTGGCGGCGGCGGCCGCGGTCGGCCTGAAGACCGCGAAGATCGGCGGCGTGACGGTGCTGACCAACGCCAAGGGCTTCGCTGTTTACTCGTTCGCCCCCGACACCATGACAAAGTCAGACTGCACCGGCGCCTGCGCCGCCGCCTGGCCACCGGTGAAGGGGCCGATCACCGCCATGGTGGGTCTGTCCGGCAAGCTCGGCACGATCAAGCGCCCCGACGGCTCGACCCAGGCCACCTACAACGGGCACCCTCTCTACACCTTTATCAAGGACACCGGCCCGGGCACGGACAAGGGCAACGGCGTCAACGCGTTCGGCGGGCTGTGGCACGCGCTCACCGCGTCGGGTTCAGCAGTGCCCGCATCCATCTCGTCCGGCAGTTTGTCCCATCACCACCATTCCCCGGCGACGCACGCCGCGGTTACGACGCCACCCGCGCCCCCGGCCACGGCACCTGCCCAGCCCGCGAATCCCATCCCGCAGGGCAACGGCGGCGACCACGACGCTGACAACAACGGCGGCCCCAGTGACGGCGACGGCAACATCTAGCCGTCGGCCGCAGCACGCGAGAGATGCCGCCATGGTCCAGCTCCCGGTGCGGGGCCACCGGCCCGGCGCAGCGATGACTGGAGACCAGTGACCGCCAGGATTGCGAGGCGCGGCTGGTACGCGCTGGCCGCGATTGCCGCCACGGCCGCCGCCGCTATCACGATCGTCGCGTTCGCCCTGCCCGGGCGCTCGCCAGCGGGGTCGTTCCCTCCGCTGGTCCCGGCGGCGGCGCCGGCTGGGTGGCCACATCTCGGGCTGCCCAACGGGACCGCGGTGCTGTCCTACCCGCCCTCGCTGCGGCCGCTCGCGGGGGATACGGACGCCGTGTCCGCCGCCCGGCTCAGCCCGGGCGGTGCAATCCAGCTCTACCTCAACGCCACGCCCCGCCAAGGCGCAGAGCGCCAGCAGCACTGGGCCGCATTCCGGCTGAGGCTGCTGCGGTCCGACGACGCCACGTCGGCGCATGAGGTCAGCGCCGCGGAGGACGTCAAGTTCCGCGGCGGCACCGGCTCGTGCGTCATCGACGCCTATGTCACCCGGATCGGCGGCCACCACTACCAGGAGATCGCCTGCCTGGTCCAGGGACGGACCAGCGCCAGCGTCATCGTCGCGGCAGCCCCGGCCGCCCGGTGGGCCCAGGCGCGTCCGCTCCTGCTCCGGGCGGTGGCTGCGTACCTGGTCCGCTGAACGCAGCCAGTGAGCATTGACGCAGCACTACGCGGAACATCTCGCCGTCGCGAAAGGCATGACAATGACTGAAACACTTGCATTCCGGCTACGCCAGCTCGCGTCGCCGCGCCGTCCGCCCGCCACGGGTCCAAGCGCGGTCCGCCTGGTCGCCGCGCTGCTGCGCCTGGGCTGTGTAGCGCTGCTGGCCTGGATCGGGTACATCCATCTGCACCTGTGGCTGGAGGGCTACCGCCACATCCCCACCAACGGGCCGTTGTTCCTGATCGACGCGGTGGCCGGGTTCGTCCTCGCCGCCGTACTGTTGACGTGGCCACGGCCGCTGGCCGGGCTGCTTGCCGCCGGCTACACCGCCGCAACGCTCGGTGCCCTCATCATCAGCCTCAACGTGGGGCTCTTCGGCTTCCGGGAGTCGATCTCGGCGTCATACGTCATCGAATCGCTGACGATCGAGTCGATCACGGTGCTCGCCCTCATCAGCTGGACCGTCGTAGTGGCAGCCACCCGGAGCTCGCCAGCCCGCGGCCCGCAACCGGTCGCTCAGCCAGGTCCCTCCGATAGCGATTCGCGGGTAGTCCGCTGAAGGCGGCCACCCGTCTCGTCCTCGGAATGGGCGGCTGATGTCATCCACGCGATCCCCCGCCAGGCTCGCTGGCAACGGCAAGCAGGAACCACAACCCGGTAAGAGAGATAGTCAAATGCCTGCGTCTCTCATCCCGTCACTGGTCAGCCGCCCGCATCGCCCGTCCCGCCCCTTGCCGTCGGAGGCGGCTGCGTGGCGGTGTCGGCCGAGCGTGGCCGCTGGTAACGCGGCACCGCCACCGCCTGTCCGTAGCGGCCGGCCAGCAGCAGCCCGGCCAGAGCGGCCCCCGGCGGCGCCGCCAGCTAGCGGGAATCGACGCCGGCCGGCAGCCCGACGCCGGGCCGCCCCGGCCTGCGGGTCCGCGACGATGGTGACCAAGTTGACCACCACGACCGACGCCAGTATTACGGCGGCCACGCCCCGGGCATAGCGTTTCAGGGTGAGCGACTGGTGGTCTTCCCCGGCGAACCGCTCGCCGGCGAGCGGCGAACCATGTCGTCAAGAGGAACAGCCAGAGGGCCGGCCTGATCGCCCCGGCGAGCTCATCCCTGAGCCACGCGAACTCATCCCTGGGAGCAGAACGCCGGACACGATCGCGGGGTGGAAGGCCGCGGCCGATGGTCTCCTGAGCGACCCGTGCTGCGCATTCCATCGCAACGTGGAGATCTCGTCACGCTATGCATGGATGTACAAGCTCCGGCCCGCTTGCTTCAAGTGGGCCGCGATGGCCGCGATCGCGTCGCACCACGTCCGGCTCGCCCTCTTCCCGCTCCGGCTGGACGCCGATCGCACCGGCTACGTCGACATCCCGCACAGCCTGCGTCGTCCGAAACTGCTGCTGACGCAGGATGTGAACACGATCCGGGCGACGAACAACGCCATCTTCAACGACCTCTTCTGGGTTCACTTCGCGTATGTGTCCGCCGAAGACGGGATCGAACGTCTGCGCGCTCTCCTGCAAGCGGAACGCCACTATGCACCTGTCCTCGCCGGCTTCGAGGCGATCGACCAAGGACGCCGTGTCTTGCAGGACGCAACGACGTCCGCGGAGGCTCGACAGAGGGCCGATGATCTCATTTGGGAGGGCAACGTTGGGCTCCTCGAGCACGAGCAGTGCGCCTTGGTGCAACCCAACTTCGATCGGCTCTCGTTTTCATCCGCCTGGCTCGTCGCGATCGGCTCGGCCACGAGCTTCGAGGTGCGCGGAGTCCGGCAGGAGATTGCGGACTTCACCTCGTTCTACCTGTACTCGTTCACGCGAGGAATCCCGCACGCTCTGCGGGCACGAAAGTGGCCGAGGATCACCCGCTTCGACGACCGCTGGCGCTGGCTCGTAACAAGCGTCGTTCCGCGCTTCCGCAGATTCGACGCCGACACGCAGGTGGTCGACGCCAGCCTGCAACACATCTTCGACGAAGCGCGCGACTTCGCGTCGAGCCCCTGCGTCCTGCCGCGTTCACCCGCAGACGGGCCGCGGCGAGCCGCGAAACCGAGGCTATGGCACCGGTCACGGGCCCAACGATGAAACAGGTCGCCAAGAGACCCGGATCAGCGATCGTGCTCGTCCTGCCCATCAGCGGCCGTGCCCGGGTGCCGGGCCAAGTGAGTCACCACGCCGGCCCGGATCCGGGCACATTGACGCTCGGATATGCGCCCGAGGTCATAGGCGATCCTGACGGGGACAACGGCCCACCGCAGCCACGCGCCCGCAGCGGCTACGCCGGCGACAAAGACTACGATGTTGATCATGCGATGGTCGCCTCCTTGCCGTCTGGCCCGCGGTTGACCCTTCATCGGCGCCGCAGCCATAGGCCTGAGCAGATGATGATCACGGCGATGACCAGGATCGTGGTGAGCATCGGTCAGCTGGTCCTTACTGCGGGGCCCTCGCTCTAGTAATGACGCACGAGCGGGCGGTCCGGTGTACCGCCGGTCGCGGAGCGAGATCACCGGGCGCGGACAAGCGGTGGCGTTCGGGCAGTTCGGGGCTGATTCGGGCGGTAGCCGTGTGAGCATCGACACCCCGCCGAGGGAGCTCTGTACCGCTATCGCACGGCCTCCCGCGCCTGATCAGGCGGTTTCGGGGCGTCCGCTCTGCCCGACCCTGATGATCACTTTGCCCGGGGCCCGGCCGGCCCGCCCGGCCCGGAAGGCTTCGGGCAGGGCGTCCAGGTCGAAGACCGTCGAGACGACCGGGCGCAGCTGTCCCTTGCCGATCAGGCCGGCCAGTTCCCGCAGCTGGCCGCCGTCAGGGGCGACCACGAAGAACACGCTGCGGACGTCGCCGCGGCCGCCCTGGCCGGGGTCGGGCTCCGCGGCGATCGCGACCAGGATTCCGCCGCTGCGCAGCGTGGGCCAGGAACGGGCGGTGGTGGTACCGCCCACCGGGTCGATCACCACGTCCACGTCGCGGACGTGATCCTCGAACCGGCCGGAGTAGTCAAGGACATCGCGGGCACCCAGCCCGGCGACGAAGTCGAGATCCCGCGCGGAGGCCGTAGCGGTCACCCGGGCGCCGTACCGCGCCGCAAGCTGCACGGCGTAGGCGCCGACACCGCCGGCGCCGCCGTGGACCAGGACGTGCTGCCCCGGCTGCAGCCGGGCGTGCTGGTGCAGGGCCTGCCAGGCCGTGAGCCCGCCGAGCGGAACCGCGGCGGCCGCGAGGTGGTCCACGCCATCCGGCTTGGCGGCCAGGTCGGCGGCGGGTGCGGTGACGTACTCGGCGGCGGCACCGGGGCGGTCGAAACCGACCAGACCATAGACCTCGTCGCCTGGCTGCCAGTCGGCCGCCGCGGGACCCGTCGCCGCCACCACGCCGGACAGGTCGTGGCAAGGGATGGCGGGCCAGCTCTCCGGCCAGTCGAGCTCGCCGGACGTGATGGCGGTGGCCCGCACCTCAACCAGCACCTCACCCGGCCCGGCATCAGGGACCGGGATGCTCTGGCTGCTCAGGCTGGCCGGATCAGGGCTCGAGGCGCACATGGCGCGCATCATGCGGACCGGCTCGCTCATGGGCTGTGTCCCTTCGGGTCGGAGCGGCGCGAGAGCGGGTATTGCGCCTTCAGCGGCGCCGCCGCCTACGGCCGCTCGTTCCGCTGGATCGCCCGAGGATCTGCTCCGCCGGGCGGACGCCATGCTCCCGGCACCAGGTCAGGTACCGCGCGCGCCGGGATTCCGCGTTCACGGACTCGATGACCTGGCCGTTCCCGCCGAGATACTCGATGCTGCCGGTGACCTTGATGTGCACCACACATGGCTCGTCGCCGATCGCTCCCCAGCCTTCTACGGTTCCGGCGGGCTCGTACACGTAGTTACCTGGCCCGACTCGCTCGCCGGTGCCGAAGATCTCACGCGTGCCAGCGAGGTTGATCGCGTGCACCTCACCGGTGTGGCGGTGCATCGTCACGGTGCTCCCCGGCTCGAGCCGTATCAGCTCGGACCAGCTGTCCGAGGTGAAGCGCAGTGGGCGGAACCACTTGCCCGGCCCGGCCGGGATCCACGGCATGCCGTCGGAGTCGATGGGCAGCGTGGGTTCGAATGTCGCCTGGCGCATAGGTCCTCCGCGTAATGCTGTGCGCCCACGTTATGGCGAGAATGGCTCGTCATCCAGGGCCAATCGGGCGTTATGTTCCTGGGCCAATCCAGGCGCCCTGGGAGGCTGGGTCAGGCCTTCACCGGCCGGCCTTGCGCGGCGGTCAGACGACCATGCCGGATCTGCCTGGCACCAGCCGAAATGGCGAACAGCGCGGCCCCCCAGGGACCGGCGACCCAGAGCGGCCATGGATAGAGCGGGTGGGCGGTGGTGACGCTGACCAGAACCCAGACCATGACGTTGATCGACACAGTGGCCAGCCAGATCGTCCACAGCACCTTGAGCGTTGTCGGCAGGCCCGTGAGGATGCCTCGCCACGGACCGCAGGCGCTTGCTGCCGGGGCGGCCGGAGCCGCCTGCTGCGTGGAGCCCACCGTCGGCAGATCGGCGCACAGCGGGACGAGATCGCCGTAGGTCAGCGCCTGATAGGCCAGTCCCACCCGGTCGGTGAACTCGTCCATCTGCAGGCGGCCGTCCTGCACGGCGCCGCGCAGCCGGTCCACGACCTCCTGCCGGTCACGGTCCGAGGCCCGCATTGTCTGCCGACCGTCCATTCCGCTCACCCTCTTCGCCTGAGTCCTTGTCCTGGCCTGCATCCATCGTCGTAGCGCGAGAGCGCCGGCGCATCAGCCCCTGGGTGGAACTTCGCCTCATACCCAGGGGAGAGTCCGCGGCCGCCCGCCGACCCGGCCCGGCCGGCGGCCGCGGGTAAGATCGGCGGCCACCTGCACGGGTACCGGCCCCGAACCGCAGCCTGCCCCGGGGTGCCGGTCAGCGCGGCGCGAGGACGACCCAGACCGGGCCGCGGGCGAAGGTCATCGGCTGACCCGAGTCGGTGGTGAAGGTCGTGCCGTCGCGGCCGTGGGGCCGCGACCAGCGGGCGTGATAAGCCTCGCCGTCCCGCAGCACCAGGGCTGAGCCGGACCCGATGCTGCGGGCGAAGGGCGGCCGGATGCCGGGCCACTCCAGGAAACGGGACGTGCTCACGATCGTGTGCTGGATGACCACCGTGGCGGCGGAAAGCTGAGGCCCCTCGGTGCTGGTCCCGCGCTGCCCGTCCATCCACACCAGCCAGCGTCCCTTGGACCTGGACCAGGTAAAGCGGAACGAGGCGGCGTCGTAGGAAACCGAGGCCGACGCCCGGGCCCGCCCGCCGGCCGGCGCGTGGCCGAAGCGGAACCCGATGTTGTGCGCCTTGCTCGCGCCTTTGGCCTCGGCCAGCAGTTGCGTGGTGTGCGCGTAGAGGTTGTACGGGGCGATGCGGCTGTTGTCGCGGAAGTACCCGCCCACCCGGCCGGCGTAGAGGTCGGCCGTCCGGGCGTGTTCCACCACCTTCAGCAGCTGTGGCTGGGCACCGGAATAGGCGAACGCCGGCCGGCCGAACTGGCGCAGCAGTTGGAGGTCATCCTCCCTGGAGCTGCGCACTGGTCCGATGACGCGGGGCAGGTGCGAGGAAAAGATCGCCATGAAGCGGCTCAGCCCGCCTTCCACGGGCAGCACGTACACGATGTCAGCCTGCGTGAGCCCGGTCTGCGGGCGGGCCAGCACGATGTTGTCGATCTTCACGGCCAGGACGGTGCTCAGCTTCTTCACCCGCTCGCCGGTGAACGGCGAACGTAGCGGGCCGTCGGATTTGTGAACGGGCTTCGCAGTGGGGGTGGGGCGCGGCGGGGGCGGCGGCGCGGGGCGCGGGCCCGGGATCAGCAGCAGCCCCGCGGTCAAGCCGGCGGCCGCGACGACCGACGACGCGGTGACAACCGTGGTCGTCCGGGTCCACTTCATGACACTCCCTGCGCCCGCGCTTGGATCAACGCCTGGTGAGCTTATTGTGTCCTAGCCCGGCGTCAGGGCCGATGATCGTGATTTGCCCGACCGGTACGGCAAGACGGCCGACGAGCCTGCTGCCCGGGGCATTCTCGGCTGCGGCGCGGCCACTGGGTGAACATGCCGACGCCCGCGAGGGAATTATCATCGACCTCGACCCGCGATCGGCCGAGGTTCTGGACGGGCCGTGAGGGTCGCCGCAGTGACCATGTGAGCGGAAGGCGGACAGGCTTGACCGACCGGGAAAACGGGCAAGGGGGCGCAGGCGTCCCCGCGGCCAGCGAGACGGTCATCACCCGGATCGACAGGTTCTGTGACGCCGTTCCGAAACATCGGGCCCGCGCCGAGCAGCATGGCCCGCTCGTGCTCTTCGTGACCGAAGGCCCCGGGTGGCCGTATTACGCCAGGCCGAAGCAGGGACCGCGGGGCCGGATCACAGTGGCCGACGTGCGCAGGGTGCGGGCCCGCCAGCGCGAGCTCGGCATCCCCCAGTCCTTCGAGTGGATCGAGCAGGTGGCACCCGACCTCACCGAGGCTGCCGCCGGGGCCGGGTTGGAGGTGACCGCCCACCCGCTGATGGTCTTGGATAGCCCGCCGCGACGGGCGCGAGTGCCCGCCGGGATGGCCGTCCGTACGGTCCGCTGGGACGAGCCGGATCTCGCTCGCGTCGTCGCGGTTCCCGACGTGGCCTTTGCGCACCCGGGCACCGACGTCGGCCTGGCCGGTCCGGCCGAACGGGACAAGCTGGCGGGCGACAAGGACCAGGCGGGCATCTCCCGGATGCGCGAAACGCTGGCCGCCGGGCAGTCTGTGCTGGCGGCCGCGTTCGACGACGAGGGGCCGCTGTCCGCGGGAAGCTGCCAGTCAGCGGGCGACGTGGCCGAGATCACCGGGGTGGGCACGCTGCCCAGCGCCCGCAGACAGGGTTTGGGCGCGGCGGTGACCGCGAAACTCGCCAGCCTGGCCATGGCCGACAGCGTCCGCACGGTGTTCCTGTCCGCCTCGGACGACGCGGTGGCGCGGGTTTACGCGGGCCTCGGTTTCCGGCCGATCGGCACCGCCATGATCGCCGAATCCCGATAGCCGCCGCGTCTGGCCCCGGGGAGCGTCAGGCCCGGCGCGCCCGGATCAAGGCGGCGGGCGGCAGCCCGGCCAGGCGGACGCTCTCCCGGGTCAGGTGCGCCTGGTCAGCATATCCGGCCTCGGCCGCCACCCGGGCCAGGTCCACCTCGCCGTCGGCCGCATCGATGCGCGAGACGAAGCGGCGGAATCGCAGCACGCGGTGCAACATCTTGGGCCCGTATCCGACCGCGTCCAGGCAGCGGCGGCGGAACTGGCGCTCGCTGACCCCAAGATCACGGGCCAGCTCGTCGGTGCGCTCACGCGAGGCGGCCAGCTGCCGTGCACCGTGGCTGACCAGCGGATCCGGTGGTCGCTCGGACACCAGCCCCGCGGTCAGCTCGATGAGCCGGCCGAGCGCCACTCCCGGCGACAGATCGCCCGGCAGCCGCGTCGCCAGCCCCGGGAGGAGGTCGGCCAGATCCACCCGCCGGTCACGCAACTCGGTGAGCGGGAGCCCCAGGGCAGGCCCGCCGCCCCCCGGCCCGAATCGCACGCCGACCAGAACCGTGCCGGAAGCCAGCATCGCCGGGGCCGGACCCGTGTCAGGGCCCGCCACATAGGTTCCCGCGCCGGCCTGCCAGATGAGATCGGCGCAGGCGTCGGGCAGGACGAGGGTCTGCCCGCCGGAGGGCACCACCGACGTCCACAGGCAGCTCACCGCCGGCCGCAGCGCGGCAGGCGGCGCCCATTCCCGGTACCCCGGCCGCAGCTCCATCCCCTCACTGTCTCACCCGCCTCTGACAGCGCCTCGGTCTGAGCCACTTTGCACACGTTTCGACCACGGAATCGGGACAGACCGGGCGCATTCTTGGTCGTAACGCGTGCAAAGTGGAGATGATCTTGAATCGGTGTGGGCCGAGCGGGTGGCCGATTCGTTCAAGACGGGCGGGCGGGGACAGTGGTGGGATGGGCGGCATGAGCATTCCTGACATCGACGCAGCAGAACAGTTCATCGCCGCCCGCGGGCGGGTCCTCGACCGGCGCAGGTTCGACCGGCTGATGCGCGAGGGCCAGGCCCAGCCGGTGCGCGACGCGGTCGCCGCCTACCGCAATCCGGACGGAGGATTCGGGCACGCCCTGGAGCCCGACGGCCGGGCCCCGGGCAGCCAGCCGCTCGCCGTCGACCAGGCGCTGCGCATCCTGCACGAAGCCGACGCCTGGTCCGACGGGTTGGCCGCGGCCGCCTGCGACTGGCTGCAGGCCACCGCGCCGACCGAGGGCGGCGCCGCCGCCGTGGATCCGTCGATCGAGGGCTGGCCGCACGCGCCGTGGTGGGTGCCGGAGGAGGGCGGCCCCGCCTCGCTCGCCACCACCGGGCTCATCGCCGGGACGCTGCACGCCCGCGGGGTGCGCCATCCATGGCTGGCCCGGGCCACCGAGGTGATGTGGTCGCGGATTGACGAGCTGTCCGAGGCCGGCCCGTACGACCTGCATGGCGTGTTCCGGTTCCTCGATCATGTCCCGGACCAGGCGCGGGCTCGCCAGGCCCTGGACGGCATGGGCCGGCTGCTGTTCAAGCGGGACCTGGTCGCACTGGATCCGGACGCGCCCGGCGAGGTGCACGGGCCGCTCGACTTCGCCCCGGCGCTCGGCCTGGCCAGCAGCCTGTTCGACGACGCCGTGCTGGATGCGCACCTGGACCACCTGGCCCGCGGGCAGCGTGAAGATGGCGGCTGGACGTTCAACTGGATGGCCTGGTCACCGGCCGCCGAGCAGGAGTGGCGTGGCGTCCGCACGGTAGACGCGCTGCACACGCTGCGAGCCTACGGGCGGCTGTAACCAGCTCCTGTCAGCCGTAGAAAACCCGTTCCATGACCGAACGGGCGCGCCGTGCGGTCCGCCGGTAATCGTCAAGCAGCGCCCGGGATTCGCCCGGGCCGTAGCCGGTCAGCCGGGCGACGGCGGACAGCTCCGGGGGGCTGGTGGGCAGCACGTCGGACGGCCGGCCGCGGACCAGCATCAGGTTGTCCCGGATCCGGGCGGCCAGCTGCCAGGCCGCGGCCAGCACGTCCCGGTCGGCTTCGGCCAGCAGGCCCGCCGTGGCCGCGGCGTCCAGCGCATCCAGGGTGCGCGTCGTCCGCAGCGCCGGCGTTGCGTAGGCGTGCCGGAGCTGGAGCAGCTGGGCCACCCACTCCACGTCCGCCAGCCCGCCGGGGCCGAGCTTGAGGTGCAGTGCCGGATCGATGCCGCGCGGTATCCGCTCGGCCTCCATCCGCGCCTTCAGGCGCCTGATGTGCGTGAGCGCGGCCTGGTCGATCCCGCCGACCGGGTAGCGGAACTCGTCCGCCAGCGCGATGAACCTGGCGCCGAGGCCAGCGTCGCCGGCCACCGGCTCGGCGCGCAGCAGGGCCTGCGCCTCCCAGCCCGCCGACCAGCGGCGGTAGTAGGCCCGGTAGGAGGCGAGCGTGCGCACCAACGGTCCCTGGCGCCCTTCGGGGCGCAGGCCCGGGTCGATGAGCAGTGGCGGATCGGGGGCCGGCAGGGCGAGCAGCCGGCGCAGTTCCTCGGCGACGGCGTACGCGGCCCGGGTCGCCGCCTCATCCGCGCCCCGTTCCGGCCCGGTACCGTGCTCCCCGGGCCCGCTCCGCTTCCCCGGCCCGCTGTCGTAGCCCGCAGGGCCGCGCTGCCCCGCCACCCCGCGCTCCCCCGCCACCCCGCGCTCCCCCGCCACGCCGCGCTCCCCCGCCACGCCGCG
>Ga0207700_10000870_pt1 | contig 17401 bp, 18 predicted proteins | sample LARL82metaG_FD_184348 | JGI IMG/M metagenome (GOLD analysis project Ga0207700, IMG submission 184348) | Corn, switchgrass and miscanthus rhizosphere microbial communities from Kellogg Biological Station, Michigan, USA - LAR L8-2 metaG... | ecosystem: Host-associated > Plants > Roots >...
CGTAGGTCTGCACTGCCGACGCCGTTTCTCGAAAACAAGCAGTGGCCACCCGCCTTCGACCACTGGACCCGCAAATGGATCCACCACGAGTTCTGGCGGGTCGAGCGGTACTTTGGCTCGCGCGAAGATGCCTATCAGCAGTGCGCCGAGCTGTTCTGTGTGTGCTGCAACAAGAAGGGCCACGAGATCGCCTACCCACCGCAGATGATGGTGTACTACCAGCGCGCGGTCAGGAATCTTTGGGTCGACGCTGCCAAGCAGAACTCCCTGGAAACCGACCTGATTATGCTCACCGACGAGTTGCTGGCGGGCGAACCGGAAGATCAAGAATTGCTGTTGCAGCTCGCTGGTCTGTCGGATGACGCGCAAACTGCCTTGGTTAAGATCTTTCGACTGCCGGCCCAGCAAGCCCGCGCGCTGTTCTCTGGGTCGCGCTGCTCGGTCAATAAGCGACTCGAATCCGCCTTTAGAACTGCTGCACCGACGATCATAAGTTTGCTCGACTTACTGCAGTAATTGTATCTTGAATCCGTTGGGTTGTTACGCCAAATGGCGTTCTTGCAGATATCTATATTCGAGAGGAACTCATGCCGACTGTGACTGTCTATGCAGAGCTGATTGATGCCATCAAGCGGCACATGCCGATGCAATACGAGCAACTGGACGACATTCAGCAAGACGATGTGTTCTTGCTGCGCCTGCTGGAGACGGTCGACAAGTTGCCGCTGACGTTCAGCCTCTCCAAGGGCGCTGAGAAGTGGTTCAATAGCAATCGCGACCATTACAACGCCGCTGAGCCGATCACCGCGCCCGATGGCTTCGTTTCTGTGGTGCCATCCGATCTGGAGATCTCTGTAGCGCCGGCAAATGATCCGGAGCCGGAGCAGGACGAGCCGGAGCCAGTCGCGGCAGCCTCAGGAAATGGCAAAGAGCGCCCGGCCGGCAAGCAGGCCCGTTGGACGGACGAGGCGCGCGCGCAAAAGGCCGAGCAGATGCGGCAGTGGCAGGCCAAGCGTCAGAAGGACAGGGCCGAGGAGAAGGAGAAGAAGGCGGCTGAGGCAGCTGCAGCAGCGGCCGCAGCGGCGGCTCAGGCGGCGCAAGCTGCCGAGAAGCCCCGTCGTAGGCGGCTGCAGGAGGAGCCCGCTGTAGAGGCCTCTGTGGCCCCGGAACCGCGTGGTCGCCTGCCGCTGCGCCAGGAGACGCTTATTGAGCCCGAGCCGGAGATGAGTGGGCGTCTGCCACTGGTCGCTAAGCCCCCAGAGGAGGCTCCTGCGATTAAGGAGATCATCAAGCCGCGCGTGAAGGAGAAGATCAGCGGCAAGAAGCGTACTCCGCCATCGCCGACCTCGCGTATGTGCCAGGTGTACGCCGAGCTGCTGAAAAACGGCAGCATCCCGGCGGCTGAACTCTGCGATCTGATGAACCAGCGCGGCATCGATGTCGCACTGGCCACCGTCAAGGTCGCCAAGTCGACCCTGCCCAACTTCGTCGAGGCTGCCAAACTGGCTGGTCACTGGACGGAGTAGCATCCCACAAAGAATCAGGGAGTGGGATGTGCAAAACCCCCGGGGGGTCTCCTCCGGGGGTTTTTGTTGGCCCGTATATAGCCATAGGAGGGTCAGCAATGCTGAGCACTGTACTTGAGACCGTATTATCGCCGTTTCGTTTGTTGGCCAACAAGACCGCGATGTCGCCGCAGTATCGCGCGCTCGAGCTAGCACCGCAGTACATCCGCGCGGCCGCGCCGTTCGGTGCGGCGCAGGTATGGACGACACTGGGCATCGACGAGACCGTGCACGTGGATGGTTCGGCCTTCCTGGCCACCATCGGGTCGGTACCAAACGCCGAAATGCAGTTATCGGTGGACAACGGTAGCCTGGTCTGGCGCTGCGGTACCGCGAAAGGCCGGCTTGGGCTGATGCCCGACGTTGTGCTGCCGCGGCTGCCACTGGCCGGCAAGCAGATCAAGGTTACTGACCAACTGATCCGCGCCTTTGAACTCGGCGCCCTGTCGGCGGCTGGGACGCGCGGCATCGGCAGCGACCACTTGCGTGGCGTGGTGTTGGATAATCGCGGCCAGCCCATGGTGTACGCCACGGACAATGCAACGCTCAGTGTCTATATAATCGGGGATACGCCGCTGGCGATGCAGGAGTTGGCCACCATCTCCGAGCAAGGCGCGGAATTATTAGCTAACGTCATGCGGCCTGGTGGATCGCTGTCGGTGACTGGGACGGCACTGGTGTACCAAGGCGACACGGTGGCTGCCATGGTGCAGCAGACCCGGCCGATGGAATACGACCTGCGGGCCCACATCGATCGATTCGACTATACCGCCGATCAGGTGATCGAAATTCCTGCCGAACGAATCGGAGCGTTTGCTAGACTGGCGGCGACTCTGGCGGCGAAGGCCACCAACTCCCGCGTACAGCTGACGGTGAGCGATGGGCAATTGGCGCTTTCGTTCCAAGAAGGGTCGACCCAGATGGACGAGTATTATTTGACCGATGCATTGAAGGAGTTCCCAACCATGGATCCGGTAGAATTGCCGGCGGATAAACTGGTGAAAGTGCTGGCGCATGCCACTGGCATCGTGGTCAAGCACATCGCTGAAAATCCTACAGTTATTTTCTGCGATGGGCCGTTCCGCTGTTTGGTATCAGGTCAGTAGTAAGGAGGCTTGTGTCGTGCACATCCGTGAGAGCAGACAAAAACTTGTGGCCGCCGCGTTCATCCGTGTCGCCGACGAAGACGACGTACCCGACGTGTCGATTGCCTTCCGGCCGAGCTGCGAATGCAATGCCTGCATGGAGAATTATCTGCGCATCTTCTTGGTGATGTGCGTGCAGATGGCGACGGTCAACGAGTTGGATTTTGAATCTGTGCTGCAAGAGGCCAGGGACAGCATCGGGGCGCCGACGTACGTGCAGTAAACTCCCGAAAATGTAGCCCCGTATATGACAACAGGGCTACATTTTCCCAAGGAGGAGCATCGTGGATGGACGCCGAGGTTTCGCCGCTGCATTTGAGCAGCTTCCCAGGCACGAACAGCAACAAACCCCATTCGCCGTACCAGCAGCAACCGAACGGCTCGGCTGCGACGCGTGTGCGCTTAAAGCGACCTGGCCACAAATTACCTCGCCACGCATGCCTCTCTCAGGTGCCACTGTGGACGGCACTATCCTCTGTTTGGCTGAAGCACCTGGAGAAGAGGAAGACGAATACGGCGAAGCGCTGATCGGCCCTAGCGGGCAGCTGCTGCGCCAGTACATTCCGGCGAAGTTCCAGCAGCAAATAGCCTACCAGAACATTGTCAGGTGTCGCCCGACCAATAATCGCACCCCGACACCGGACGAACAAAAAGCCTGCAGCGTGTATCTGCAGCAGGATTTCATTCAGCTCATGCAGCTCAAGGCGATTATCGGTCTAGGGGGCGTACCGCTGCGGCAGTTCTTCCCAAGCGCCGCGATTACCCGGGTGCGCGGGCTAAAATTCCCTGTTCTCGTCGCTGATAAGCCGGTGTGGTACTATCCCGTGTTACACCCGGCGTACGTCCTGCGCAGCCAGCGTGAAGGGTTTGAATCCTCCGCCGAATCGGTGTTCCGCAACGATCTGACCGCTTTCTTCGAGGAAGTCCGCGGCTGGCCGAGACCAGAAGTCATCAGGCTACAGCCGACCAGTGTCATCCTACCAAAAACGCTCGAGCAGGCGCGTCAGTATATAACTAAGATGAAGCCACCGATCGCCATAGACCTCGAGACGTCAGAACTCCGGCCCTACCAGCGCGGCGCCGAATTGCTGACGGCAGCTTTCAGCGACGGCAAGACCACCATCGCATTTTCCATTAATCATCCGCGCGGCCCGACGCTGTGGGGCCTGAAGCTGCTGCTGGAAGTGGCCCACGAACGCCGGTGGCTGGCGCATAATGCTGCCTTCGAGCTGAGCTGGCTGCTGCACTACGCCAAGGGACAGGCGATCAAGCCGTTCGATGATTCTATGGCGGTGGCACGCCTGGCCTATGAGCGGGAGACCGTGCTGGACCTCGGCTCAATGAGCCAGATCGAGCTCGGGGTGAACGTCAAAGAGCTGCTGAAGATCGATACCACGCAGATCCTGCGGCACGACCTGACCACATTGCTGCAATATAATGGTCTGGATGCGCTGGCCTGTCGGCTGTGCTGGAATCGCCGCATCGATGATGTCGACCCGAGCAATTATCAACGCTTGCTTGGGTCGATTGCCGCGACCACCCGCATGGAGCAGATGGGCCTGCCGGTCAGCGTGGAATGCGCCGAAGGCCTGAAGGCGCACTGGTTGACCCAGCAGCGAAACACCCGGCACGCGGCACGCCGCCTGCTGCCTGTGCGGCAATACGAACAAGACCTCGCGGTCGAGTTCAAAATTACCTCACCGGTGGATGTGGGGCGGGTATTAACGACCTACGGCAACCTAGATCTGCCGCGGACGCCGAAGGGCGGACAGTACGCCACCGACGATATGACGCTGGCCAAGTATCCCAAGAACGCCTTGGCGAATTATGTGCTGGCCGACCGCGAGGCCTCTAAGATTATCTCGACCTACCTCGAGCCGACCTTAGAGGCCAGCAGCCTGTATCCGGATGGCATGCTGCACCCGCAGTACACCACCATGTTCGTCGCTACCCAGCGGCTGTCGTCGCGATCGCCCAACATCCAGAATTATCCTTCTAGGAAGCACGCCGATATCCGCAAGCAGTTCGTGCCACCGCGCGGCTGCGTGTTTGCCAAGTTCGACTATGGGCAGCTGGAGGCGCGGGTGTTGGCGATGGCGTCGCAGGATCCCGTGCTGTGCCAGAGTATCATCGATAAATTTGACATCCACACGCACTGGCTCGACCGCTTGCTGGAATATTATCCGCGGTATTTGGAGCGAATCGCCAAGCAGACTGGGGAGCTTGACGAGACCAAGTTGCGCAAGCAGGGGCGTAATATCATCAAGTCTGACCTGGTGTTCAACTCGCTGTACGGCGGCGGTGCCACCGGAATTAGCGAGCGCACACAGATTCCCAAGAGCGTTATTGAAAAGCTGCTGGAGGAGTTCTGGGGCACCTACACCGGGGTGCGACACTGGCACAAACAGCAGCGGGCGGAATACCGCTACCACGGCACCATACGCACGCTATCCGGCCGCGTGTGGCGTGGCATAGCTGATGGCAATGCCCCGATCAACTACCCGATTCAAGGCACTGCGGCTGATCTGGTGATCGACGCGATGAACGAACTGGCGGAGCTATCGGTACAGCAGGGTGACCCGTACCTGCACCCACGCCTGCAGATCCACGACGACATCAGCCTGTTTTTTCCGGCGGATTCGGTCGATCGGTATATGGAGATAGTGCACCCGATTCTGACCAAAGTTCGCTACGACTGGCAGTGCGTGCCGTTAACCGTCGAAGCCAAGATTGGCGAGGTTGACTGGTACGAAATGCACGACGCCGGCATGTATGAGGGAGGCTATAATGAGTGAAACCGAGCCATTAATTACTAAATACCGGCCGAAGATTTTCGACGAAATTATTGGCCACACCACGGCCATGAAATCCCTGCAATCGGCCCTCTTTTCGAGTAGCCACCCGCACAGCTTTCTACTGACCGGACCGCGCGGAATCGGCAAGACCTCGATCGCTCGACTGATCGCCCAGTACTTCGGCGCCGAGATCATCGAAGTTGCCGCCGCCGTATATAGCGGTGTGGACGAGATGCGAGCCTTGGTGGGTAGCGCGCAGACCTTTGGATTCAATGTCAATGGCACGCGGCTGTTCCTGCTGGATGAGTGCCACCGGCTGTCACGCAATGCGTGGGACGCCCTACTGAAGCTGTTAGAGGAGCCGCCGTTCTTTATTTATATCGCGATGTGTACCACCGAGCCGGACAAGGTGCCGGAGACCATCCGTTCGCGTTGCTACCAAATCCCCCTCCGGCCGCTGCAACCCGATGATTTGGACACCATCCTGTGGCTGGTAGCTGAGAGTGAAAAATGGACCGTTCAAGAAGAGATTATGAATGCAGTTGTGGACGCTGCCGAGGGTTCACCACGTACCGCTTTGTCAATGCTACAGGCGGTACATCACCTCACCGACCTAGCGGAGGCACGGGAGCTGATCAGCGTGGTGGACAAGGGCAGTCCGCTGATCGAGCTGCTGCAGGCGCTGATGCGCGGCCCGCGCGATTGGTCAGCAGTTCGCAAGCACTTACAGCGCCTGACGGATCAGGACTACGAACGGGCACCCGTTTTTGCTGCACGGTATATAGCAGGGGGGCTGCTGCGATCGGAGAGCAAGGCGGAGGCAGCTAAAAACTTGGCCTTATTAGAAGCGTTGATGGTGCCAACCGCGCACGATCACAAGACGGCCTTCCTACTAGCAGTCGGGCGGATGGTTTTCATGGGAGCACAGAATGACTGATGACACCGAAATCAAGATCACGGTCACTAAGTACAAAGACGGGTTTGTCACTGCTGGGAGCGAATTGATTAATATTAATCAATGGCAAAGAGAGACTTCGCGCGGTGCCTTAGCCGAATCAGTGATTAGTAGCCTCCTGCGGCGTACCGGTTGGCGGGAGAGCGAGCTGCAATGATTGATGATAAACGCTTCAATCGCCTCAAATCCCGACTGGCTGTAGATACAATCAGACTTACTGAGGAGCTAATGCAACTGCCCTCGCTGCAGCAAGAAGCCGCCGAACTGGCGGCTGAGGCACAACGTATTCGCGATGAGGTACACGACCTTGCCAAGCAGGTCGAGGCAGAGATCAAGGCGCAGAAGCGCATTGCTACTCCAGGCATCTCGGAGGCCCGGCTCGCCTCTGAAGTATTACTAGTGAAGGAGGTGATCGAGTCACACGATGCGGCCAACCAAGCAGACTACGAACTTGCGCTGTGGAAGACCGTTGCCGACGGAATGCGCACCAAATCTTCCTCTATTCGCACAATCGCCGACCTGATCGCTGCGGGATACACCTCACCCGACACGGTACGGCGCGACGTCCTACACGAAGTTTATGGACAGAAACCGAAAAGGAGCAGTTAAATATGCCGTTTTTCTATCGTAGCACCGATCCCACGGCCTACGCACGCGAACTGCAGCGCCTGAGCAATGAGGGGTCTGGGGCTGACCGGTTTATTAAACCAGAGTTCACCGTGTTCCGGCCAACGCCCGGTTCTAATACGGTGCGTATCCTGCCCTGCAGCTGGGATCGGAAACCATACCCACATTGGTCGCTGAGGATCAGCAAGCACGACGGCATCGGACCCGGCAAGCGCAGTGCGGTGCTGTGCCCGTACCACACCGACCGCAAGCACGAGCGCTGCCCGATCTGCGAAGATCTGCAGCATCTGTCGGAAGACGAGGCGCAAGGGCTCGTGGCGCGGCATCGGTCGCTGGTGTGGATTATTGATCGCAGCCACGAAGAGAAAGGGCCGCAGATCTGGGATATCACGCAGCGGACCGAGACCAGTGAGTTATTTAATTTGATGAAGGATATCGACACCGGTGAGACGGTGCGAATCGATCATCCTGAAACCGGCCGCGATATCGTCTTCGAGCGCACCGGCGAAGGCATCGGCACGCGGTACGGCAGCTATCGCCTACGCAACCGTTCCAACTTGGTCGCAGAGGGCCATCTCGAATACATCACGTCGCACCCGCTACCGAGCGTGCTGATTTGGCGCGATTATAATGAGATTAAAGCGATCTACACAGGTGTAGGGCCGGATACCGATACTCGGCAGCGGCGGCTTGACATAGACGACGAGCCAGTGCCGCAACGGGAGCCCTTGTCCGCGCCTGCCAATGGCGGCTGGCCGGATGAAGAGCCGCCATTCGATACCGAGGAGGAGGAGCCACCCCCGCTGAAGCCGGTGGTCCGGACTGGAAAGGAACGGGCCAGCGAGCTGCTGCGTCGTCGTAAGCAGATTTGAGGAGCAATTAATGGCCAGCCCGGCAGTACAGTTCGTCGACTCAGGTTCGTGCCTGCTGAATTTGGTCCTGGGCGGCGGCTACGCTGTCGGGCGAGTCATTAATATCTGCGGCGACAAAGCAGTCGGCAAGACGCTGTTGGCGGTCGAGGCCTGTCAGCAGTTCTCACAGATTGTCAAGAACGTCGAGGATATCCGCTACATCGAATGCGAGCATGCCTTTAACGAAATTTATGGCAAGCAGATCGGCATGCCACCTGGGGTCAAGCCGGTATCAGATATCCAGACGGTGGAGGAGCTGTTCAAAGACCTGGACAAGTTCTGCACCGCCAGGAAGGGCAAGAACCGCCCGGCGCTGTACGTCATTGATTCACTGGACGCGCTGAGCGACGAAGCCGAGATGAAGCGCGATATCTCCCAAGGTTCATTTGGCGCAGCCAAGGCGGCACAGCTGTCCGAGCTGTTCCGTCGCCAGATCGCGATTATGTCCGACGCGAATTGTACGCTGCTGGTGGTATCACAGCTGCGCGACAAGATCGGCGTCATGTTTGGCGAGAAGCATAGCCGGTCGGGCGGCCGGGCGCTGAGCTTCTACGCCTCCCAAGAGATCTGGCTGGCTGAGATGAAGAAGCTCACGCGCCAGATCAAGGGCGAGACCCGCGTCATCGGCGCGCGCGTGCGGGTTAGGTGCAAGAAGAATAAGGTTGGTACCCCATTCCGCGACGCTGAGCTAACCGTGTGGTTCTCGTATGGCGTCGATGATGAAGGCAGCATGTTGGATTATCTACAGGAGCACAAGGTCGAGACCGGCGACATCGACCTGAAGGACGTCAACAAGTCGCTGCTGGATGCGCGCAAGAGCCGTGACCGGAAGGCGGTGGCGGAGATCAATGGACTCTTGCGGGCGCTGGTCGTTGAGCATTGGGCGTCAGTGGAGGAAGGCTTCCAGCCCCCACTCACGAAATACGCCTGATGGACGGCAGGGGATCCAGCCAGAAGGGCAGTCGCTGGGAGCGCGATCTGTGCGCCAAGCTGTCGCACTGGATTACTGGAGGGAGGCAGGACGACGTATTCCGTCGGTCGGTGATCTCCGGTGGCAGCTTCACCCGGTCCGCCAAAGGTGCGCCTGGCGATATCGCTGGCAATCACCCGTTGGCGTACGAGTTTCTGCAATTATTCTGTGTCGAGGCCAAGCACCGGCGCGACCTGAACTTCCTGGCCTTCCTGACCGCGAAGGATTCATTCCTCCATCAGGTGGTCGATCAGGTCAGCCTGCAGGCGATCCAGCACAGTGTGTATTGGTGGGTCATCGCGAAACAGAACAACCGCCGGGCGTTCATCTTGATGCCGACGGCAATTGCCGCGATCGGCGCTTGCCTCACGAAACGACGCTTACGTTGGCACATCTGCTTCTCCGACTTGGTTGTTATGGTTGATCTGGAAGCGTTCTTAGCCAACGTGGCACCCGACGCCTTTCTAAAAGCCGTACATGAACACTGGAGGGAGTGGTTTGTTAGTAATATCGGATCTACATCTGACGGCAGACCCGGCGGACGACTACCGTTGGGGGTTCCTGGAAACGCTGTACGACCTCGCCGCCAACGACAAGCAGGTACTAATCCTGGGCGACATCACCGACCGGCGCGACCGGCATCCGGCTGACCTGGTCAATGCCTTCATTCACTGCCTACGCTACCTGACGGAGAACATCGGCGCCGAGGTGACGATCCTGCAAGGCAATCATGATCGGCCGGTCTATAGCTCTGTCCATGCCTATTGGTCGTTCTTGAATGGGCTGAACAAAATTCAGTTTGTTACCAAGCCGCAGGCGATGGACGGTGCGATCCTGCTGCCGTACCACGACAAGCCTGAGGATGCCTGGGAGCATATCGACTTCTGGCCGTTTCGCACCGCCTTTGCCCATATCCCCATGCGGCAACTGGATCAGTTGGTGACCCTGCTACCGCGGATGCCGCCGATTATTTATAGCGGCGATGAGCACCCGCCGAAGACCGTGGGCAAGGTGACCTATGTGGGCGCCCCCCATCCGGTCAAGTACGGCGATGACTACCGCTGCCGGATCCTGCAGCTCGATGCGAACTATGCGATCGCCCGTGATATCACGTTGCACCCGCCTGGGCGGCGGATGATCGACATCAAAACTGCGGCCGACCTGGCAAACATATCGGTTAATAGTGGTGATTCGGCGAAGGTACGGCTGCACCTGGAGCTAGACCAGGCGCGCGATTGGAGCACTGAACAGGCGAAGATCACTGCCTGGGCGCTTGAGCACGGCGTGGCGTTAACCAGCGTCGAGCCGATGGTCGCCATCCCCACATTAAATTCTGCTATTCCCGAGGCGGGTGACCCCGAAAGTGTATTGACCGCATATATGGATGCAATGAATATGCAACCGCCCGTACGCGATGCGGGGAGAGGACTGCTCGCAGCCTACAACGAGGGTCGATAGAAGGAGAGGAACAGAAACAATGAGTCGTGATCCAAAGCGTGAGGCATACCTGAGGGATAATGGCTACGAATTTATCTATCAGGAAGACGTGCCGCTGAAGAACATCGACTTCCGGAACCCGACCAATAACAAGGCACGACTAGGCCGCCAAATAGAACCATGGCGCGTTGATCAATACGCGCGGGCCTGGCGGCGGGGGGTGGAATTCCCTGCCCCCGTCGTCTATGACTCGGTAGCGAAGAAGCTGTACGAGCCAGCTGACGGGTACCACCGGCTTTTTTCTGCCGACGCCGCGGGCAAGCAAAGCATTGATCTCTATATCGTAGAGGAACCCGAGACGCAGTTTGCCCGGGATTGTCTGTTCTACGCCCTAAACACCCAGGAAGGCCAAACAACCTCGATAGACGACCGTTGCTTGCAGGCCTGGCAGCTAAATCAGGATTACCCGGAGGTCTCATTACGGGTTATTGCCGAAAAAGTCGAAATATCAGAATCCCAGTTCAAAGCCTTCCGCGAGTACGCTGCGGCCCGGGAACGGATCTTCAAACTAGGGTTGAGCCGAAGCGACGGTTGGGCGAGAGCCTACGCCAAATCCATAATTGTCGCGCTAGGAAGGTTGCAGAATGAGGTCATATTCAGCGCGGCGTTCAAGGCGATGGAAAATACCGCAAAGCGGGGCGGGACCGATGTCACGGAGTGGCTACAAAACCTCCATCATTCCTCCAGCGAGGCTGACGCACTGAGGCTCATCGACAATTTTATAGAAAAGTATTCGGCGCGCCGCCGGCTGCAGCAAAAGGGCCAAGCGCCGACGACCAGGAGAAGGGCCTCTCTAGACCACCTGGCTTCGCTCTGTGACAAAATCACCAAGAAGTTTATTCGGCCTATTGGGCTCGGCATGTCCACGATGCCCGAACTTGATCAAGGCGACGAGAGTATAGCTAGTGCGGAAGCTGTGCTTCGGGCCCGGCGCAACGAGATATATGCCCGCAGAATGAAGATAAAGGAGCAACAAGAATGGACCCGGTCCAGCACTGGCGAAAATCCTTCCGAGAGCGCCTCAAGGAGTTAGACGACGAGTGGATCTCGCTGAAGGAGTTGTTCGCCGAATTCGAGCGGCGTATCCCGCTGCATGAAGCAACGAGATTTATGACAAATACGCGCAAACGAACCGACGTAGCGGTCGGCAAAATGCGCTGGGAGTTGTTCGTTAATCAGCTTGCGCATTACCAGATAGAGACCGACTCACCAATTCCTGGCCGCCATGATTTTAGCTTCAGGTCCCAATTGCGGGTTCTTACTAAATCTTGCGAGCAATGTGGTACAAAATGCCTGATACTACGGGACCGACCGAACGCCAGGTTCTGCAAATCTTGTGGCATCCGGCAAAGAAAGAAGTCCGTTAGGGAGAAAACCAGTGACACAGTACAGACACCCCAACAGCAAGCCGTCCAGGCGTCTGGTGAACGAGAGGGGAAACGTTGACTTTCGGTTGACGGCTGCCGAGCGCAAATGTCTCCACCCCTACGAGACTGGCGGCGGTCTGCAGCAGCTGATCAATCGTATTGTCGAAGCCGACCGAGACGGGGTAATAGAGGTCTCCCCCATCGATACACTCCGCATCGTCAAGTACGCCCTCAGCTCAGGAGAGGGCGGTCCAAACGATGCGCTGCGCAAGGCGTTTGCCCGGTCTCTGTTTGAGCACGGGCTGATCGATGAGGTCATATACGACACCTGGCGCTACAGGTGGCCCCATGTTGTGTCCTAGCTCGAATCAGCCGGAGCACGATCTTGTCATGACGCCGCCCCATCTGGCTGAGCGCATTGTCAATCACTTCAAACCGAGTGGGCGGGTGCTCGATCCGTGCCGCGGCCAGGGCGCATTCTATGACGCGATCGCCAAGCAGCCAGGCGTCGAGCCGCACTGGTGTGAAATAACCCAAGGCCGCGATTTCTTCGAAGAAACCGGCCATTTTGACTGGCTTATCACCAACCCTCCATGGTCGAAGCTGCGCAAGTTCTTACTCCACGCCATGCCGCTTGCCGATAATATCGTGCTTTTGGCCACCTTGACGCACTTCGACACCAGGGCGCGGGACATGGACATCTATCAGGGCGGGTTTGGCAGACGCGAGGCCCTCTTGGTGCATCACCCTGGACCGCCTTGGCCCAGTTCCGGGTTTCTGCTCTGTGCGTACCATCTACAGCGCGGCTACACCGGACCGCTGTACTTCACCAGAGATCTTCTGAAATCTAGATTCCGTGGGTTCTTCGGATAATGCGCATCATCGCCTTTCCAGAAATCACCATCGAGAACTTCCGGTCGTTCACCGCCTGCAGCACCATCGAGCTGCCGCTGGAGCCCGGCCTGCGCTTCATCGCCGGCCGCAACATGAGCGAGCCGGCGTTGGGCAGCAACGGGGCGGGCAAGAGCAGCCTGTGGGACGCGCTGGTCTGGGCGCTGTACGGCCAGTCGGTGCGTGGCCAGCGGGCCGCCGATCTGGCCTCCTGGGGCAGCGCCAAGCGGCCGCACGTGGCGGTTACCACGCTGGTCAATGACGAGATTCACGTCATTGACCGTACCGGATCGCCGGATCTGCTGCTTTTGGACAACCAGCGCGTTGATCAGCAGACCATCGACCGCCTGGTTGGGCTATCGCGCGAGTGTTTCGTCCAATCGGTGATTTTCGGCCAATCGGCCCCGCTTTTCATGGATCTGTCGATTCCGGAGCGCGCCGCGCTGATGGACGAGGTGATGAATCTCGGCATTTGGCTGGAATTATCGGATTATGCCGGCAACGAGGCTGCCCGGCTCAAGGACGAGTGGTTTAGCCTGAACCAAACGCTGGAAAAGGACAAAACCCGGCTGCGCACCCTGAAGGAACAGGCCGAACCGCTGCGTCAGATGCTAAATGAGTTCGAAGACCGGCGCCAACGGCGAATCAAGTTCCTCAACAAAGAGCTGGTGGGTCTGGTAGAGCTCATCAGCTCCGCGGATAAGCAGTGGGCGCGTACCGACCACGAACTTACCCACATAAATCTGCGGCGTACCACTGGTGTCATTACACGCTGCCCTACCTGCGGCCAGGACATTGTCGATAAAGACAGCGAAAACCACAGACACCAGCTGGCGTCCCGCCTCGTCGTGCTGAAAGAGCAGATCCGCGGCCACACGGCGACGATTGCGCGGATCTCCAAGGAGCTCGACACGGCGAAGCACGAACAAGACACAGGGGTGCTCGACCTGCTGACCAAAGTCGAGCAGCAGTGTGCGGAAGTTGCGGAGGGGATTGCAGCGGCGGAGCCAAGAATCGCGGAATTGCAGGTATCCCAGGCCCAAACTGGCTTTTGGAAGCAGGGATTCCGTCAAGTCCGGCTGTGGCAGGTCAATCGTATATTGACCATGTTCGAGATCGAGACTGCGGCGGCTGCGGCGCAGCTCGGCGTTGGTGATTGGCAGGTCAAATTCGCTACCGAGGCCGAGACCAAGTCTGGTAGTGTCCGACCTGGCATCCACGTCACTGCCACCAACCCAGCGAAGCGTGGTGATTATCGATCGTACTCGTTTGGCGAGGCGCAGCGCATTAAATTGGCGATCAGCCTCGGGCTCAGCTCGCTGATCCAGGCCCTCGCCGGCGTGTGCCATACGCTGCAGGTGTTCGACGAGCCGACTGCATGGCTATCGGTGGAAGGCATTGATGATTTGCTGAAGTGCCTATACGACCGCGCCCACCAGCACGACCTCAGTATCTGGCTGCTGGATCACCGCAGCATGACGTTCCCGTTTGACGCGACGTATATGGTCGTGAAGGAGCACGCTGGGAGCAGCGTGCAACAGCTCGCCTGATGGAGGCTTTGTGAATCAATTAATCGAGTGGGAAGACAACGTTCTCGCCATGCTGCTCTGGTCGCCAGAGCACTGCACCGACATCGCCACGTACCTAGACCCAAACAGGCTGACCACGCGGGCCAACCAGGCCATAGGCAAGCGGGCGTGCGAGTTTGTCCGCGCCCGCGGCGAGCCGCCGATGCTGTCGCTGAATGTGCTGCTGCGCGCCGAGCTCTCGAACGGCCCGCATGCGCGCGATCTCGAGGAGAGCCTGCAGCGCTGCCAGACCCTGTACAACCAGATTAACCAGAAATACACCCGCGACCAACTGGTCGCTCTGGTCACCAACAAAGCCATTGAAAATGCCGCCATGGATGCCGCGCGGATGGCTGCCGCAGGCGACGCCGAGGGCGCCCAAGAAGCACTATTCAAGCTGTTCCAGACCTCATCGCCGAGTGAGCATATCGGTACGTTCCTACACGATACCGATCGTAGCTTCCTCGACCAGGCTGGCGATGGCGAGTTCAGCTCCGGGATTCAGGCGCTCGATGATGCCGGTATAGTCCCCGGGCGAGGCCAGCTCATGTTGTTCATCGCGCCACCCAAGGCTGGGAAGAGCTGGTTTGCGGTCAATGTTGGCTACCATGCGATCCTGCGCGGCAAGCAGGTATTACACATCAGCTTGGAGAACTCCGAGGCGCTGACCAAGCGCCGGTACATCCAGTGCTGGACCGGTGCTGGGAAGCGCGCCCTGGACGAGGTCACCTACTACAAAATTGTCCGTGATGGGTTATCCCGCAGCCCGGATGGCAAGCGGCGAGATGATAATGTCCGAATCGAGCTCGTGCCGCCGCGCTCGGCCAAAGGCCTACGCGACCTCGATCTGGACGCGACGTTGACCGAGATCGGCCGGGGCGCGAAGCTGCTAATTAAGGAATTCCCCACCGGCATGCTGTCCGTCCCCGAGTACAACGCGTACTTGGAGCGGCTGGCGCGGCAGCATGATTTCGTGCCGGATCTGGTGATTATCGACTACCCCGACCTGATGCGCCTCGATCCCGATAATCAGCGCATCACGATCGGCAATAACTTCCGGTCGATTCGTGGCATTGCCATGCAACGGCAGCATGCGTTGTGCTGCCCGACCCAGACCAACCGCAAGGGGGACGATAGCAACAAGCCGATCACTTCAAAAGACGTCGCCGAGGATTGGTCGAAAGTGATGACCGCCGACATCATCCTCACCTATAATCGATACAGCGGACGCGAGGTACAGAAGCGATTCGCCAGAATTTTGGTTGACGCCGCACGCGATGAAGTCGATAAATTTTGGATCCTGCTTACCCAGAGCTATGAGACTGGACAATTCTGCATATCATCCGCTCCATACACGGATGCGATGCAAAAACAGATGGACCGCATCGTCTCTCAAGAACAAGTTCGCGAACACGGGATAAAGAGCCATGTCAGAGACGGCCCCGGAGGGAAAAAGTCTGCAGCAAATGGCGGTGGAAAAGTACCTCGCCAAGACGGTTCCGCTCGTCCCACCGTTTAAGCACGCACCGACCGAACAACTCTATCACTCGATCTACAACAGCACCGGCTGCCCGCTCAGCACTCGCACAGCGCCAATGGCGCACCAGCTGGAGGGTTCGGCGTTCGCGCTGTACGCCCGCCAGGCGCTGCTCTATTTCGACCCGCAGCTGGGCAAGACAGCCATGTGCCTGTACTGGGCGGAACACCTGAAGCGCGCCGGGCTGTGGCGGAAGGGCAAGGGCATCGTGATCTGCCACGCGCCGCTAGGCCTGCCGGTGTGGGAGAGGGAGACCGCCATGCACAGCAGCCTCAAGCTGCGGCGGGTGCACCTCGATCCGCGGGAGCTGGAGGATGCGCTGCGCAGCGACTGCGACCTGATTGTAGTGCCCTGGTCAGGCCTGCAGGAGATGTTCTCGATCAAGGCCAGGACGCGCAAAGGTGCCGTCAAGCGCCAGCCGGACACGGCTACGCTGGCGCGCCTGGCACCATTTTTTGGGCTATGTGTGATTGATGAAGTGCATATGGCGATGCATCATGAAAGCCTGCGCTTTCGCATCGCGAGGCAGCTTCTACAAAGCTGCAAATTCCGGCTAGGCTTGACCGGCACACCGTTCGGTCGGGATCCGTACGCAATGTGGGCGCAGGCGTTCCTGGTAGACTTTGGCCGCGCGCTGGGCCCGAATTTCTACTTTTTTCAAAAGGCGTTCGGTACCAGCAAGTACAATCATTTCAAGCGGCGCCACGAATATCACTTCCGCGCCGATTTGCTGCCAGTACTGAAGCACAAGTTATCGCCGCTCGTTATGGTATATGAACGCCACGAGGCGCGGCAGCTGGTGGTGCAGTCAAATATTGTTCGGCTGCGGATGTACGGGGATCAGCTTGAGGCCTATCGCAGTGCGATCGGCAAGTTGGTCAAGCTCAAGACCGGTGATGTGGTGGAGATCGGCGCGACGTTCCACCGGTTGCGCCAGATCAGCTCCGGCTACCTGCCGTACATGGGCCTGGATGACGAATTGCGGGTGCAGCACTTTGAAAGCAACCCGAAGCTGGCGTGGCTGCGCGAGTTCATGGGGACGGTGCGCAACGAGCTGCCGATGATCATCTTTCACGAGTATATACAAACCGGTAGACTGATCTCTGAGGCACTGGCCGAAATGGGGATACCGCATGGTTGGCTGTACGGCGCCACTGCGGACGCCACCCAGATGGTCAAAGACTTTCAAGAAGGAAAGCTGACGTGTCTGGTTGCCAATGCAGTGAAGGGAGGGATCTCTATCAGCCTGCCGCAGGCCGACTACGTGCTGTTCTATGAAAGTCCGGTCTCCGGTATTATGCGCAAGCAGGCGGAGAGCCGGCCGATGGCGCGGGATGCGTCACGCCACTTGGATATCGAGGACCTGATATGCTCCTCGACCGAGCTGCAAATACTGCACTTCCTGCGGCAAGGGCGGTCATTAATGGCCGCGTTAAATCGCCGAGACGTCAGGCGGGGCTTGGAGGAGAGTGTAGATATTTCAATGGCTTAGGCACTACCTATCAATTATTGACTATTATACGAAAAGGCGCCACATTCCGCCCTGACTGAGGAGGGAACTATGGCTATTACA
>Ga0207700_10000872_pt1 | contig 17385 bp, 13 predicted proteins | sample LARL82metaG_FD_184348 | JGI IMG/M metagenome (GOLD analysis project Ga0207700, IMG submission 184348) | Corn, switchgrass and miscanthus rhizosphere microbial communities from Kellogg Biological Station, Michigan, USA - LAR L8-2 metaG... | ecosystem: Host-associated > Plants > Roots >...
GCGAATCCGTTCCTGAGCAACCGAAGTTTGCCGATTGCGGCGAGGGGTTGGCGCAGGAAACGAGCGTGATTACACCGATGAGTGGAATTGCGGCTGTCGGCATTTTCATTTACTCGTAGTTTTTGCGCAGGATTGACGGGGAATGGCAAACAAAATCGCGCGAGCTTCTCGCACGAACGTAACTCGGACTTCAGCCAGCTTGGCTGATTCGGCAACCTGGCAGCCTTCCAGCCGGACTCAGGGCTGGCAGCCTGACCTCCATATACCTACGCCACCTGCGCCATGCGCTGGCGGTCTAGCCAAACTTTGCAGATGCTTTTTATCCGCGTGAGGACGTAATACACAGTCTGGCTGCGAAGTCGCACAAGTTCGGTGCCGACGATGCGCGTCACGAAATCACTCGGCAGATCCAGAATCTCCTGCGGCGTCGAGCCATCGAGCCCTTTGCAGAGAATGGCCGTCATCGCACGGGTGAGCGTTTGCACTTCCGGGCCAAGCGTCATTCGGATATGCGCTTTTCCGCTTTCATCCACGTGCAGGTAAACACCGACTGTGTCCGTGCATTCCTCATCTTTACGCACATCGACCAGATCAAAATTCTCGCCCTCACGTGGCTCCTGTCTTTTCGCATTGTCTGCATACGAAACGAGCGTCTCGCGCCGCTCATCTTCCGGCAGCGATTCAAAAAGGTTGATGATCTTGTCCAATTTGCCCGGATACATCGCGCTCGAAATCTACCGTTGATTTGCATGCTGTCATTCGAGCGAAGTCGTCTGCCACGCCGTAGCCATTGGCGAAGGCGGGAGGATTCTCTTGCTCTCAGTAATGTGGTTATGGCTAATTGCGCCATGAAAACTCCGATTAAAGTCGCTGTGACCGGCGCCGCCGGGCACATCGGTTACGCGCTCCTGTTTCGCATCGCCTCCGGGCAAATGTTTGGGCCCGATCAGCCGCTTAGACTTCATCTAATCGAGATCCCAGCGGTGCTCGGCGCGCTCGAAGGCGTGGTTATGGAATTGGACGATTGCGCGTTCCCGCTTCTTGAATCGGTGGTACCGACAGCCGATCTCGATGAGGGCTTTCGCGATGTGAATTGGGCCCTTCTGGTCGGAAGCGTGCCGCGCAAGGCGGGCATGGAACGGAAAGATCTACTCGGGATCAACGGCAAGATTTTCATCGGGCAAGGCCGGGCGATTCAAAAAAATGCTGCAGCAGATGTTCGCGTGCTCGTTGTTGGAAATCCGTGCAACACCAATTGCCTGATCGCGATGAACAATGCGAAGGAAATTCCGAGCGACCGCTGGTTTGCCATGACCCGATTGGACGAAAATCGCGCCCGCGCGCAGCTCGCACAAAAGGCCGGCGTAAGCATCCGCTCGGTCACGAACATGACCATCTGGGGAAATCATTCCTCGACGCAATATCCAGATTTCTACAACGCCAGAATCGATGGTCGTCCCGCGAACGAGGTGATCGGAGATGAGAAATGGTTGAAGACAGACTTCATCGCCACCGTGCAGCAGCGCGGCGCTGCCGTAATCAAGGCGCGGGGACTTTCTTCCGCTGGCTCAGCCGCCAATGCAGTTGTCGATACAGTCGTTTCGCTTACGACCGACACGCCAGCGAACGATTGGCACAGCGTCGCGGTTTGTTCGGATGGAAATTACGACGTCGAGAAAGGATTGATCTCATCATTCCCGGTCCGTGTGCGCGCCGGAAAATGGGAAATCGTGCAGGGACTTCCGATAAATGATTTCAGTCGCGCAAAAATCGACGCCTCAGTCGCGGAGCTAAAGGAAGAGAAATCGCTCGTGAATGAACTGTTGTAAGGCGTCTCTACGAAACGCCGGCCTCTCTGCCTCATCGGTTGTCACGGGCATTGGGCGGGGGCGCCGGTGTTGGACGCGGCCGCACGCGTGGCGGCCTGGGGAACGAATTTGATCTTGTGTGGTTTCCTCAGGAGGTTACCTATCCGTTTCCAACGATCTTGTTTTGTCGGCCTAAAGCCACAACGGGACATCAACTCCCTGCTGACTTAAAAGGCTATACCATGACAGCTTCTTAAACGGATCGTTGTAAGAGCGTCTGGCATTCTGGAGAATTCGAGGATAGAGTTGATGCTTATTTCCCGGAGGCTTACCGAATCTCGCGCCGGCGATGTTTTGCTGCTGCCGATAGCCGGAGTCGCATTTTGGACGCTGGCCTATCAGCTTGTTCTCATTGTCAGATGGCCAGCGAAAACGATTACGTGGTGCTTCTTAGCTATTGCAATTCCCGGTTTCTTTGTGTTGGGGCGCTTGTTTAAGAAAACGAATGCTACGCCAGGCAACGGATATCGGTTTCATCCGTCGCACATCCTTTTGCTAGTTCTGGCCATAGCCCACGCAACTACCGTTCTATTCGTGCGTCGTCCGAATCAAGATGATGTCGTCTATTTCCATCGAGCTCTCACTCAACTCTCAATATTCGACCAGCCGATCAGCCTCCGGCAAACGAGTGTCGACATGGATGCCGCGGCATTCTCACCTGTCCATTTAGCAACGAGCCATGAAATGCTCATGGCCTTCTTAGGTCATTGGCTTAGAATCGATCCTCTCTACTTCTACCAGGTGGTTGGTCACGTACTTGCCGCTTTTTCGCTCCCGTTCGTTCTTTATTGGTGTACACGAAGGTTGGAATTGGACCGCTGGGCTGCGGCGATTGGTGCATTCCTTGGAATAGCATTTTTGCTTGTCGCCGATCCGTCTCCGCTCGGTGTGCTACTCGGAGCTGTAGTTTCGCGTATTGCTGGCCAGCCCCTCGAGTCGATCAACACGGCCGGACTTTTCGGGTTCGCAACCACTTCTGGTTACATGTGGGAGGGTAAACCGATCGTTTGGATTTTATTTCTACCGATCGGTCTTGCGCTTACTTACCGATTCGTTAGTCAGGGCAACACAAGCGACCTGGCGTGGCTCACTGTGTTAGGGATTGCTGGTGTAGGCCTAGGTAACCCAGCGCTTTATTTGATTCCTGCTGTTATTGGATGTTCCTGGGTAGCTTTTTTCAGCCTTGGGCGATTCGAATATAAGGCAAGGGAAGATTGCTGGAAACAAATTCGCCGCGGGCTATTTCTGATAATTCCAATGGCCTATCCAATCGGGATATTGGTTTTGCTCAGGTTGAATATCATTCCAAAGCCGATCGACGTTCGGATGTTTGGACCAACCTATATGCCGTGGCACAAAGAATTGGATTTTGTTATTGGAGGGCCTGCTGATTACGTGCGTGACGCGGCATTAATGATCGCCGTGCCGCTGCTAATTGTAAAAGGAAGGAATGGACTTTTCCTCTTCCTTTACCTGTGCGCTGTGTGGCTGCTTTGCTTGAATCCGTTGTTGGCGCACTGGTGGATGAAGAATCTCTTTGCTTACACTTATTTTCGACTTGTGTATCTTCTGCAAGTACCGCTGCTATGTGCTATGCTGGCGGCGGCGGGTTCTGGGCTGGTCCAGCCAGGCGAGTCTTCAAGAAGCCGATTACTGACTGTGTTAGGGCTTTTCGCGGTTCTTGTGAGCTTCCTTTACGCCTTTCGCGGACTATCACTCACGCCGCGAGATCCAACGGTCGGCCTCGGCTGGAAATCGCCGAAGGAATATCAGCTTCTTCCCGCGAACATTAATTTCGCTAAAGCTGCCGGGAGATACATCGCGCATGCCAAACTGCTAGCCCCAGGCTGGACAGCTAGTTGTGAGCTACCGCTTCTGTTCCCACAAATGAAAGTTGTAGCTCCCCGGCTCGTCACGCATTATTTTGCGAACGCCGGAAATCCGGATGAAGGCATGCTCCGGGCCAAGGCGCAGGCTTTTGTAGAGGGGGACAAGTCCGGAAATCTCCAGCGACTTCAATCGTTGGAACCGGAATTTCGCCAAGTTATCGAAACGGGCCGGGCAAATGCGGTCGCCGCACCGGAATCTGAAAGCGAGAGAGTGTTGACGACGCTCAAATCGATAGACCCCGGCTGGCATCGAGTTTTGGAAGATGGCGGGTTGGTCTTGATGTTACCAGGTAAGACTCAACCAGAGATTTAACTCACGGGGACGGATGCGAGCGGTGTATCCGCACGCGAGCTGGGCCCGCCGGTAATTGAGTGGCGGTTACAACACTGCTTCTATTAAAAGGCAGAGCGGATTGTCAATTAAGTGTAATACAACGGCTCAATCTCGCCGTGCGATGATAGTGAACAGCGTGTGTGCTCGTCCGCGGTGAACCTGCTCGTGCGTCGTCGGCTCTGAAGTCGCAAACCCCATGACTGCGAGGAATTGGGTGAAGAATTGTGTGCTGAAATGCCACCATGTGTGCCAGGTGAAATTCTCCGCCGTCGCCACCAAGCGACAGACCGGCGCGCCTTCCAAATCCGGATGGAATTTATCCACGATGATGAGCGTCTTCGCTCTTTTTCCGCATTCTTCAATGATTCGCAGCGGGTCGCGACAGTGGAGCAGCACTGCTCCCATCACAGCGATGTCGAACTCTCCTAGTGCTGCAGGTAAATTGTACGCATCGCCATAGTACAGTTTCGCTTTGGATTGCAGCGCGGCGTGACTGAACCAGTAGGAATTCTTCAGTTGTTGCATCACGATTCGGCGGGGGCCGAACACTTCTTCCAATCTTGCCTCTGGATACGGAACAAAGTCCCACCCGTGCTCATCTGTGACTTCGACGGAGATCACGTCGGCGCCGCGCTTTTCCATCTCGAACGTTAAGAAGCCGCTGGCGGGACCGATTTCCAAAACGCGTTGATCGGCAAAATCGACGTTGCCCAGGTACTCATCCACTCTGCCACGCAAATCCCAATCCCGACCCTCGATGACTCCGCGACCCGGGAGCTCCATCGTGTGGTAAAAATAACAATCGGCGACATCTTCCACCTTGCGTGGCGTCGCAAAAATCTTCTCGTCGATCACGGCTGATGTTTTTGGCTGAGCGCTCTTTCCAGTCCTGTGTTCCAAGTGAGAGGGCGGTGCTTGAACCAAGTGGAATTAAATCCAGGGGCAGCAAAAAGAGCCCAGGTCTGGCGTGGATGTTTCCAATCCAGAATTTCAAATCGCAGATTTACATCTTTGGCTGCGCGTTCCAATGTGGCGGCCCGATAATTTACACACTCGGGATAGATCCAGCCCGTTCGCGCGGAGTCTTCCTCGCCGATCAAAAACGTGGCAACCAGCATTCCGTCCCGGGCCAGTGAACGTGAAATCGCGGATAACCACCACTTGATCAGATCGAGGCCGCAATGACTGAAGATCGATTGAGCCAGTGCGAAATCGAAAGCGATTTTCGCCTGCGAAATCGTGTCCGGTGAGTCGGAAAAAAAGAATGTCGGGCGTTTGATTTGCACCAACGTTTCGCCTAGCTCCTGCCTGATTCCCTCATCGACCAACCATTCGTTAGGCTCTACGCCAAAGTATTTCCCCCGGTTCAGGTACGGAATTAAAAGCCGTCCGATCCGCAGCGAACCACAGCCGATATCTAACAACGAATGATGCTGGCGCAGACCTAGCGTGGTCAGGAGATTGAACGTCATCGCCGCGATCAGATCGTAATCTTCAGGTGGACCGACATAAGCGCGATACTGCGGGTCGCCCGGTTTGAGGCCGAGGCCAAGATCTTCTCGATCGGGTGAAGCCATCTTCAGTTTCACTCCAACGATCTTAACGTGGCGCGGTCGAAGGTTTTCAGCGCGTCCTGAGGTTTGTCGGGAAATCCGACCACGCCGCGAGACCGGTCGAATTGATAGATGCGGGTCGGTGGCCGTTGACGGAAGGGAAATGCCCGGAGCTTATTGTCGTCGATCGCGTCGGTTGCGCCCGGGACTCGGCACGCTTTCACCGCCAGAGCGTATAAGTCGCTCCTGATCGCGGACGACGAGCTGACGCAGTTCGACAACTCGTTAGGATCCTTTTTGCGATTGAAGAGCTGTTCCCGTCCGCCGTTCGCCATGAAAATGTATTTCCATTCGTCCGTCAGGACCATGATCTTGAAATCATGTGAGCCGGGAACTTCAACCATCCCGACGAGATGCTGGCGCGGCGCGGATTCGCCTCGCAGCATTTTGAGAACGTCGATTCCCTCGCGCATCTCGCCCGCACCGGCAGCTCCCGTCGCAATTCCAAAAAGATCTGCCAGGCTGATCAATTCAGTTCGCTCGGTTCCCGCGGGTAGCGCGGCCGGCCAACTGAGCAGCAAAGGAACGCGGCAGGCCGCCTCAAAGAAGTTTTGTTTCTGCCAGCCGTGATGGTCGCCGAGCAGATCGCCATGGTCGGCAAAAAAACAGATGAGAACGTTCTCGGAGTTTGGTCGCGTTTCGACCGCATCGAGAATTCGCCCGAGGCAATAGTCCAAATAAGTGACCTCGCCGTAGTAACGCGCTTTCACGATTTTAGTTAATGCCGGATTAATTGCCTCCGCCCAAATGGCGTGACGCATGAAAGGAATTTCTTCGTCAAGATGATCTTCCTCGATGTTGCCGAGGATTGCCTCTGGCAGTCGATCGGGATTATACATCCGGTTGAAGGGAATCGGGGGAGCCAGTGGTGGATGCGGCCCGATGAACGACACAAATGCGAAGAACGGCCGCGAATCATCTGACTTTGCGATTTCCTCGACCGTGCGATCAGCCGTCCACCATTCGCCGCCTAGATTCGCTGGAAGCGGACTGCGTTGCGGAAGGTAAAACATCTCAGTCCGTTCGCCCATCGGTTGCTCGAGGAAATCGAACTCCGGATGCTCGCGCCCCAGCCACGATCCGTAATCATCGCCTTCGCGATTTGGTGGATGGTAAGTTTCTTCGCAGCGCCACATTGTTTCGAAACCGAGGTCCTCGTTCCACGGGTTTGTATGGAACTTGCCGACTCCAAAAGTTCGGTACCCGAGGCGCGACATCGTTCGGCCCAGGTAGGGCCCGCAACGCGCTTCCATCTCCACGGCTTGATCCGCCACAGCATTTGCCTTCGCATTGGTGAACACTCGGGTCGTCGCCGGCTCGCATCCGGTGCGAATTGTGTAGCGCGCCGCAACGCAAACCGGGCAGGTCGCGTATGCGTTCGAAAAACTGATTCCCCTTCGCACCAGCCGGTCCATGTTCGGCGTGTAAATGTGCGAGTTCCCGAGCGCAGCAATCGTATCGAACCGCTGCTGGTCGGTCATGATAAACAAAATGTCGGGCCGGGTCATGGTGTCATTCTGAGCAAAGCGAAGAATCTCGGATCAATTTTGGATGATTGCCCGAACAGAAGCGACCAGAGATGTTTGAAAGTCTGGCCTCATGCTTCGCATTTCGTTGCAGCCCTCAGCTCAACATGACAGCCGTATGAATGAGAGAACTTCTAGGCGTCTGCCAGTTCGCTTCCCGTCAGGCGGCGAAACGCCTCGACGTATTTCGCCGAACTTTTTTCGATCACTTCGTTCGGCAGACGCGGGGCTGGGGGAGTTTTGTCCCAATCGAGAGTTTCCAGATAATCGCGCACAAATTGCTTGTCGAAGCTCGGTGGGCTTTGCCCGACGGCGTACTGGTCCTTTGGCCAGAAGCGCGACGAATCTGGTGTCAGACATTCGTCGATCAAAAGCAAATCTTCATCGACAGTGCCGAACTCAAATTTCGTGTCTGCCACGATGATCCCGCACTGGTCGGCGTGTGCGCGGCCGCGCGAATAGATGTCCAAGCTGAGCGTTTTCACGCGCTCGGCTAATTCGTCGCCGAGAATCTCGGCGCATCGTTTCATGTCGATGTTTTCGTCGTGACCGGTTTCGGCTTTCGTTGCGGGGGTGAAAATTGGTTCCGGCAATTGCGACGCCAGCTTAAGTCCTGCCGGCAGCTTAATGCCGCAAACGCTCTGCGATTCCTGATATTCCTTCCAACCGGAACCGGCCAAATAACCACGCACTACGCATTCCACCGGCAACGGCTTGGTTTTCTTTACGATCATCGAGCGACCGGCGAGCTGTTCGCGAAACGGCTGCAATTGTTTGGGAAACTCGTCGAACGTTGCCGTGACAAAGTGATTCCGAATATCGTCGAATCGGTTGAACCAATACGCCGAAATCTGATTCAGCACTGCGCCTTTGTACGGAATCGGATCGGGAAGGATCACGTCAAAAGCGGAGATCCGATCCGTGACGACAAAGAGCAGTGTGTCGCCCAAGTCGTACACTTCGCGCACCTTGCCGCTGCGCAGTTTTTTAATTCCGTGAAGATCGATTGAGGATTGCGGAGATGTTTGCATATGAGAAACAGCGAACGTTCAACGTTTGCTGCAGAGCGTCTAGTAAAAATGACGAGCGGCTGCGACAATCCTGCAAAAATCAACCGCGCAGATCGAAGCAACGCTGCATGTCGTAGACTCGATAGCCGTTGGACTCGAATGCCGGCTGATCACGAAATTCGGCCGGCCAAACGTTGGGATCACCTGGATGAGCTACGTACCAGCGAATGCCCGATTCGTGAACAGTGCGCTGCAAGTCCGGAATGGTTGTCGCCTCTTGGAGACTTTGCAGCTTATGCAGCTGCGACTTGTAGGACTCTCGGAAAGCTTTGCTTGCTCGTTTCCACACCTCAAGCCTGGCAGCAAAAGAAGGCCGCTCGCTCAATCCACCCAGGATAAGAAGCCTGTCCTGATGCGAATCCTGCGCGACTGCGTTAATAGGGGGCTGGCTCCGGATGTAATGCGCACACTCCACCAAGCCGCGATCCACGCGCAGGTTGGAATACGCCTTCGCTCCCGGCCACTTCCCTGGCTGTAGCCCCGAGCCATACCGCGCTGGAACTAGCATTAAGGCTGCAATACTAACGATTACAATCGCCGTAGCAAAGCGCAGATACCGTTCGGTCACCATGGAAAAAAGGCGCCCCGCTGTTAGCGAACCGACAAGCCAATACGCCCACACGAAAGGTCGCTGGATGAATTCGTACACATTCTCCGCGGTCCCACTTCTACCCAGACCAAAGGTCATCAGCAGCAAAATGGCTACCCCAGCCAGCGAGATTCCGTCAGAAGCCTGCCAATTTTTTCGCCAGAGGGCCACAATCCAAACGAGCGGGGCAAGGATGGCGAAAATTCCCAAAGCGCTGATGAGGAGCATGCCAATCGCTTGCGCCAGATGAGAAGGAAATGCGTGCCCATCCCGAAAAGGCGCGTACCAGCTCTCGACTGGCGTGCCTCTGGCCATGCCTGCCAGAATTTTCCAATACCAATCGCTCCCGGAGAAATCGAAGCGCATATTCGGCCCGATGTAAGAACGGTTCGCTACCGGAAGAAGAGCTATTCCGGCGGCCACACATGCGCCGAGAATCACCCATCGCATGCCCCGGCGATTTAGCCACCGACTTGGGGCCGGCTCGCAGGCCAGCGCCGCCTTCATCGGAGGACGGCCTACAGGGGAATGGCTACCTCGCCCGTGTGGCCACGCTAGAACGGCAAAACCAAACAGTAACGGAAAAGCCGCCGCGAAAATTTGGACCTTAAAAAAAAGCACGAGTGCGCCTGCCAGAACTCCCGACACCATCCAGGCACGCCGCCCCTCGCGCGCTCCCATCGCAATCAGTGTCAGCCCGGCTCCAGCAATGGCGACGCCATACAGGCCGGCGGGAGAAATCTCTTGGAGCCAGAAATAACCGTACATGGGATGGGCGATGTTCAACAACCACGCGTCAGGTATCAGAGACGTAGCCATGAGAGCCGCCAGTCCTGCTCGCTGACTCCAGACGCCTCTTGCCAGGGCATAACTGGCTAGCCCAGTAAGGAATAATCCGAATGGCGCCCAAAAACCTACTACCGTAGCATAGGCAGGCACCTGTCCCATTTGGGCTAAACATGAGGCCAGCGAGTAACTGGCATAATGGTAGAAAAATGCAGGGAAGCCTTGCCACTCGTAGTTACCTATCTGAATCAAGGTTTGAGTTCCTAAACTGCGGGCAACCATCGTGGCGTGAAAGAAAAAATCCGCCCCCGGCTTGAACACAATGTCGCCTTCAACCGTGCTCGTCGGCGAAATGAGATCTTGAGACCAGCCGGTTGCTGCAACAAGAGAGACAACCACGCTTAGCAGCCCTAAAGCGGAAAGCGGATCGCGCCGGTGACGCGGAAGGAGCTTGGGAATAATCGCGATTGCGACCAGAAGCACGATCAGCAGAACCCATAGCGAGAGTGGCAAGAAGAACTTCCACCCCATCACCACAACTGAGACAACGGTAACTCCCAAAAGGAAATCGAGCGCGAAAAAGGAGGGAAAACGAAGAGTGGCTGTGACAATTGCGCCGGCTCTAAGCAGAACCCACGGTAGCGCGAACAGAAAAACTACGGTACCAAAGTTAAGGCTCTTAGACGCAAGTGTTATCCAGACAATCGAGAACGTGGATATAACAAGGCACGCTACCAACCCGTAGCTGTCGAAGGCGCCTGCGGGTTGCTGCCTTTGCTGGTCCGTCTCCGGCAGTTGCTTGGTATGACTCATCGCGCCCGCTCAAGCATCGCCCGTTTAGCAGCGAAACGCGCGCACAGCGTCGATTACCTGGCCCTGCTCCGAACTGCTCATTCCGGTGAAAAATGGAAAGCGCAAAAGTCGATCGGATAGGTCTTCTGTGACCGGACAATCGCCCTGGCGTCCACCAAAACGCAGGCCCATTGGCGACAAATGCAGCGGCAGATAGTGAAAAACAGAGAGAATTCCGTAACCTGCAAGATGCGAGATCAATGCCTGCCTACTCTCAACGGAAGGCATGATCACATAAAACATGTGGTAAGTCTGTTCGCATTCGAGTGGGACAATCGGGAGCCGGACGCGGTTTGCTTCGGCCCAGGCACCTAGCTCGCGAGCGTAGGTTTCCCAGATTTGTTGTCGCCTCGACTGAATCTGATCGCGGTGTTCGAGTTGCGCCCGGAGAAAGGCCGCCAGCAAATCCGAAGGCAGATAGCTCGACCCGACATCGACCCAGGTGTATTTGTCGATTTCGCCGCGGAAAAATCGGCTTCGATCGGTTCCCTTTTCCCGAAGAATCTCCGCGCGTTCGTTGAACTGCGCATCATTGATCAGCAGCGCGCCGCCTTCTCCGCATGAGAAATTCTTCGTCTCGTGAAAGCTTAGAGTAGCTAACTCCCCGAAGGTGCCGAGATACCGGCCGCGGTATTTTCCATAAAGTCCATGTGCGTTATCTTCGACCACAGCGATGCCGTGGCGGTGCGCGATCGAAAGGATCGTATCCATCTCGCACGAAACGCCCGCGTAATGCACCAGGAAAATCGCCTTCGTGCGTTTTGTAATGCGTCGGTCGATTTGGTTCTCGTCAATGTTGAGCGTGTCCGCGCGAACATCCACAAAGACAGGCTTGGCGCCGCGCAAGACAAACGCATTTGCCGCAGAGGGGAACGCGAAGGAGGGAACAATGACTTCGTCTCCCGGCCCGACATCGAGGAGCAGAGCAGCCATTTCTAGCGCGTGAGTGCAGGAGGTTGTGAGGAGGGCTTTCTGGGCCCCAAGAGATTGTTCGAGAAGAGTATGGCACTGCACGGTAAAGCTGCCGTCGCCGGAAAATTTCGGCGCCGCGATGGCGGCGCGGATGTACCCGAGTTCATCTCCCGTAGCGAATGGACGATTAAAAGGGATGCGGATCACGGTGGGCTTAAAGGTTTTCTTTGAATCTCCGGCGCTTTTGGGCGTGCCTGAAAACAGCGGATTGTTACCTGCGAAATCACCCGCGTCACAGCCAATTCATATCCAAGCGATTTAAGATGGTCGGCATAAGTTCGATAGGCTGGGCTCTCTTCGTCGTAACAACTGACGGTCCAAATCCTGGGATGCATCTTCGTGCCGTCTTCCGGCGCTGCCCGATAAGCGAGCTGAATCTGGTGCGGATTGGGCCAGTAGTAATTCAGCGCCATGAGATTTGAGCGCAAGCCAACGACGATCTTATCGCTCGGCGCCACGCGGGAAATCAAATACCGGTACACGATCCGAAAATCTGCACCATGGTCGACGTAAGGGTCCCTGTAATTGTTCCAAGTTTGGGCTAATCCCGCCGCAGCGATCAATAAAAGCAAGGCGATCTGGAGCCATGCCCGCCGAATTACCGATCGCGCCACCCAATTCACCAGCCGGGACAGAGCGAATGGAATGAGCAGGACCACGTACGGCAGGTAGAGAATGAAGTAACGTGGCACGGTGGAAAGCGGGTCACGCAGGAAAAAATAAGCAATCTGAAAGGCGAAAAAGCCCAGTGTCGTTAAGAGCAGATGCTGAATCTCGAAGCGTTGGCGCACGAACCTGAAAGCGAAATAAACCACGCCACCAATCAACACGATGAGAAGCATCCAATAGGAAATCGTGAGCAAAGACAATCCTGCCTGTTGTGAGCCGATTAACAGGTGCTGAGTTCCGACATGGAACCGTGTCAAAATCAATGCTAACGACGGTGGACGTTGATCCCAAACGACAAACAACGCCGAATTCTTTGGCGTCCTCAGCAACCACGGCAGCCAAACCAGACCGACGAGACAGAGATTCACGCAAACGGTTAATGCCGGCAACCGATTGCGGCGCAGTAGCAAGAGAGCGATCCCCGCTTCTGGCCAAAGGAAAAAAGGTGCCCAGTTGGTCGCGTAAACCGCGGCAACGGCAGTCAAAAAGTGACCCAACGCAATCAACCAAAAAGTCCAACGACCTCGAAGGCATGACACTTTAAAGAGCCAATAGAAGAAGGCTGTATTCCAAACAAACAGACAGAGAATGAGAGAGTATTCGCGAGCCTGCAGGACATGTGCCATGGCGAAGCCATTCGAAAGATAAAGAAGAACAGAAACCAAAGTGCCCCATGCGCTGAAAAGAGAGCGTGCCAGCAGATAAATACCTACGCCGGAAAAGAGGAACATCAGAAGATTGGTGGTCACGATCGGGATCACTGAATAGGAGTGCGTAATCCGAAGGATTCGATTGACGAGCAGCAGATAAGCTGGCTGCGTAGCAAAGTTCCCAATCTCTTTCAGCACATCTGCGGAGTGGCCGGGGTGGCGCTTTTCGAAAGGGGCAGTTGCCAAGCCACCATTGGCAACGGTCAGGCGCACGGCTTCATCTTGCCAGATGCCTTTAAGATCAGCCGCATAAAAATGTGCCAAGAACGTGACCGTGAGCAAGGCGATGAAAACCGATCGCAGGTGCAATTTGAGCTTGCGAATCGCAACCGACGGAAGATGAGCCCACTTTTTTCCAGCCGTTGCTCGGGACGTTCCGTTGCTGGGAACAGAGTTCACGCGTGTTGCGGAGGCTGGCGGGGCGTTCTCACTGGAGGTTGTGTACTGGGTCACTTCTCTTGAATTCATCGCAACAGCGCCGGGCTCGTGATTGTCCCGAATCACACTCTACACATTAGGATCAGCCAAGAAATCCGCATCGATTAAGGCTTGAGCCATTTGTGAAATGAATGTCTGGCGCCGGAAATTTTCCAGCCGAGCTTTTGCAGTGTGCGTTGGACTGCGTAATTGCACACGTGCACCGGTCCGACGAGATATTGCGCGAAATCACCGGCGATATGCATCCCGTCGAGCATGAGAGCCGTCCCCAAACCGCGCTTATGAAATTCGGGATCAACTACAACCAAATCGCAATAAGCAACGCCGCCCGAATTCTCGCCCTGGCTTTCCAAAGTTTTTCTCCAGACGCTATGGCCCGCAATCTTGCCATCGAATTCCGCGACAAGAATCCAATCCGCCCATCCCGCAAACGCAGAGCGCACCCATTCGGCATAAACCTTCGTCGCCGTTCCCGGCGGCATTTGTGGATCTGCGTGGTACCGGCCGAAATAGTTCGCGAATGATCTTTCGTTTATGGCCACGAGCGCGGGCATGTCTGTCGGTGTAGCCCGGCGGAGTTTCAATTGTTTGTCTCGTTCCGCAGGGTTGATCTCTTCGATCGATGTGTGCGAGAAATCAAAGACGAAATCCAATAGTGTGTCCATGAGTAGAAACCCGCCCTTTTCCAAGGCGTGAATTGCGGCCAACTCGCTGGCCTGGACCCTGCAGCCTGCACATTGTGTGCCGCGCTTGACGAGAGTCCGCATGAGTTCGTCAATTAACGCGTCGAGGATTTCGGCCCCCACAGGATCATCGGCGACGGCAGCGAGATGTTTCACAGTTGCGATGCGCCGGCTGGTGATCTGGCTGTCCCACCGCGAATCATTACAGAGCACGAAGCCATTGATGCTCCCTGAGACGATTGACGCAAAGGCGATCGAAGATTCGTCCGCCAAACTCAGGCTGATGTCATCGAGCCAGTACGCCCGGCGTTGATCGGGACTCAAATGATGCAAATGAGCCAGCGGAGGGTGGGCAAACCGCGGCAACGCGTCGCGCAAGTCATTGATCGCCGCTAAATCCAGTTGTGCGATCATTACGGGTTTGGCTCTTTGAGTTCTCCGGTTCAACGATGTCGCGAATGGCGTAAGCCGGTCGGTTCATCGTCCGAAAATGCATGCGAGCGAGGTACTCGCCAATCACGCCAAGTGCAAAAAGCTGTGCTCCAGAAAAGATGGCAATGATCGAAGCGAGAAACGGAAATCCTGGGATGCTGCCTTCAAGAAAATATCGTCCAACGACATAGATAAGAATCCCTATGCCAAACAGTGTGCAGCCAAAACCGATCAGGCTCGCGACCTGTAAAGGCGCCGTGCTAAAGCCGGTCATCATGTCGAAAGCATGCCGCACGAGCTTTGCGAAGGTGTAATTCGACGAACCTGAGTGCCGCGGCTTAAACGCAACCCTCACTGCAGCGAAGCGGCTTGTCGCCCAAGTCAACAAAACATCAATGGAAACAAACGGCGCCTGATAGCCAGCAAAGGCATCGCGCAATTCTGTTCGAAAAATACGGAACGCACTTACATTCTTAGCGACCTCAGCCCCGCCGGCAGAGCGAAGCGCCAACCGGGTGATGCGTGAAGCGATAGCACGCCAAAAGCCGTGCTGTTCACTCTCGGGGGTCGCGTAGACAACATCAAACCCCTTGTTGAGCTGGTCAAGCAGTCGGGGAATTTCCTCCGGCTGATGTTGCAAGTCATCGTCCATTGTGACGATCAAATCTCCTCGGGCCGCGCGAATACCGCACAGGAGCGCATTATGTTGACCGTAGTTACGCATCAGGTTCAGGCCTCGCACCACGGGCGATCGCGAACATAATTCCGAGATCATCTCCCAACTTCGGTCTCCGCTGCCATCATTAACGAAGATAATCTCGTGTTCCGCCGAGATACGCGGCAACACTTCCGCCAAACGCCGGAACAACTCACCGACTGAAGCCTCGCCGTTATAAACCGGCGTGACGACGGAAATGGAACGCCGCTCGTGAGGTTGCACCATGTTCAAAGAAGCCTCCGAAACTATGGGACGACCCGGATTTCGTCAAAGTGCTGAGCGCATGGCGTGGTGATTAGTGAGACGTGAGACGTGAGACGTGAGACGTTGCCAGTATAACTACTTCTTACTATTCACTTCTCACATCTCACTCCACTAATGGCTGGAATTGTTGTTAAACCGCGAGCGCGAATTTTGCATGGACATGACTGGGTGTTTTCCAGCGAAGTTCTCAAGGTCTTTGGAAAACCGGCAGACGGTGATGTCATTTCATTGAAAGACGGGAAAGATCATTTGATTGGCAGCGCCATTTACAATTCGAAATCGCAAATTGTTGCGCGCCGCTTCTCGCGGCGACGTCAGGACCTTGATCAGGATTTTTTTCGGCGCCGCATCGCGCAGGCTTCCGAATACCGCGACCGGCGAAACATCGATCCAAAACTGCGCCGCGTGGTGTGGAGCGAAAGCGACGGTCTTCCGGGCGTCATCATCGATCGTTATGGCGACAATTGCGTTCTGCAAACCCTCACGCTGGCGATGGACATGCGAAAGGATTTCATAACGACTGCAATGGTCGATCTCTTCGGCGACATCGCTATCGTCGAACGAAACGACGCACCCGTTCGCAAGGCGGAAGGATTAGAATTACGCAGCGGCGTTCTGCGCGGAACGCCATCGCAAATCACGATCGAAGTGGAGGGTGCAAAGCTCGAAGTCGATTTTTTGCGCGGACATAAGACCGGTTTGTACCTCGATCAAAAGCACAATTACGGAATTGTCGCTGACTACGCTCGCGACCGGCGCGCTCTGGATTGCTTCACAAATCAGGGCGCATTTGCGTTGGTTTTTGCGCGCGCAGGCGCAGCGGAAGTAACGGCTGTTGAAGAAAATTCAGAGAACGTCGCTGCCGCGAAACGAAACGCTGCGCGCGATGAGCTAAAGGTCGACTGGGTGCAGCAGGATGTATTTCAATTCCTGCGCGGAGCCGAAAAGGCAGGCGCACAGTATGATCTGATCGTTCTCGATCCGCCCTCGTTCACGAGGACGAAGAGCGGAGTGCGCGATGCATTACGCGGCTATCGGGAACTGCACATGCGTGCGTTCAAGCTCTTATCGAAAGATGGTTTGCTGGCGACGTTCTCCTGCTCGCATCATGTGAATGAAGCAGCGCTTTTGGAAACAATCTCCGACGCGCTTGTGGACGCGCGTCGCTCCGCGCGCCGTTTGCGCCGGTTCGAGCAGGCGCCGGATCATCCGGTTCTGTCGACCATTCCTGAAACCGAATATTTCAGAGGTTTCCTTCTCGAGATGATGCCGGGGCGCTGAAAACAAGGAATGACGGCTTCACAGCCGTCATTCCTTGTCTCATTCTTCGCTCAAAAATTTTGCACCATCGGTGGAAATCTCTGGAATTCTCGAAGGACCCACTTAATATCCGCTACGAGAACCCTGGACGGCGACGCGATTGTCATGGCAGAAAAACCCCGACCGCTTGAACAAATGCTCGACCTAGCCCAGGAAGAGCCGTCTGCCGAGCATTTGGATAATCAGGTGCAAAAAGCGCAGGAGCAACTGCTCCAACTCAAGCGCCAGCAGGAGCAGATCGAAAAGCAAAAACGCGAACTGGAAGAGCTGAGCCGGCGTCAGGACGAATTGGAACACGGCCGGGGGGAAATGTCCGACAAACTGACGCGTGCCCTCGTTGTCCTTGAACGCGAAGCGTACAACGCGCAAAGCAGGCTGGAGCAAATCCGCGTGGCCCGCGAAAGTTTCGCCCAACATTTGGAATTGATCGAAGCGATCGATCCGAGGAACTGGGATCCATCGGATTTGCACAAGGAACTGAGCCGCGCTTTGAGCACGGTGGATGACGCCCGCACCGAGTACAATGAACACCGCAGCCGGTTGCAGGCAGCCGGTGGTGGTAATGGCGAGCAGTCGTTGCCGGATACCGCCTCGGGTGGTTACGAAAACGCCGAAGGGCGCTCATTTTCCGAGTGGTTACAGATCGGCCTCG
>Ga0207700_10000874_pt1 | contig 17379 bp, 17 predicted proteins | sample LARL82metaG_FD_184348 | JGI IMG/M metagenome (GOLD analysis project Ga0207700, IMG submission 184348) | Corn, switchgrass and miscanthus rhizosphere microbial communities from Kellogg Biological Station, Michigan, USA - LAR L8-2 metaG... | ecosystem: Host-associated > Plants > Roots >...
CATCAATCACGGCCAGCAGATGCTGCGCGCCGACTACCGCCGCAAGCCAGTTAGCTATTTCTGCCCGCAGAGCGGCATCGGCCGCGGCATGACGGCACAGGAAGGCCGTCCGCGCCGCATCGGCATTCTCGGTTTGGGATGCGGCACCCTCGCCGCATACGGACGTGCCGGCGATACGCTGCGCATTTACGAGATCAATCCGGAAGTCCTCGAAATCGCCAATCGCGATTTCACTTACCTCAAGGACACGGCGGCCAGGGTCGAGGTCGCCATGGGGGACGGCCGCCTGGTGCTCGAATCAGAATCCCCGCAGCAGTTCGACATGCTCGTGATGGACGCCTTCTCCGGAGACTCGGTACCGGTTCATCTCATTACCCGCGAGGCTCTCCAGATGTATTTCCGTCACCTGAAACCGGGAGGCGTGCTGGCTGTCAACGTCACCAACACATATCTCGACCTGCGGCCGGTTGTTGAGCGCGCTGCGTCTTATTTCGGCAAGATCGCTATCTACTACCGCTTTACGCCCGACGAAGACGATTCCCTCTGCTATACCTCCAGTTGGATCGCCATCGCCGACCCATCCATTCGTCAGTCCGCACCGGATTTGGTAAAGGCAGGCACCGTTCTCGATCCAAAACCAGACTTTCGAATGTGGACCGATGATTTCTCCAGTATGTGGGGCATCCTTTACTGACGTTAAGGCATGTTAATCATAGAGTTAGAGACAACAGGCCCCGGCCTGCAGTATGCTTTTCCCAGGGACTCGTTCAACGTTCCCAATTCAAAAGGAGATTCGAATGAAAAAATTGATGACTGCGGCCTTGGCCCTGGCTTTCCTCAGCACGACCGTCGCTGTGAGCTTCGCGCAGGAAACGCCGAAGAAGGAAGATGGCAAGACTAAAAAGAAGGGTAAGAAAAAGACCGAAACTCCCAAGAAAGAAGGCTCAGCCTAGTATCATTTTCTTGAGCGTGGACGGAGCCTCGGGAACTGTTCACGCTCGATCCAGGACTGGACTTCTCCATGACTGAGTCTGAACTCTACACCTTCATGGCGAAACAGAAACTTGGTGTCCTAGCGACGATCAGTCAGACTGCATCGCCCGAGTCCGCTCTGGTCGGAATCGCGATCACGCCTCAGCTTGAAATCGTCTTTGATACCGTCAAGAGTTCCCGCAAATATCCCAATCTCATCACCCGCCCAGCCTGTTCTTTCGTAATCGGTGGCTGGGGCTCCGGCGAGCAAACCGTCCAGTACGAAGGCCGCGCGGAAGAGCTCAAGCCACCCCATCTCGAGCATTACCTAGCGACCTATTTCCAAGCTTGGCCCGACGGTCCCGCGCGCATGAGCTGGCCGGGGATCGTCCACTTCGTTGTCCGGCCCACCTGGATTCGTTATAGCGACTTCGACCAAAACCCGGCGCTGATTCGCGAGTTCTCGTTCCCATAGGTCCATAACACCGTCATTACATTTGCGACCCGAACAGCTCTCCTAAAAACTTCTCCATCGCTTCGCTCGACCGCGCATCGGCGATGGCGTTGTAGGCTACGCCCGGAAGCTTGTACTCGGCCGCATCCTCGTGAGTAAAGCCGTGCATCGCGCCTCCGTAAACAATAAGCTGCCAGTCGGCGCCCGCGTTGTTCATCTCATCGATGAAGGCCGTTAAGTTCGACTGCGGCACATGTGGATCGAGAGCGCCGTGGCACACCAGCACCTTGGCCTTCACGACCGATGCCTGAGCCGGCCGGGTTGTCTTGAGACTGCCGTGGATGCTGACCACTCCGGCCAGCTCAGCGCCGCTCCTCGCCAGCTCAAGCACGGTCATTCCGCCAAAACAGTAGCCGACAGCCGCCATCCGGCCATCCACCTGCGGATGCGACGCCAAGACGTCGATCCCAGCCTTCGCTCGCTGGCATAGTCGGACTGCATCGCCGCTGAGTTCTTTGATGCGCGCCATCTTCCGCTCCCGATCCCCGGCCACGTCATCGCCGTACATGTCGCAAGCAAATGCCACGAAGCCAAGCTCCGCCAGTTGTCGGGCGCGCCCCTTGGCGTGGTCATCCACTCCGCGCCCTCCATGGACCACCAGGATTCCAGGCCGCTTCTCGGTTCTCGTGGCATCCCAGGCCAGGAAGCCGGAAAGGTGCACATCGCCATCGCTGTAATTAACGGGTTGCATGGTCATGATCGGTAATCGTTGCCGCCCCTCTGCATTTCGCCACAATCAACGTGATGTCGTCGTACTGTTCATGGGCGCTGAACTGCCGGACCTCCTCGACAATCGACCCGATGACGGCCTCTGGCGCCAGTTCCCGATGCCGTTGCAGCGCTTCGATCAGCCGCTGCTCGCCGAACTCCTCTCCCGCGTCGTTAAACGATTCGGTGATCCCGTCGGTATAAAGCGCCAGAGCGTCTCCCGACGCAATCTGGTGTTCGGCAATCGAGCATTCCCAATCTTCAAAGATCCCTACCACGGTGGCGGTGGCGCCCAGCTTTTCTACCCTACCATCGCGCCGCAGGAGCAGCGCCGGCAGATGTCCACAATTCACGTATCTCAACCGTCTCGCCTGGCCGTCGTATTCCGCAAAGAAAAGCGTAGCGTAAGAACTCTCGCTGGTGTTCTCGTAGAAGAGTCGATTCACCGAACACAACAGACGCTCCAGATCATCCAGCGCGATCGTACATTGACTCCGAAGATTCGCCTGGAGATTCGCCATCAATAAGGCAGCCGCGATCCCCTTGCCGGAAATATCACCGATCACCAGCCCGAATCGCCCTCGACCCAGATCGAGAAAGTCGTGATAATCGCCGCCCACCTGACGCGCCTGGATGCAGGTCCCCGCATATTCGAGCGTTTCCACGGGCGGCAGCATTTGAGGAAACAGTCTGGCTTGTACTTGTTTGGCAATCTCCAATTCCTGAGCGGCGCGACGTTCGGCTTCCAGCTTCTCCGTGCGGTTTCGGCGATCGGCCTCAATTTCCCGCGTTATAAAATCGAATCCAACCAACGAGAAGGAATTTCCGTCGAGGTCCTTGAACCGTGTGAATACGCCACCCCATACGGGCGCTTCCTCTTGAGACTCCGTCCTGACCCGTCGCAGCCGCGGCGTAAAACCAAACTGAACCCCACGTTTGCGCCATTCTTCATACTGGGCGATCACATCCTCGGTCACGAGAACAATCCCCGTAGCTCGGCCAATCAGTTTGTACTCCTTGGAGTCGGGCGCAGGCGCCACCAGCGTGAGGACGGCGCTGCCATCGGGAGGCGCAACCGCCACCCACCGTTCGCCGGATTGAAGTCGGGCGTCAAAAGCTGAGTGGAATCCAAGCTGATCCACGTAGAATCGCAAGCTCCGCTCCTGATCCCGAACGAAAACATTAACGGCGTGAATCCCAAGAAACGGTCGCATTAAGTTCTCCTCCGCCGTCAACTCACCGGCTGTAGCCGGAACCGCCGCCGATACGCGGTCGGCGTAGTCCCCAACGCCCGGCTAAAATGCTGGCGAAGCGTCGCTGCCGTCTGCATGCCCACGGCCTCGGCGATCTGGTCGATACTTTCCTCCGTCGTTTCCAGCCGCCTCTGCGCGGCGAACAATCGCTGATGGTTCAGCCATTGATGCGGAGTCGTACCGGTCTGCTCGCGAAAGCGCCGCGCGAACGTGCGCGCTGACATCCGCGCTTTCCGCGCGAAATCCTCCACCGAAAGCGACTCCCCTTTATGCTCCTGCGCCCATGCGATCACTGGCGCCAGACCTCCCTCCAACGGACTGCGTCCCGAATCCCGCGCATACTGCGCTTGCCCTCCCTCACGATGCGGCGGCATCACCAGCCGTCGCGCAATTTCGTTCGCAATCTCCGCCCCATAATCCAGGCGAATGATGTGCAGCCCCAGATCAATCCCGGCCGTGCTCCCCGCTGAAGTCAAAATGCTGCCTTCGTCGACATACAGGACATCCGGTTCCACACGCAGCTTCGGATACCGCGCCATCAGCCGATCGGCATGCCGCCAGTGCGCCGAGACGCGCTTCCCATCCAGCAGCCCGGTCGCCGCCAGCACAAACACGCCCGAACAGATCGATACCAACCGTGCTCCGTCCGAGTGCGCGCGGCGCAGCGCCCGAATCAACGCCGGCGGCGGAGGCTCATCGATTTTCCATCCCGGAATCACGATCGTTCCCGCCCTCTCGAAGGCCCGCAACCCGCGCCGTACGTGCAATAGAATTCCACCGGCCGCATGAATCGGACCGCGCTCCACCGAGCAAGCCTCGAACTGATACCAGGTCACGCCGAGTCCGGTTCGCCGCAATCCGAACAACTCCACCACGATTCCGAATTCAAATGTACCGAGCCCGTCATAAGCCAGCGCTGCCACCCGCCGGAGATCCCGAGGTGCCATGGCAGGATTTTATCGTATATTGGCGTTTCTGCCTATCGACGAATTGCCCCCCTCCGGTGCAAACTGGCAAAAAGAGCAATGAAACCGTTGATAATCGTATCCCTCGCCCTCCTGGCCGCAACCTCCTACGCCTCCGATTCGAACTTCGCCGCGGAGTTCGGCAAGCGCTGGATCAGGACGCGTCCTCTGGCCGTCGGAGTGGCTCAAGCCATGCCGCCCGTTCAGTACGCCTTCCGTCCCGACCCAGGTTCGATGAGCTTCGCCGAACAGATCGGGCATGTCGCCCAAACCAATTACGCCTTCTGCGCGGGATTGAAAGACGCGTCGCCGCCGCCGGATCCGTCCGCCACCGACAAAGATGCTCTCGTAAAGTATCTGGCCGACTCCTTCGATTACTGCTCGGCCGCCATCGGCTCCGTGACCGCTGAGCAGATGGACCGTGTGCATTCGTCTCCCGACGGCCGTCTGAATGGCCGCGAGCTTCTGCTGGCCCTCTATGTCCACATGTCCCATCATCGCGGCCAACAAGAAGTCTATCTCCGCATCAAAGGCATCCCGCCGCCGCAGTACGTTTTCTAGCAACGCTTCAATTTTCTGGCACTGCTTCAATATGCTAGCTTAAAGCTGGAATGCGACTTTCTTCTGCGTTGAGACCTGTGTTTTTGATTGTGGTCCTCATCGGCGCGGCCTATGTGTCCGCGCAAAGCAAGGACGCGACTGTCAACGAAGTGAAGGGCATGCCGCCTAGAGTGGCTCCCACCGAGTATCAGGCGCACGTGGCAGCGGGCCCACTAACCATCGCCGCCGACTTCGAGGGTCACTCCGTCGCGACGCCCGAGGCGACGTACACCACCGAAGAGTATGTCGTTGTCGAAGTGGGAATGTTCGGTGCGCCAGGGGCTCGCGCCCTGCTGTCCAAGGCAGACTTCTCCCTCCGCATCAACGGTAAGAAGACCGCCGCGCCTAGCCAGCCTTACGAACTAGTGTTCAAGTCGCTCAAGGATCCCGAGTGGGAGCCGTCGTCCAAAGAATCGAAGTCGAAAACTAGTATCGGTGGTAACGGCGGAGGTGGCGATAGCGCCCCTCCTGCTCCGGTCCACATGCCGATCGAGTTGCGGCGCGCAATGGAACAGCGCGTCCAAAGGACCTCTATGCTCGAAGGCGACCGCGCCCTTCCTCAGGCCGGACTGCTTTTCTTTGAGTATCGAGGCAAGACTCAGGGCATCCGTTCGCTGGAGTTGATCTACACCGGGTCCGCTGGAAACGCCAGCTTAGCGCTACAGCCGTAACGCCCTGGCCGCCCGAGCGTTAATAGCCCAGCCGAAGCATCCCTTCCTGCTTCCCCTGCACTGAGTTTTGCGTGAGCCACTCGAGCGATGCCCGGAAGAGCAGCAGGTGATTCTTCTCCCACATGGCGTTGTGCGAGGAACATGCCAGATCGACAAATATCTTTTGGGGTGAGCCGATATCGGTGTAGAGTTCCCGAACGCGCTCCGGGTTGACTTGCTTATCGTGCGCTCCCGAAACCATGAGTGTTGGAATCTGTGTTTTCGCGACTACAGCGGACGTCCATCCCCACGTCGTTACCAGCGGTGCGCGACGCACGCCCGTACCCCAGGTGGCACCAACAGGATCCGAAAGGATCATCTCCGACCAGACCGAGTCGCGTGCCGCCGGTTCGATTTGATCGGGACAGCCAACCTGGCGATCCCAGTTGGTGATGAATTCGGACCTGGACTGCGTGTTCATCGCCGCGCCGTTCGCGGGCACCTGCGCCGGCGCCTCCTCTTTCGCCGCTCGATTGTACGCAGGAGCAAGTAAAACGAGTTTGGCGACCTTATCAGGATGCTGCGCTGCGTATCCGGCCGACCGCGGTCCGCCCAGAGACCATGCCAGTAGGTTCACCTTGCCGACGTGGCGCATGGCACGGATTCGATCCACCACGGCATCTATATCGTGCCAATCCGACGCTAGCGTGGTCATCTGGTGCGGATAGCTGGCCGCGCATGGCGCAGAAATCAGAGCGGGCATAAAAGCGGCTTGTTGCTGGGCGGCGAGATTGCAAGGGTCGTTCATGGCCGCGGGTCGCGTCGAACGCCCGTACCCGGTCATGTCCATGGCGAAAGCGTCGAACCCGGCATGCGCCAGGTACGCCATCCAACTGTAGTCTTGGTAAGGAACGTCGAACGAGACTTCCCCGGGCGTTCCCGCGCCATGGATGAACAGTGCCACGCGATCCGCCGCCGGTCCGCCCCTCAAGACGATGCCCGCTTCCACCACCTCGCGCATGTAAATCTGCGTCGATTGTTCGGAAATCGCCGGCACCGAGGATCGAACCTGGACGTAATGGTCGATCCGCAACAGCCGGCTTCCATCGTCGCCGAATCCAGCCGGCGCTATACACAGGCCGAGAATAATCGCGCTGCGCCACAGTGCAAGTCTCATGGGGATCTCCGGGTGCGGATGTACCGCTTCATTAGTATACGTCAGTGACTCGTTCCGATACAGGTTTCCCACCTTCTCATTCAACAACTTGCGCATGAATAGTCGATTCCGGCGCCACCTGGCGTGCTAAACCGGAGTTGAAGGAGCATCTCAATGTTGGGTTCGTTTTTTCAAATCACGCGGTTGGATCCACGGCGGTGAATGGCTTCGTTTTTTCAAGTCACGTTTTCGGCCCCGCCCCGATGTTACGCTGAAGATAGATGGCATTATCCGACTCCTTCTTCGGGCAGAAGTTCGGCATCACCGAGCACGACCTCCAATCGTACCTCGACGAGGCTCTGTCCGCCGGCGGCGACTACGCCGATCTGTACTTCGAATACCTCGCCACCAGCAGCCTGAGCATTGACGAATCTATCGTCAAGAGCGCCGTCCAGGGCGTTTCCTTAGGTGTTGGCGTGCGGGTCATCGCCGGCGAGCGCACCGGCTACGCCTATAGCGACGATCTCAGTCCGGACAAGATCCGCCGGGCCTCCCGCGTAGCGGCTTGCATCGCCAAGGGACCCGCCAAGGTCGACAAAACGGGGTTCGAAGAGGCCAATAAACGCGACCTTTACCCCATTCTCCAGGCTCCCAACGAGACCAGTCTCACCGAGCGCGTGGAACTGGTGAAGCGTGCCGACCGGGCCGCCCGCGCCTATGACTCCCGGGTTTTTCAGGTGCAGGCCAGTTACGCCGACAGCCTACGCCAGGTGCTGGTTGCCAATAGCGACGGCGTACTCAGTTTCGATCGACAGCCCATGGCGCGAATGGGCGTGGGGGTGCTCGCTCGCCAGGGCGACGGCACTCCTCAGCGCGGTTACTCGGGCGGCGGCGGACGCGTGGCGCTCGACTTCTTCCTGAACGAAAAGACACCAGAGTATTTTGCCCACGAAGCTGCTCGCCAGGCCATCGTGCAATTAGACGCCGTGCCTGCGCCGGCGGGCGAGATGACGGTGGTGCTCGGTCCCGGCTGGCCCGGCATTCTGCTCCATGAAGCCGTCGGGCATGGCCTCGAAGCCGATTTCAACCGCAAGAAAGTTTCGGCCTTTAGCGATCGCATCGGGCAGCAGGTTGCGAGTCCGCTGTGTACTGTAATCGACGACGGCACCATCCGCAATCGGCGCGGTTCGCTCAATGTCGACGATGAAGGCGCGCCGACGCAGAAGAACGTCCTGATCGAGAAAGGTGTGCTGCGCGGCTACTTGTTCGATAAGCTGTCGAGCCGTCTGTTACACGCCGGGGCCACCGGTAATGGGCGCCGCGAAAGCTATCAGCATATCCCGATGCCTCGCATGACCAACACCTTCATGCTGGCCGGCGAGAGCGATCCCGACGAAATCGTACGATCCACCCCGCGCGGCCTCTATTGCGCCAATTTCGGCGGCGGCCAAGTGGACATCACCAGCGGCAATTTCGTGTTCAGCGCTTCCGAGAGCTATCTGATCGAAGACGGGCATATCACCCGGCCGGTCCGCGGCGCTACTCTGATCGGCAATGGTCCCGAAGCCCTCAAGTACGTCAGCATGGTCGGCAACGATCTGAAGCTGGACGAAGGCGTGGGGATCTGTGGCAAGGAAGGCCAGTCGGTTCCGGTCGGCGTCGGAATTCCCACTATCAAGGTCGATCGCATGACCGTAGGCGGCACCTCCGGATGATCGACGCAGAGCTGGCCTCGAAGGCGGTCCGGCTCGCTCTCGACAGTGGCGCGAGCGATGCCGAGTGCACGCTGTCGGAAGGCGAAGAATTTTCAGCGAGCGTCCGGATGCGGTCGCTTGAAACCCTGAAGGACGCCGGATCCCGAGGCGCGGGCCTCCGCGTTCTGCTCGGCCGGCAGGTCGGCTCATCCTATACTTCTGACCTCTCGAGCGAAGGCTTGCGCAAGCTGGTAGATTCAGCGCTCGAAATAGCGGCCATCTCCACCGAAGACCCGCACGCCGGCCTGCCCGATCCTTCCGAGCTCGGTTCGCTGGCAGGGGATCTACAGCTTTACTCGGACGATGTCAGTCGGGTCGATACACAGCAGCGCATCGATCAGGCGCTGGAGGCCGAAGACGCCGCTCTGTCCGCCGACCCGCGCATCACCAATTCCGAGGGCGCGTCTTTCGACGCGTATAACGGCGCGCGTGCCTTCGCCAATTCGCGCGGCTTTGTGGGCTCGTATCGGATGAGCAGTTGCTCGCTAAGTGCGACCCCGGTGGCGCGTCAGGGTGAGTCCATGGAGCGCGACTACTGGTATTCTTACGCGCGCAGTTACGCCAAGCTAGAAAGTCCCGCCTCGATCGGGCGAAGGGCTGCTGAACGGGCGCTGCGACGCCTGGGTTCGCGTAAAGTGCCAACCCAAAAGGTCCCGGTGATTTTCGACCAGCTCACGGCTCGCTCACTTCTAAGTAACATCTTCGAGGCCGTCGATGGCGAGTCGATCTATCGCAAGGCTTCCTTTCTGGCCGGCAAGCTGGGCGAGCGCATCGCGTCCGAGAACGTCACCATCATCGATGACAGCACCATTCCGGGTCTTTTCGGTACATCGCCTTTCGACGATGAAGGCGTTCCCACGCGGCGCACGGTCGTAATCGATCGGGGCGTGCTCAGTAGCTACCTGCTGAACACATATACTGCCCGCAAGCTGGGTCTTCGAACGACGGGCAACGCCGCGCGCGGAATCACCGGCAACGCCAGCGTAGGGCACGGCAATCTTTTTCTCCAAAAAGGCGAGCGCTCGCCCCAGGAGATCATTCGCGGAATCGGCAAGGGACTGTATGTCACGGAGTTGATCGGCTCCGGCGTGAACACCGTCACCGGCGATTACTCGCGCGGCGCCGCCGGCCTGTGGATTGAGAACGGTGAGTTGGCGTATCCTGTGTCCGAGATCACCATTGCGTCGACGCTGCAGCAGATGCTGATGGATATCGCTTCCATTGGGTCCGACCTGTAATTTCGTGGATCGGTAGCATCGCCGACGCTGATGATCGGGGAGATGACCATCAGTGGCCAGTAAGAGCGCCATTTACATCTTGGCAGTCGTACTTTTGCTAGGTGGCGGCATCGTGTGGTACTTCAATCATCCGACGCCCGCCGCCAGCGTACCACCGCTGACCCCGGATGCAAAGGCGTACGTTCGGAGTCTTCAGTTGAGCGATGTCACCATGAAGGCCACCGAGAGCTACGTCAAGCAGATGGTGACCGAGATCGAGGGCAAGGTCACCAATGCCGGAACTCGCGCGGTGAGGCAAGTCGATGTTTATTGCATCTTCTATAACGTGTACGGTGAAGTGGTGCTTCGACGCCGCATCCCGATTGTGATGAACTTGGTGAAGCCGGGAGACTCGCGATCCTTCCGGATGCCTTTCGACGATATTCCGGAGAGCTGGAATAATCAGATGCCTCAGTTAGTGATCGCCGGCATCCAGTTTGGGTAAATGGCGCGCATCCTAGTAGTGGAGGACGATCCTGGTCAGCTCGAAATACGAAAGCTGATTCTGGAGCAGTCCGGCCATGAGATTGTAACCGCGCAAAACGCGGCTGAAGCGCTTGATCGACTGCCCGGTTGCCAGTTGGTGCTCATGGATCTTCAACTTCCGACGCCCGAGGATGGCATGCGGCTCATTCGCGCCGCGGCAGGCGCAGCCCGCATCATCGTGCTCTCGGGCGGCGAGCCGGAAACAATGCCCGCCGTGGATGCCTTCCTGACCAAGCCCTGTTCGTCGAGGAAGCTGCTCGAAACCATCGCCCGATTCTGTCTGTTGCTGGTTTGCCTTTCCGTACTCCACGCGGCAACCGTGAAAGTTTCCCATGAGCGAAGCGAAGTGGTCGCTGAATTCGATTTGCGCGGCGCCCCGGCTGAGTGGTCGCTTGCAACAGTATTCGTGGATCAACGAGCTCAACAGCAGATCATCCTCTACGCGGGCGAGAACAAATTTACGTACAATGCTTTTCTCGGCTCGCTATCGGCCGGCGAGCACTCGGTCGATGTCCGCGGTCCGGGCGTCGAGTTTTTAGGGGTCCGTTTTCGCGAAGATTCCTCCGATGTCGTCGCCAATGCTCCAGTGCTGTTCGCGCGAGCAAATACAGTTGCAAAACCCTCGGACATTCCGCTGATTGTCTATTGCGAGCGGCTCTCGGAAAATGGCGTGGGCTTTTTGCAGTACACCGTGATTTTCTCGAACGAAGACGGCGGTACTTCGACGCGGGCACTAATGGCGCGCTGGGGCCGAACCACCGACGTCGAGTACGTGTACCGGGCTTTTCCAGGGCGCGCTACGATTCAAGCCAAGGATCACAAAGAGGTCGAGTTTCGCGGCCGGCGCGACGGAATGCATCCACTGCTGATGCCCATCACTGACAACAATATGATCGGTGAGGCGGATGCTCCCACGCCGATCCGCTACCAGATCGCGCCGATTCTGGTGGATCTAACCGGCCATTCGAGAGAAGAGGTGATCGATCAGCACCCTATCGCGTATGAAGTAATGGCCAAGGAACTCCAGCGCGAAGGGAAGCTGCGGCCGTTCGGAACGGTTGACGGCGAGAAGGTCAGCGATCCGCGGAACTATTTGTACTTTGAGATGAAGCTGGCCAAGCGTGAGTCGTTCGTTGCGACGCTGGTGCATCTGAAAGGCGATCCACGCTGGTACAGCTCGCACCTGGGCCACACCGATTTCGCGATCCGGACCTGGACGCGTGGCTCGGCTGAAAGTGCGAGCGGGTTTGTCCGGACTACGGTCGAGTTGCCGCCCGGCACTACGCCGGATCAGATAGCCGAGATAGGATTCGAGTGCATCGTCCCCGAAAAAGCATCGTCCGATTCCGCTTGTCGCGTCGAGGCCGTAACCAAGTGCTTCTTCCTGGATCGCAATTACAAGCCGGGCTCGAACGTATGGACATTGTCCGTTCCGCAGGAAATCGCAGCCGGCCAAGTATGGACATCCGCGTTAAGGTGACCCCGAAAAGTTCGAAGACCGAGCTAACCGGCTACTTGCCGGACGGGACATGGAAAGTCAAGGTCGCAGCCGCACCCGAGAAGGGCAAAGCGAATCGCGCGCTGTGCGAATTCCTGGCAAAGAAGCTGGGCGTCGCAAAATCGAGAGTTCGGATCGTCTCGGGTGAGACCTCGCACCTTAAGCGAATTCACGTCGACGATTGATCGATCGGTGCGGCAACAGCAGAAGTCCGATCCCAGCGGCGAGTGTCGCGAGCGAAATCCACTGCGTGTAGGAGAGGCCGAAATGCAGGCCCTGCTCGTGAAAGCGGAAGAACTCGATGATGAAGCGAGCGCTGGAGTAGAGCGCCAGATACCAGCCGAGAACTGATCCGGGGGCGTGCGACTTGGTGACCGTGCGATAGAGGAAAGCGAAGATCACCGCGTCAGCGAGCGACTCGTAAAGCTGCGTGGGATGCATCGGAACGCCCAACGGAACACCGGTGAGGTCATGCCCTTCGACGTTCTTGAAAGTCACGGCCCAAGGCAGATGGCATTCCACGCCCCAGCAGCAACCGGCTGAGAAGCAGCCCAAGCGCCCGATGGCTTGACCAAGCGCGATGCCCGGCGAAAAGACGTCGCAAGTATCGAGCACTGGCAGCCGGTTGTGGCGCATATACAGGATGGCAGTGATCAGCGCGACCAAGAAACCGCCCTGGTAAACGCCCGCGGCTTGTAGAGTGCTAAGTGAAAACAATGATCCGGGATCGTTCCAATACGATCGCCAGTCGAACAGAATCATGAATAGCTTCGCGCCGGCCAATCCGGCAAGTGCGCAATAGATGGCGAGATTGGTGACGGGCTCAGGAGGGAGCTTGGCTTTGCGCGCCAGCCGGACAGTGACCCAGAGCGCGAACAGGAAAGCAAGGGCGACGAGAGTGCCGTAAGTCGGTATGAAAAACTTTCCGATGGAGATCAGCTTGGGAAACATTTCTGGTTACCTCGGCACATCGACTGCTTCAGGTTTTCGTTCTCGGGTGCGCCACATGTCCAGCAGCAGGAGGCAGGCCCCGACGGTGATGGCGCTGTCGGCGACGTTGAAGGCCGGGAAATAATAGGGCCCCCAATGTACTTCGACGAAATCGGTCACGGTTTTGTGTACAAGCCGATCGTAAAGATTACCAAAGGCGCCGCCCAGGACCAGCGCCAGGCCGGCTCGTAAAAGCGGTCCATGCGCTCCGGCGGGATCAGGCCGCACCAGGACTGCCGAGATCACCAGCAGCACCGCCAGCGAAAACCCGATCAAGAGAACATCGCGCCAGGGATTCGACACATCGGCAAGCAGGCCGAAAGCGATCCCGGGGTTTTCGGTGTGGACAATGTTGAAAAAGCCTGGAATCACAGCCAGCGAGTCCCAGGGCGAGAAGTGACTCTTAATTGCCTCTTTCGTGAGACGGTCAAGCAGGACCACCGCAGCGGCAATGAAGAATGGCACAACGCGCTGCTTCATGTCACTCGCCAAGGATTTCCTTAACGGCATCTTTGCAGGCCGCGCACACGGTAGGAAAGTCGGGATCTTCGCCGACGTCGGTGGTGTACTTCCAGCAACGCTCGCACTTCTCGCCTTGGGCGCGCTCGATCTCGACCGATAGATCATCGCCCGCTGCGCGATCCAGCGCAACCTGCGACACGATGAAGAGGCCCGGCAATTCGGTCAGGTATTCTTCGAGAAGCGGGTAGATTTTGTCACCGGCTTTCAGGCGCACTCTAGCTTCCAGTGGCGCACCGATGAACTTTTCCTGGCGGGCGACCTCTAGTTGCTTTAGGACGACGTCGCGCACGGCGATCAGCTCATCCCAGTTCCGCAAGCGGCTGCGTTGTTCGGCTGTAAAGCCGGCCGTCAGCTCTTCGGCTTGAGGGAACAATGCCAGATGCACGCTATCCGGGCTGCCCTCCGGCTTCCGCAAGTAGCTCCATACTTCTTCGGTGGTGAATGCGAGAAGAGGCGCGATCAAACGCACCAGCGCGTATGTGATGCGATGGACGGCGGTTTGGGCGCTGCGCCGGTTGCGCGATTTGGGAGCGGCCGTATAAAGCCGGTCTTTCGCGGCGTCAAAGTAAATCGCGCTGAGGTCGGTGGTGGCGAAGTCGTAAACGGCGCGATAGACCTTGTGGAATCCGAACTCCTGATAGGAAGCCAGGCAATCCGCTACCAGCTTTTCAGTACGCGAGAGGACCCACAAGTCGATCTCTTGCATTTCGGAGGGAGCGACCGAATCGGTGACAGGATCGAAATCACCGAGATTGCCGAGCGCCCAACGGAAAGTATTGCGGAACTTTCGATAAGCCTCGCTGAGGCGCGCGAGGATGGTATCGGAGAGCCGCACGTCTTCGGAGAAATCTACCGAGGATGCCCACAGTCGCAGAACATCGGCGCCATGTTTGGGAATAACTTGATCGGGATGGATGCCGATGCCTTGCGATTTCGACATCGCACGACCCTGCTCATCGAGCGTCCAGCCATTGGTGGCGCACTCGCGGTAAGGCGCCTCGCCCTTCAGTCCGACGCCGACCAGCAGTGAACTGTGGAACCAGCCGCGATACTGATCGCCGCCTTCCAGATACATGTTGGCGGGCCAAGGCAGGCCGTTCTCCGGCGTCAGCACGGCGAGGTGGCTGGATCCGGAGTCGAACCAGACATCGAGAATGTCGGTCTCTTTGCGAAATTCCTTGTGGCCGCAGCGCGAGCACTGGACGCCGGGGCCGATCAGATCGGCGGCCGAGTGGGCGTACCAGGCGTCGGCGGTTTCCTTGGCGAAGAGCACAACCACGCGATCGAGCACCTTGCGATCGGTGAGCGGCTCCTGGCAATTCTCGCAATAGAAAACAATGATCGGAACGCCCCAGATGCGCTGCCGCGAGATGCACCAATCGGGACGCGTGGCGATCATGTTGGACATGCGTTCTACGCCCCAGGACGGCATCCACTTGACGGCCTGAATGGCTTTGAGGGTGCGCGCGCGCAGGTCGTTGCGATCCATTCCGATGAACCACTGCTCGGTAGCGCGGAAGATGGTGGGATTGTGGCAGCGCCAGCAATGCGGATAACTGTGTGTGATTTTCTCTTCGCCGAGTAGCGCTCCGCGCGATTTGAGAATTTCATTGACGATCGGATTTGCCTGCCAGACGGTCTTGCCGATTAACTCTTCGGGCAGCCGGCCGGCCGCGCCTTCGGCGTGGAAGATTTTTCCAGCGGGATCGACAGGGCAATATACAGGAAGCCCGTATTTGGCCCCGACCTCGAAGTCTTCCGCGCCATGTCCGGGAGCGGTGTGGACCGCGCCGGTACCCTGATCGAGTGTCACGTGCTCGGCTAGAACGCCGAGCGAATCGCGGTCGAGAAACGGGTGGCGGAAGATCGCGCCTTCGAGTTTCGCGCCTTTGAAACCGGCGATGACCCTGGTATCGCTCCAGCCGAGTTTTTCGGCGACGGTCTTGAGCAACTCGAGCGCGACGATGTAGACATCGGTACCAACTTCAACAGCGACGTACTCGAATCTCGGGTGGAAAGCGATGGCAACGTTAGCGGGAATGGTCCAGGGTGTAGTCGTCCAGATAAGGCCGTAGACTTTGCGGCCCGCGAGCACGGGATCGATCAGCGCCGGGTCAGAAGTCAGGGCAAAACGAACCCAGATGGACGTGCTGTTGTGGTTCTCGTATTCGATTTCAGCTTCGGCCAGAGCGGTGCGGTGGTGAATGCACCAGTTGACGGATTTCAGACCTTTGTAGACATAGCCGCGATCCAGGAACTCGACAAAAGCACCCGCGATGATGGATTCGTATTGCGGGCTCATGGTGAGATAAGGATCCTGCCAGCGGCCGAAAACTCCGAGGCGGACGAAATCGCGGCGCTGGAGGTCGACGTATTTGGCGGCGTACTTGCGGCACTCGGCGCGGATCTCGACTGCGGTCATTTGGGCTTTGCGGGAGCCGAGCTGGCTGTCAACCTTGGCTTCGATGGGCAGACCGTGGCAATCCCAACCGGGCACATAGGGCGAATCGTAGCCCTGCATGGTTTTGGTTTTGACGACAAAGTCCTTGATGATCTTGTTGAAGCCGGTGCCGAGGTGGATTTCACCGTTGGCGTAGGGCGGGCCGTCGTGCAGCACGTACATGGGACGGCCGGCGCGGGCGGCGCGAATTTTGGCGTAGAGGTTCTCGGTTTCCCAGCGGGCCAACAATTTAGGCTCCATCTGCGGGAGGTTGGCCTTCATCGGAAAGTCGGTACGCGGGAGATTGACAGTTTTCTTAAAGTCCACGCTGGTCGCGCCCATGGGGATACTTTTATCGTACTAGATGTGGTCGGCGGAGAGCCGGGAGTTGGAAGGTTCGTGCGTGTTCAGAGGGCGGAATTAGTGTGCTTACGGCTTGATGCATTAGATTTCGGGGAAATGGGTGCGTGATCTGGTGCGACAGAAGGAATTTCTAGAAGCACGGTTACGGAGGCAGTTCGCCTTTGGGACCAAACCAGCATCACCCCGGCCAATTCTCGGGTCGTTCCGGCGCGCGCAGATCGAAATCACCATATACCCACACAGTGGCCGCGTCGTACAAATCTGTCAGTGGCTGCTTCGCGTTCCCGAGTCTGTCCCAAGGCTGGAGGTCGCTATCCGTTTCACAAAAACAAAGGTCCGCTGGGCCGCCAATTCGCAGTTCTTCGGCACGGACGAGAACTGCCGCGAGAATCGCCTGGTCAAACGGCTTAAGTGAAAGATCTAGCGTGCATAGACTGACCGCCCGATCGAGCATGTTTTCGTTTAGAGGGAAAACTTCAATGCACAACTCTCGCCGAAGGGAGCCGATGGTATGGTCGAGTTGCCTGAGTTCTGCCTGCACCTGCCGTTCGACACGATCCAGCACTTCTCTGGTCATCCGTTCATGCTCGGGTGATACTGTCTGTTCAGCTCTTGCTCGCAACAGGAAACGCCGAATAGCATCGGCTTCGTTCCGTGGCTGGCATTTCGTCAAGATTGGCTGTCGAGCTTCAGTGAGGCATGGTGCAGGAAGGTGGAGCTGTACATCACCTGCTCGCGCCCGCTGCAACAGATCTACGGCGTCAAGACGTTTATGATGGGCCGGTGCCGCATAGGCGTAAACCCAGTTAGTCTCCACGAAAACGTGCCGCATTTGCTCATGAGCCAGTTCGGCGCCAACGAGGCCCTGCGGCACGAATGACACCACACCTAACTACCGGGAGCACGCATGTCTCGATCGCCTCTAGAGCGGAAGGCGGCCATGGTTGACGGCTGCCGACCTGCACGTTCTCCAGCCACTGTTCAACGCGCCGCACCAAGTCCTCCGTAACCAACGGCACGTCTGGCATCGCACTTAAGAGTTCATTCGTGCGACACTGTCCAATTTTCTGGATTGTCTCGGGCTCATAGCCCGTGTAACGGTTCCGGAAAAAAAAGTATCCTCGTGCGTGACTAACATCCCGACAGGGCAGCTTTGGTGGACCATGTAATCCTTGATTTGTGCTTCTCCACCACGTGCGCCAGCAACTTCAGCCTTCACTTCGATGGCGAG
>Ga0207700_10000875_pt1 | contig 17366 bp, 14 predicted proteins | sample LARL82metaG_FD_184348 | JGI IMG/M metagenome (GOLD analysis project Ga0207700, IMG submission 184348) | Corn, switchgrass and miscanthus rhizosphere microbial communities from Kellogg Biological Station, Michigan, USA - LAR L8-2 metaG... | ecosystem: Host-associated > Plants > Roots >...
CGTCGGCTCGCCACCGCGCAGCCGGCCAAGGAACGCGTTCACCGGGTGCCCGCGCGGCGCGCGTCGCCGAAGAACAGGTCCATCAGTCCCGGGTGCCCGGCGATCTCGCCGGCCGTCCCGCTGAGCGCCACCGTCCCGGCGGTCAGCACGCACCCGTGGCTGGCCAGTGAGAGACCGAACCTGACGTTCTGCTCGACCATCAGGATCGTGGTGCCCGCCTCGACCATCGCGCGAACGCTGTCGCCGATGACGGCCAGGCTGGCCGGGTCAAGGCCGAGCGTGGGCTCGTCGAGCAGGACCACCTTGGGATCGAGCATGAGGGCGCGGGCGAACTCGACCATCCGCCGCTGTCCGCCCGACAGCGTCCCCGCCGGCACGCCGGCCCGCGAGGCGAGCACCGGGAAGGTCGCGGCGAGCGCGTCGTAGCGGCTCTCGATGCGCTTGCGCTGCTTCCTGATCACGTAGGCGCCCATCAGGACGTTCTGCCGGACGGTCAGCCGGGTGAACAGCCCGTGCCGCTGCGGGACCTGGGCCACCCCCGCGCGCAGGATCACCTCAGGCTCCTGTCCCGCCAGATCGGTCCCGTCGATGGTCACCGAGCCCGCGCGCGGCCGCAGCACCCCGCTGACCGCCTTCAGGACGGTGGACTTGCCCGCCCCGTTCGGCCCCACGATGCAGGTGATGCCGCCGCGCTCGACGCTGAGGTCGACGCCGCGCACGATGTCGAGGCCGCCGTAACCGGCGATCAGGCCCTTGATATCGATCATGACGCTGACTCCACATGGCTGGCGGCGGCCTGGTCAGCAGTGGCGAGGGCCACCTGGTCGCCGAGGTAGGCGTCGACGACGGCCGGGTCCGCGCTGACCTCCTGCACGGTGCCGCGGGCGATGATCCGGCCGTCCGCCATGACGTAGACCCGGTCACACAGGCTGGCCAGGAACGCGACGTTGTGCTCGACGAGCAGGACGCCGGTGCCGTCCGCGCGCAGCCGGCGGATGATCCCGGCCAGCCGCTGCGACAGGGCGGGGCTGATGCCCGCCGCCGGCTCGTCGAGCAGCACCAGGGCCGGGTCCAGCCAGAGCACCTGGGCGAGCTCGATCAGCTTGCGCTGCCCGTAGCTGAGCAAGGCCGGGCTGGCGTCCGCGTACGCCGACAGCCCAAGGCCCGCGAGCACCGCCAGCGCCCGCGGGCGCTCGGCGGCGGTCACCCTCGGCAGGAAGAGCCTGGACAGGGCGAGCCGGCGCTCGGCGAGCACGACGTTCTCCAGCACGGTCAGGCTGGGGAACAGCCGGGGCAGCTGGTAGGTGCGCGCCAGCCCGCTGTGCGACCGGGCCGGCCGCCCGTTCCGCTCGACCCGGCGCCCGGCCAGCGTGATCCGGCCGCCCGAGGCCCGCACGGTGCCGTCGATGAGGTTGAACAGGGTCGTCTTGCCCGAGCCGTTCGGCCCCATCAGGCCGGTAACGTTGGCTGGCGCGACGTCCAGGTCCACGCCGTCGACCGCGCGGACCCCGCCGAAGGCCTTCGCCAGGCCGCGCACCGTGAGCACGGCGCCGTCCCGGGAGCGCGTGCCGTGCGACGTGCCCTCGGCGGCCTCGGCGGCCGGCTCCCCTGGCGAGACGTCGGCGGCCGGAGGAACCACCGTACGTTCGGGATGATCATGATCTTTCCGGCGCCAGGCGTGCCAGGTCGGCAGCACCCCGCGCGGCAGGAAGAGCACCACCCCGCCGAGCAGGCCGCCGAACAGCAGCAGCCGGATGGCCCCGGCGTCGGCGCCGCCCAGGCTGGTGCTGGTGAGGTTGGCGAGCGGCTCGATGATGAACGCGCCGAGCACCGGCCCCCACAGGGTGCCCCGCCCGCCGAGCAGCGCGGCCAGCACGATCAGCATGCTCGTGACGATGTCGAACACCGCGCTGACGTTGAGGAAGGTCACGTAGTAGGCGTAGATGCCGCCCGCGACGCCGAAGAACGTCCCGCCGAGCACGAAGGCGATCAGCTTGTACACGCTGACCGCCAGGCCGAGGCCGGCGGCCTTGCCCTCGTCGTCCTGGATCGCGAACAGGCCCAGGCCGAGCTTGCTGCGCCGGACCCCGGCGGAGACGGCGACGCTGAGCACGAGCAGGCCGAGCAGCGAGTAGTAGAAGGGCCAGTCCTGGTAGGACAGGCTCCACTCCGGCAGCGGCAGGGCCAGGCCCTGGCTGCCCCCGGTGAGGCCGGACCAGATGGTCGCCACGATGGCGAGCAGCTGCAGCGCGGCGAACGTGACGATGGTGAAGTACATGCCGCGGGTGCGGCGGGTCACCAGGCTGAGCGCCGCCGCCGCGAGCGCGCACACCAGGCCGCCGGCCAGGCAGCCGAGGAACGGGGAGACGTTCTGCTTGGCGGCGAGGATGCCCGTCGTGTACGCGCCGAGGCCGACGAAGAGACTGTTGCCGAGCGAGATGTAGCCGGCGTAGCCGCCCATGATGTTCCAGCCGGTCGCGCCTATCGCCAGCAGGAACGTCAGGATCAGCATCGTCTGGTAGTAGAGGTCGTTCGATACCAGCGGGAAGACGGCCAGCGCCACCACGGCCACCGCGATGGCGGCGCGGCGGATCGTGGTGGCGTGGCTCGTTACCGCCGTTCGTGCCAGGCTCATGCGGCCGCGTCCTGCCTGGCCGCCAGGGTGAACAGCCCCTGCGGTCTGATCAGCAGCACCAGCAGGATCAGGATCGTCGGGACCGCCGCCGCCCAGCGGACCGACACGTAGGTCGATGTGACCGACTCGGCCAGGCCGAGCAGCACCCCGGCGGCGAACGCGCCGGTCACGCTGCCGAGACCGCCGACGATCACCACGCTGAGCGTCAGCCCGATCCAGATGTCCTGCGAGTCAGGAGTGAACTGGTAGAGAAAGCTCAGCGCGGCCCCGCCGAACGCCGTGGTCGCGGTGGCGATGGCGAAGATCCAGGTGCCGATCTTCTTCGGCTCGACGCCGACGAGGCGTGCGCCGTCCGGGTTCTCCGCGGCGGCGGTGATCGCGTGCCCGAGCCAGGTCCGCCGCAGGCCGGCCTGGAGCAGCGCCGTTATCGCCACTGCGAGCAGGCACGCGTACAGCTGCGCGGCCGGCACCGACACCGAGCCGAGATGGAAGGCCTTGTTGAAGTAGGCCGGCGTCGCAGTCACCGGGTCCGGCCCCCAGACCAGCGCGATGATGGCCTCGGCGACTAGTGCGATGGCGAATGTCACGACGATGGTCAGCCCGTGATCGACGCGCTGCACCCGCTCGATGATCAGCCGGTAGACGAGCACGCCGAGCACGCCAAGCGGCACGGTCACGATGAGCGAACCCAGCAGCGGGTCGATGCCCAGGTGCGCCCACAGGGTGTAGCAGAGGTAGGCGGCGAGAATCAGGAAGGCGCCCTGCGCCAGGTTGACGATCTTCATCACCCCGAAAGTCAGGGTCAGCCCGGTCGCCATCAGCGCGTACACGCTGCCGGTGAGCACGCCGAAGATCAGGGCCTGGATCAGCTCGGTCATCCGTTTCCCCACGCTGGCTTGGTGAGCAGGACGGTCTTGGAGGTGGCCGCCGAGGCCGGGGCGACGATCTGCAGGGTGCCGTGCTGCCACTGGGACAGCAGCAGGCTGCCTTCGGGATCGCCGGCCTTGTCCCACTTCAGCGGGCCGACGATCGTGCTGACCGTGTGGCTGTGCAGCCAGTTCGCGAGCGCCTGCTGGTCCAGGCTGCCGACCGCCTTGACCGCCGCTTGCAGCACCTGGCCCGCGGTGTAGGAGTTCGCGGCGTCCTCGGTGGGCGGCGCGCCGAACATCTTCGTGTACGCCTGCACGAAGCCCTGGTTGCCCGGGTAGGTGGCGGTCGAGCTCCAGGACTGCGCGGTGAAGACGCCGTTGGCGCTGGCCGCGCCGCCGATGGCGCTCGGGTAGGCCTCGTCGGTCGGCGCGTTGGTCTGGAAGAGGATCTTCGGGTTGTAATCGATCTTCTGCAGGGACCGGACGAACTGGGCGCCGTCGTCGGCGACCGCGCCCTGGATGATCATCTGCGGGCGGTCATGCGCGATGGACGTGGCGATGGAGTCGAAGTTCGTGGTGCTGGGATCGTAGACCTGGTAGTAGACGGTCTTGACGCCGAGCGCCTGCAGCCTGGTGCGGAACACCGCGACCGCCGGGCTGGCGCTCGGGTCGTCCTGGGTGACGTACGCCGCGGTGGCCGGCCGCTGGCTCGCTGGCAGGCTGGCGATCCAGGCGACGAACTGGTCCGGCAGGCTCGTCGTGGTGCCGGGCTGCGCGAAGAACAGGTCGGTGAAGCCGCGGGTGAACAGCGTGGCGGCGCCGCCGGACGGCTCGACGTACAGCATGCCCTGCCGCGCGGCGATCGCCGAGGCGGGCGCGTTGAGCAGGCTTGAGAAGGTGCCGAGCAGCAAGTTGACGTGGTCCTGGCTGATCAGCCTCGTGTAGTCGGCCGCGGTCTGGTTGGGGTCGAAGCCGTCGTCGAGCATGTCGAGCTTGACCTTGCGGCCCAGCAGGCCGCCGTCGGCGTTGACCTGCGTGGCCCACAGCTCGTAGCCCTGGTAACCGGACTTCGAGACGTCGGCGACCGGGCCTGTCATCGGCAGCGACATGCCGATGGTGATGGGGCCCGACGAGGCCTGTCCGGCTGCTGATCCTGAGGAGGCGGCAGAACCGCAGGCCGCCACTGTGGTGACGGCGAGCGCTGTGGTGACGGCGAATACTGGGCCGGCGGCGAGGACGGGGAGTCTGAGTGGACGGGGGCGTCTTTGTCTGTTCATGGGGACCGCTTTCTTACTGGATGAGGCGTGGATACGGTTCGCCGTCGAGCCCGGGGACGGTGACGGCGGACGGGTCGTTGGCGTGGGCGACGAGCTCGCTGCTCGCGTAGTCGGTGACCGCGCCGGACAGCAGCTGCGTGGGGTCTTCCATCACCACGCGCAGCCGGGTGACGAGGGCGAGCCAGTCGCCGGGGCCTTTCAGGGCCGGCTTGGCGTGGACGCTGGTGGTACCCCGGCCGATGATGACCGGTTCGGCGGGCGGGGCGGCAAAGCGCGGGTAGCCCTCGAACATGCCGGCGGCCAGGCCGGAGGTGGCGCGCAGCCCGGCCCATAGCCCGCGGTAGCCGGTCTCCAGGGCGCTGGCCGCGGAGCTGTCCTTCGTCACCGGGTCGTAGGGCGGGAAGACGGGGGCGTGCGGCGCGATGAACACCCGCTCGGGGGCCAGCCGGCCCCGGGAGACGGCGCGGACGACGCCGGCGATGCTGTGCGACTCCTGGGTGACGCCGGCGGTCGGCCGTCCGGACTGGCCCGCGAAGATCACCATCACCCGCGCCCAGTCGACGCCGGCCGCATCAAGCCAGGCGATGAGCCGGTGCGCGATGTCCATGCCGGTGAGGTAGAACGTCGCGATCATGACCTTGTTGAACGGGACCGGGAGGTCGCCGTGGCTGGCTGGGCCTTCCAGGTAGTCGCGGCGCACGGCGGCCATCGTGAGGTAGTCCGGGTCGTCGAGGGCCCGCTGGAGGAACCGCTCGGTCAGCAGGCACGAGTAGTCGATCATCGCGGCGATGCGTTCCTCGCGGCCCGCGAACGCGCGGACGGCGATCTGGTCGCGCCACAGCGGTGCTGAGCTGGCCGCGCGGGCCGCTTTGGCGGCGGCGAGCAGGCGTGCCGCGTCGGCGCGCCAGCCGTCGTCCCCGCTGTCCGCGCTGCTGTCCCCGCTGTTGTCCGCGTCATCGCGGGTGGCCAGCTCGCGCAGCCTCGCGAGGGTGGCGAGCGCGGGCCCAAGGTGGGATATCCCGGCCAGTTCCTTGAAGCCCCGGCTGGCGAGCCGGTAGGGCTCGACGATGGGGCCGGTACCGCCGCCGGGGTATAGCGCCAGATCGGTGCCGGTGACGACGAGCAGCGGGTCGTGCTCCGTTTCCCTGGCTGTCGCCTGCGCCAGGTGCGCGCCGATGCTGTCCGGACTGGCGGTGTAGGTGGTGAACAGGTCCACGAGCTCGGGGCTCTCGAAGGCGGCCGGCCGCATCAGCGGGCTTCCGCACTGAACTCGTAGCGGACCGTCTCGGCAGCGAAGCGCAGCTCCGGCGTCAGGGAGTTCGTCACGATCAGTTCGGCCACATCGCCCCGGTTCAGGACGGTGACGTCGGTGCCGCCGCACGTGGGGAACGTCGCGACCTCGTGCAGCTTGCCGCCGTCCCATTCGTAGACCTGGGAGTCGAGTTCCGGCTGCGGATCGGCCGGGGTACCGAGGATGAAGTTGACCCTGATAAGCAGCGTCCGGCCGCCGCAGCGCGTCACCGCCAGTTCCCTGGCACCGAGCCCGTCGAGGACCTGCACGTCCGTGAACTGGCCGTCCGCCAGGCGCAGCACCCTGGTCGGGGCCGCGATGCAGGCGACGACGAGGTAGGTCTCGCCGGCGTCGCTGAAGGTGGTGAACGCGCGGCCCGACTCATCGGCCAGGGTCTGCCGTGGCCGTAGCCGCGTGCCGTCCCAGTGGTAGAGGACGCTGGGGCCGGCGTGCTCGGCGTGCGCGACGAAGAACTCGCCGCCGGCCTCGAAGGCGTGCCAGTTGTAGGCCCAGCGCGAGGGGATCCGCTGGAACTCGGCGAACGACTCGCCGGTCCACTCGTAGACGACCGAATCCTGGTTGTCCTGTCCGGCGCGGATCACTCCCTGGGCCAGCCCGAGGAAGTGCCGCCCGCCGATCCGCCAGTGCTTCCACTGCTTAGCCGCGAACGTCGGCACTTCCTGGAAGGGCTCGAACCCGCCGTCCCGCCATTCGAAGATCGTCGACGTGGCCGCGAACTCGTAGGGGCCGGCGCCGGTCCTGATGCTCGCGACCGCGAGGAACGACCGGTCGCCTACGCGGAAGAACTCCGCGTCCTCGCCGCCCGGCGCCGGCAGCGTGGCCCAGGGCTCGAAGCGGTCCCCGGCCAGGGTCAGCAGCAGCAGGCCGGCGTCGCTGTCACCGCCGTTCATCCCCGGCGGCCCGCCGGGGATGTCCTTGGCGAGCTGCGGTATGGCGAGAAGGTCGTGGACTCCTACCCGGACGGGCTCGACGGCTCGCGCGCCCGAGGTGGGAATCCGCTGGACCTCGGTGAGGGTCACTGGCATGGCATCACTACAGCAACGGCCACCCAGCCAGACAAGTAATCTGGAGTTACTATCCACGACATGCAGCGTTAATGGATGTGACGTTTCGGTGCTGGATGTTCGCAAGCTGATCATGCTCGAGGCCGTCATGGCCGAGGGATCCATCGCCGCGGCCGCCCGCCGCCTCCAGTACACCCGGTCGGCGGTATCCCAGCAGCTGTCCGCGCTCGAGGCCGAGGCGGGCACGGCGCTCATCGACCGGACGGGCAATCACATCACGCTCACCCCGGCAGGCCGCGCGCTTGTGGAGCACGCCGAGCGGATCCTCGTGGAGCTGCGGTCGGCCGAGGCGACGCTGGCCGGCGCCAGGACGCGGATCACCGGGCTGCTGCGGGTGGGGATCCCGTTCCGCGAGGGGCCGCACATCATGAGCCGCGCGCTCACCGAGGTGCGACGGCGGTTCCCCGACATGGAGATCCGGCTCTCCGCGACCACCGACGAGGACGGCCCCAGCGCCGTCCACCGCGACCAGCTCGACATGGCCATCGTGTCGCGCTACGGCAGCGCGCAGGGGGCGCCCGCGGCTACGGGGTTGCGTGAATGGGTTCTCGAGCACGACCCGCTCCGGCTCTGCGTCCCCATGGACCACCCGCTGGCCGGCGCTCCCGGCTGCACCATGGCCCGGCTCGCCGGCGAGCCATGGGTCATGTGCCCGGACACCGTGCTGGGCCGCCTGGTACGGAGCATGTGCATCGCGGCGGGCTTCCAGCCGAGGGTCGCTGCGACGGTGAACGACGTCGGCACCGCGATCAGCCTGGTCGGCGTCGGCTGGGGCATCACGATAGCCCCGGAGATGACGCCAGCAGGAACGGCGGTGCCGGTCGTCCGGCTGCCCATCGCGGGCGTTGACACGATCCGGCACAGCGTGCTGATCGTCCGCGACGGCGAGCACCTGTCCCCGCGGATGGCCGCGGCGATCGCCGCGGTCCGCTCGGTCAGCGCCGAGCTGCGGGCGGGCAGCGGCTGACCCCCTTCTGGCGTTACTCGCGCGCGGCGAGGGCGGCCTGCCGGTGGTCGCGCATGGTCTGCATGCCGTCCTTGCCTGGCTGGCGGCCGAAGCCGCAGTACATCGCGACGCCGAAGCCGGCCAGGTGGCGGGACGCCGTGGCCTTGCGCCGCCGCAGGCCGGGGACCCCGTCGACGGGCAGGATGATGCCCAGGTAGACGCGGGCGTCGCCGGGCTCCAGGTCGTCGAGGGGCTGGAAGAACCTGTCGTCCTCGCTGCGCAGGTACCGGGGTCCGGCCAGGTGCAGCCAGTCCACGGCGCGACCGGAGTTCGCCACGGCGTAGTTGGCCATCCTGACGAGCGGTCCCATGTCGCGGGCCTCGTACATGGGCCATTCGGGGAAGGTGCCGTAGCACAGGTGGTAGCCAACCAGGACATCCTCGGGGATCAGCCGGGTGAGCCTGCCGACCGGCTCGGCGAACCGCTCCCAGGCGCCGGGGGCGGTCCAGGCCAATACACCCTCGAGGTCGAGCACCTCGTAGCAGACGTCCCACTGGATCGCGAGGTCTGCTGGCGGGATCGCCGCGGTCAGCCGGGTGAGCTCGCGGGCCACGAGGTCCTCGAAGGCCCGGTCCGCGATCGGGTAATCGGCGCCGAAGTCCGCCTTGAAGCCGTTGAGCGCGCTGGACGGGAACGGCAGCCCGATCTGGAACCGCAGCCCGGCGGGGATCGCGCCGTCCGCGCGCAGCTTCCTGAAGACCTGGTAGGAGTCGATGGCGTCGTCGATGCGGGGCCAGGTGTCCCAGTGCAGTTCGGTGACGCCGGGCCGGATCCCGAAGATCGGTGTCTCGTAGGCGTGCCTGGGCAGGCCCGTCGGGGACGCGGTGTCCTGGACGGTGACGACGCCGGGGTTGGGGCGGACCAGCCGCTCCCGCTCGTAACTGACCCAGCCGCCCCGCGGGCCGGTCTCCCCGTCGGGCAGCGCGAAGACGAGGTCGCCGAAGAGCTCGCCCGCCGCGCGCAGCGCGCTCTCGGTCGACTCGGCTGGGAGGCTCCCCACCAGGAGCAGGTCACTGGAAACTCGCGGCGCCATCGCCGCCTCCTTCCCGCAGGCAATCGCAACTGCCCGTAGTCTGCGACCGGGATCACTGACGGCGCGACAGGACTCTCATTGAATGAGAAGGCAACTTCCGGCTCGGTCCGCACCGCGTGTTAAGTTCCGGAGATGGCCCGGTCAGGATCGGGAGAGTCCGTGCTGTCGCGGGCGGTGCGCATCTTCGAGGCGTTCTCCCCGGACGAGACCGTACTGAGCGTCTCGGAGATCGCGCGCCGGTCCGGCCTGCACCTGGCGACCGCGTCCCGGCTGGTCGCTGAGCTGACGGCGCACGGGCTGCTGGCCCGCGATGAGGACCGCCGGGTCAGGATCGGCGTCCGGATGTGGGAGCTGGCGCTGCGGGCGTCCCCCACGCGCGGGCTGCGGGACACCGCCATGCCGTTCATGGAGGACGCGCACGCCGTCATCGGGCATCACGTGCAACTCGGCCTGCTCGACGGCGATCAGGTGATTTTCGCCGAACGCCTGTCAGCGCCCGGCGCGGTGATCAATTACAGCCGCATCGCGGGCCGCCTGCCGCTGCACGTATCGTCATCCGGCCTGGTCCTGCTCGCGCACGGTCCCCGTGACCTCCAGGAACGGATACTCGCCGGGCCGCTGGCCGGCTACACGGCGAACACGATCTGCTCCCCTGGCCAGTTGCGGGCCGTGCTGGCCGAGATCCGCCGCCAGGGCTTCGCTTTCTGCCCCGGCCACGTGCACGAAGATGCCCTCGGCATCGCGGTGCCTGTCACGATCCCGGCCAGGGACGGCAAGCCAGTCGTGGTGGCGGCGCTGTCGGCGATCGTTCCCGTCACCTCCGACGGCAAGGCGGTGACCGCCGTCCTCGCCGCGGCGGCACGGGGCATCGGCAGGACGCTCGCCGCCTCCGCCTGACTGTGCGGTCAGGACTGTGCGGTCAGGACTGTGCGGTCAGGCGGAGGGGACGGTGACGACCGGACCGTGCGCGTGGTTCAGGACCGCGTGCCGCACGGCACCGGGGCCCGGGCGTCCGGCGTGCGCCGCGTGCCGTCCGATCACGACGAGATCGGCCCGGGCGGACAGGCCGACCAGCGCCCGGGCCGGGTGGCCGTGCACGACATCCTGGCTGACCGTGACGTCCGGGTAGTTGCTTCGCCAGCTGTCGAGGAGTCCCCCGAGTTGCTTGGCGGCTTCCTCTGCCGCTCGTGATGAGCCGCCCCGAGGTGCGTCCCAGGCGTGGATGACCGTCAGGCTGGCATTCCGCAGGGCGGCCTCCTCGAACGCGAACGTGAGCGCGTCGACGCAGGTGTCCAGGTCGCCGACGCCAACGGCCACGTGCTGCTGCGCGGACGGCGGCGCGTCGCGAACGACCACGACCGGACAGGGCGCGTGGCTGGAGGCGTACCGGCTGACCGAGCCGAAGACCAGCGCGGTAAACGCGCCCGCGCCGCGGGAACCCACGACGAGCATGAGCGCGCCGGAGCCGCTGTCGGCCACCGCATCAGCGGGAGCGCCTTTGAGCACCCAGGTGTCCACCTGCAGGCCGGGCGCGGCCGCGGCGGCCCTGTCGGCCGCGGCGGCGAGGCCCTTGTCGCGGTGGTCGTGCAGCACATCGGTCACGTTTTCAACGTCTTCCCCGGAGGGACCCGCGGACATCCGTGGCAGCGTCTCCGCGGCGGACACGATCCGCAGCGGGGCGCTGTGGAGCACCGCCTCCGCGGCCGCCCATTCGACCGCCTGCAGTGAGTGCTCGGAACCATCCGTTGCGGCCACAATCGGCTTAGCGGGCATCGCTGGTCCTCCTTGTCCGGCGGGTGCGCCAGGGAGCGGCCCGCGTGGTCGCCCCTCGTCTATCGTGATCGCGTGCGGTCGGCCGCCGCAAGGGTTCTGTATTGCCGGGGTTACAACCAGGGAGTTAGCCGGCCAGTTCCACGGGCAGGCCGAGGCCGCTGGACAGCTGAGCCGCGCGCTCGCGGTCCCGGGCGGTGGACGCGCCTGCCGCGCGGGAGAACCGGACGTGGTGCAGCGCGCCGCCCAGGGGCAGGCCGTCCTCGCGCACCAGCCTGATCCGCTTGCCTCCGGGCCAGGTCAGCTCGGCGGTTCCGTCGCCGACCGCTGCTACCTGGCCGTCCAGGACCTCGCTGAACAGCCGCACCGCGCCGTCAAGGTCACTGACGTGATGCTCGATCAGGTCGAAGCGGGTCGGCGGGCCCGGCTCGGGCAGCTCCCGCGGCGGCGGGTACGGCGGGGCACTATCTTCCTGAGCGACCTGGATGACGATGCCGTGAGCGTCACGCGGATGCAGGAATGCTTCCTTCCAGGCCGGATCGGTCAGGTTGACCCCGACGGGCTCGATGCCGAACGCCTTGATCCTGGCCAGCGTGTCCTCAATGTCGGCAACGAGGAAGTTGAAGTGGTGCGGGCCAGCGCCCCTGGCGGCCAGGAAACGCTCGAGGAAGGCAGCGTCGGGACCCTGGGTGGGCGTCAGCAGCTCGATTTTCGGGCCCGCGGCGAACCCCAGCTGGCCCCACCAGAATCCCGGAGGATCGCCGCCGTACACCCAGGTTCCGCCCAGGACGCCGCCGAACAGCTCCCAGCCATCGGCGAGCGCCGGCGTGCCGATGGCGAGGTGATCGAGGATCGTGGTCATGAGATCTCACGTTACGGCTTAGCCGTAGCCATCGGCTCGCGGCCGTGATGAAGTGGACTGATGACTGTTGCCGGGATAGACCTGTCGGCCAACGAATTCTGGGGCCTGCCGCTCGCCGAACGGGCGGCCTCGTTCGCCCTGCTGCGGGCCCAGCAGGGCCCGGTGTTCTTCGCCGAGCCTGACACGCCGTTCGCCCGGCCGGGCGCGGGATACTACGCCCTGGTGCGGCACGCCGACATCGTCGAGGCGAGCAGGAACCCGCAGGTGTTCAGCTCCAGCCGGGGCGCGACGAACATCGCCGACCTGCCCGTCGAGTTCAACGAGTACTTCGGCTCGATGATCAACATGGATGACCCCAGGCACGCCCGGCTGCGCCGGATCGTCTCGCGCGCGTTCACCCCGCGGATGATCGCCAGGTTCGAGACCGACGTGCGCCGGGCGGCGACCGCGATCGTCGACGACCTGCTGGCCGCCGGACCGTGCGATTTCGTGTCGCACGTGGCGGCCAGGCTGCCGCTGAAGGTCATCTGCGACATGATGGGCGTTCCCGATGACCAGTACGAGATGGTCCTTGCCAAGACGAACATCATCTTGTCCGGGTTCGACCCCGAGTTCGTCAGCGCGGATCCTGACGAGGTAGTCATCCAGCTGCTCGGCGCCGGGCAGGACCTCGCGAACCTGGTCACCGACCTGGCAGCCGCCCGTGCCCAAGCACCCGCCGACGACGTGGTCTCCGCCCTGGTGACGGCGAACATCGACGGGGAGCAGCTGACGAGCGCCGAGCTCGCCTCGTTTTTCATCCTGCTGGTGGTGGCCGGCAACGAGACCACCCGCACCGCGCTGTCGCACGCGCTGATGCTGCTCACCGAGTTCCCTGAGCAGCGCGCGCTGCTGCTGGCCGACCTCGAAGGCCGGATCGGCGGCGCGGTCGAGGAAATCGTGCGCCACGCGTCGCCAGTGCTGTTCATGCGGCGCACCCTCACCAGGGACTACACGATGAACGGTCAGGACTACCGCGAGGGCGACAAGGCGGTCCTGTTCTACTATTCGGCGAACCGCGACGAGACCGTGTTCACCGACCCCGAGCGGTTCGACATCACCCGCGCGCCGAACCCCCACGTCGGCTTCGGCGCACCGGGACCGCACTTCTGCCTGGGCGCCCACCTCGCCCGCCACGAGATCACCGTCATGCTGCGCGAACTGCTCACCCGCGTCCCCGACATCACTGCCGGCGAACCGGACCGCCTCCTGTCCAGCTTCATCAACGGCGTCAAGCGCCTCCCCTGCGAGTTCGCCAGCTGAGCTGTTCCGCTTGACTACGCTGGCCGGCTACCGGGACGCCGCGCGCTGGCGGGACGCGGCCTGCGCCTGGATGCTGGCTGGCAAGCAGGACGGGTCGGCAAGCTCGCCGCGGATGAAGCAGCTGCGGCTGAGGGTCGCGGCGCCGGCGACGACGAGCGCCACGGCCAGCGCCTCGCCTGCCAGGTCCCAGGGTCCGGTCTGGATCTGCTCGCCGAACAGGAAAATCCCGAGCAGGCTGGCCGCGAGCGGGTCGAGGATCGTGAACCCTGGCTGGGACGCCGCGAGCGGCCCGGCCGCCAGCGCGTGCGAGGCCAGCAGCATCGTCGCCGCGCCCACGACAAGCAGCACGTACAGCGACCAGGTGGAGAAGACGGCGCCGAGGCCGCCGCCGAGGTGCGAGCTGAGCTCCTTGATGACCGCGGCAACGAAACCCCAGGCGATGCCGGTGGCGGAGCCGAGGATCGCCGCCCGCCGGGAGGGGGTCGCGCCCGGGCGGGTCCCCATCCCGAAAGCCACCGCGACGGCGGCGAGCACCACGCCGAGCGTGACCAGCCCGGCCAGCAGCCATGACGAGCCCGGTGCGTGCAGCCGCCCGCCGGACGCCGAGGCCAGCCGCAAGAACACGGCCACTCCCGCCGACATCGCGACCGCCCCCAGCCAGTCGCGGGGCTTGATCCGCCTCCGCCGCCGCCCGGCGAAGGCCAGGAACCCGAACACCAGCAGCAGCTCGAGCGACAGGATGGGCTGGACCAGGGCCAGCGGCCCGTACCGCAGCGCCGTCAGTTGGAAGACGAACCCGCCGATCATGCTGACGATGCCGAGCAGCCAGACCGGCTGGCGGGCCAGGCGGAGCAGCAGCCTGGCGTCGAATCCGCCCGTCGTCTGCACGCTCTTCGCCCCCTGGCGCTGCGCCAGCGAGGCCGTGGCCGTGCAGAAGCTCGCCGCGATCGCCAGCAAGACAGCTGCCTGCATCCTCTTCCTCCGGGTCGACGTCCCTTGCGGCTCGAACAGCTCAGCACCCGGCGTGATTCCCGTGCGGCGACGCGCGTGGCGGCCGCGTCAGGCCGTGAGATACACGGCGGCGACGTCGTCATCGCCGTGCCCGCTCGCCGCGGTGTCCCGCCAGCGCGGGAGCAGCGCGCTGGTCAGCGTGAGCGTGGCACCGCTCGCCTGCGCGGCCTGCGCCGCGAGCTCGGCGTCCTTGAGGGCGTTCTTGAGCGCGAACGCGGGACTGAAGTCACCGGCCAGCATGACGCGCGCCTTCTGCACCGCGTACGGCGCGCCCAGCGGATTCGACTGCAGCAGGTCCACGACCTCGGCCGGGTCCAGGCCGAGCCGCCGGGCGAAAGACAGGGTTTCCGCGGTCATCTCGGCGAGGTCGGCGAGCCAGTTGTTGAGCACGAGCTTGACCCTGGTGCCGTTGCCCGCCGGGCCCAGCCAGACGGTGTCGCGCCCGAGCACGCCGAACACCGGCGCCAGGACGTGCCGGACCTGGCCGGGACCGCTGGCCAGGATGACAAGCTGCCCGGCCCTGGCCGGGCCCTCGCTGCCGGAGACCGGGGCGTCGACGTACACCGCGCCGCGGTCGGCGGCGAGGTCGGCGAGCCTGGTGGTCCACTCGACGCCGACGGTGCCCATCTGCACCCAGATGATCCCGGGGCCAGCGGCCAGCAAGCCGCCGGGACCGGTGGCGGCCTGTTCGGTGGCGGCTCCGTCGGCCAGCATCGTGATGACGATCGTGGCACCCAGGACCGCGTCCGCCGGGCTGGCCGCCACGACGGCGCCGTCGGCCGCCAGTGGCTCCGCATGGGCGACGGTGCGGTTCCATACCCGCACGTCGAAGCCGCCGCGGGCCAGGTTGGCGGCCATCGGGCCGCCCATCCTCCCGGTGCCGAGAAAGGCGACAACCGGGGTGGCCGCCCGGTCGTCGCGGCCTGACTGGACAGGTGTGCCGGGCTGTGCCTCAGGCTGTGTGGTGGTCATGTCACGCCTCCTGTCGTTGGCTGTTCTGACAGGTCAAGCCTCCGGCGACGGAGGGTGAGCCGGCGTCACACGGCCGGGTGATTCGCTTCGACGGCGGGTACGCCCAGGTTCGGTCAGGGCCGTCGCGGGGACGGCGCCAGCAGCCCGAGCGCGCGGGCCTGTTCCACCGCCTCGTGCCGGCGGTGCACGCCGAGCTTGTCGTACAGGTGGCGCATGTGGGTCTTGACTGTGTTCACCGACAGGTACATTTCGTCGGCGATCTCCGGGGCGGAGAGCTTGGTGGGCAGGTAGCGCAGCACGCGGGCCTCGGCGCTGCTGAGCGGCTCGCGCAAGTGCGGCGGTCCTGACGGCTGCGAGCCAGGTTCCTGGCCGGCCAGCACGTTGAGGATTTCGGCGATCAGGCCGGCGTGCGCTGTGCCGTGCTGGCGATGGCGGTCGAGCAGCGCGGGCGCCGGGTCGTACAGGAACGGGAAGAGCAGGGTTTCTGGCGCGGCGAGATCCAGAGCCCGCTCGAGGGCACGCCTCGCGGCCCCCCCGTCGCCGAGCGCGTCGAAGGCGATCGCCTGAAGCAGGGATGCCTGGACGTCCCACAGATGGGCGTTCTGCATTGGAGCCGAGCCGTCGATGACGGGCGCGAGCACCACGGTCGCCGCCTTCGGGTCGTCCTGGGCGAGCCGCAGCGACGCCTCGGCTATGCGTATCTCGCCCCGGTCCCGCGCCGACGTGTCCATGCCGGCGAGCGCTTGTTCGACGCGCTGCGTTTCGCCGCAGCGGGCGAGCGTCTGCAGGGTGTGCGAGCGCAGCCGCGGAGCGAGCGTGTGCGGCGTGACGAGCGACTCGCACAGCCGTTCGGCCGCCCGGAAGGCGCGCAGGGCGGCGTCGTGGCGGCCGCACACGAACTCGAGCATGCCGCGGCCGTAGTGCAGCCGCATGCCGGCGGCCGGCTCGACTTCGGTCCGGACGGTGCGCTCGGCCCGGCCGAGCGCCCGCTCCGCTTCCTCGAGCCGTCCCTGAGTGACCATCGCCATGCCAAGGGCCAGATAGGCGACGCCAACGATCGGCTCATCGGCCCAGCCGTGCTGGTTAGCCAGCTCAATCGCCTGCAGGCCGCGCTCTGCCCCCAGCGGGAAGGACCGCCAGCTCATCAGCTGCGCCCAGTGCGCAAGGCCGGTGACCTCCACAAAGGGCCTGCCGATCTCGTGCGCGAGGGCGATGCCCTCCGCGAGGTGCCGGTCCGCCTCGTCGAAGCGAGATGTCCAGACCTCGACGATGCCGAGGTTGATCAGCGCCAGCGCCCGCAGGTCCCCGCTCGGCTCGAGCTGATCTGCTCCCGCGGTCATCGCGGGGGCCAGCAGCCGTTGCGCCTCCTGCGCCACGGCCGCGAGATCCCCGCGCTGACGTGCCCGGCGCATCCGCACCCCGGCGAGAAGCGCCTGCGCGTGCCCGCGCCTGTCCGCGGGAACTGACTCCAGCGCCCGGGTTGAGAGGGCTAGGTACCGGTCGGCTTGTTCCAGCGATCCCCTGGACAGCTGGTCGCCGGCCGCCCCGGCCGCCAGCTCGGCATCCGCGGCGATCACCGCGGGCGGGAAACGGGCGAAGAGCTCGTGCACGGCGCCGCCCAGCCCGGCCAGGCCCAGGCCGATCCACCGGTCTGACAGCTGGCGGGCGGCCAGGCCCCAGTTGTGCGCAGCCTGAGCGTGGCGCACCGCCTCGACGGGATACCCGTGTTCGGCGTACCACCCGGCGGCGGCGTTATGCAGCGCAGGCAGTTCGGCCGGGCCGCACGCACGCAGTTCCAGTTGCAGCAGATCGGCGAACAGCTGATGGTAGCGGAACCAGGACCGCCGCGCGTCCAGCGAGACGACGAACGCGCCCGCCTCCTCGAGCTGCTGCAGGACCCGCTCGCCGCCCGAGTCCCCGGTCAGCAGGTCGGCCAGCTCACCATTGACCCGTTCCAGTATCGAGGTCCGCAGCAACACCCGCCGGGCCTGTTCGCTCTGCCGATCCAGCACCTCGGCCAGCAGGTACTCGGCGACCGTGCGCTCGCTGCCGCCGAACTCGGCCGCGAAACGTTCCGGATCGGGATGCCCGGCCAGCGACAGCGCCGCCAGCCGCAGCCCCGCCGCCCAGCCTTCGGTCCGGTCATACAGCACGCCCAGAGCGGCGTCCGACAACGACACGCCGGTCGCGTCGAGCAGCGCCCGCGCCTCCGGCGGGCTGAACCGCAAATCGGCCGTGCGGATCTCGCTAAGC
>Ga0207700_10000877_pt1 | contig 17346 bp, 16 predicted proteins | sample LARL82metaG_FD_184348 | JGI IMG/M metagenome (GOLD analysis project Ga0207700, IMG submission 184348) | Corn, switchgrass and miscanthus rhizosphere microbial communities from Kellogg Biological Station, Michigan, USA - LAR L8-2 metaG... | ecosystem: Host-associated > Plants > Roots >...
TCGCCCGCGCCGAGCTCGGCGGCGTCATCGCCGAGAATGTGGACGGGCATCGTGTCGAGCGGCCGGCCCACCGAGCCCTTATGCGCCAGCCAGTCCTCCGGGCCGATCGCCACGTACCCGCCGTCGCTGGCGCCCAGGTACTCCCAGATGATCGGGCCCCACCAGGCCAGCATCTGCTCCTTCGCCCAGACCGGGCACGGCGCGGCCGCGTGCACGGCCATCCGCAGGGTGGACAGATCGTAACGGTCGCGGACCTGCCGATCGAGGCGCAGCATGCGGATGAACATCGTCGGCACGAACTGGGCAAGGGTGACCCGGTAGCGCTCGATGGTGCGCAACGCGAGTTCGGCGTCGAAGCTCTCCATGATGACCGCTGTCCCGCCGCGCCGCTGCGCGACCATGCTCCACATGATCGGCGCGGCGTGGTAAAGCGGCGCGGGGGACAGGTACACCGTGTCGGGCCCGAACGGGTAGCGCTCGCCGACGACGTGGTCCGCGGCCGTGCCGTAGCCGTATTCCGCGTGGCTGAGCGGGTGACGCACCCCCTTAGGCCGGCCTGTCGTGCCGGACGAGTAGATCATCGCCGCGCCCTCGGTCTCGTCCGGCGGCGGCGTCGCCGGCAGGCCGGCCGCGGCCTCGTCCAGCGACTCGAAGCCGTCGGGCAGCTTCGCCATATCCCCGGCGACGTAACGCGCGACCAGCGGCATCCCGCGCGCGATCTCCTCGGCGGTCGCGGCCAGCCGGGGCGAGGTGATGAGCACCGTGGACGCGGAGTCCTCCAGAACGTAGCGTGCCTCGTCGGGAGCGAGGTGCCAGTTGATCGTCGTGTAGTACAGCCCGGATCGCTGTGCCGCCCAGCACACGTCGAAGTAGCGCGGGTTGTTCTCCATCAGCACGGCGATCCCGTCCCCGGGCCGGAGGCCGAGCCGGCGCAGCAAGCGGGCCGCGCGGGCCGAGCGCTCGGCCAGCTCGGCGAACGTCACCGCGCTGCCATCGTGGGCCATCACGAGAGCCGGCTTGTCCGGGGTCAACCGCGCCTGCTGGTCAATGGTGCGCAGCTCGCTCACGTCCGCTCCTGGTCTCGGGTCGGTGGCTTTTCCCGCGGCAGGCCGAGGACCCGCTCGGCCAGGATGTTGCGCATGATCTCATCGGTCCCGGCGGAGATGCGGATACCGGGCACGGCCAGGACGAACTTGGCCCAGGCGTAGGTGCCCCACTCGCCCGTGTCGGCGACGAGACGCGGTCCGAGCAGCTCACTGACCACCCGGCTGACGCGCTGCAGGTTCTGCGTCCACAGCAGTTTGCCGACGGACTGCTCGGGGCCGGGTTGCCCGGCAGCGACGGCCTGGTGCGCGCGCTGGCTCCCGGCGCGCGCCGCCAGGATATGCATCGCGGTGTCGCTGACCAGGTCCCGCACGGCCGGGTCGGACAGGCGCCCCGACCAGCGGGCCAGCATGACGAGGCGGTCCAGGATGGCGTCGAGGCTGCCGCCGATGTCGGTGGTGGTGCTGCGCTCGTTCATCAAGGTCGTGATCGCCACTTGCCATCCCTCGTTCACCTCCCCGAGCCGGTGGTCGTCGGGGACCCGCACGTCGGTGAGAAACACCTCGTTGAAGCTCGCGCCGCCGGTCATCTGGCGCAGCGGGCGCACCTCCACTCCGGGCGCGTGCATGTCGATCAGGAACGCGGTGATGCCGCGGTGCTTGGGCGCGCGCGGGTCAGTGCGGCAGAGCACCTCACCGATGTCGCTCAGGTGCGCGTTGGTCGTCCACACCTTCTGCCCGCGCAGGACCCAGCCCCCACCCGCCTCTTCCTCGCACAGGGGGCTCCCGCCCCCCGTTCCCCCTGGCCCTTCCCCCTTCACTGGCACGGCACTCGCGCGCAGCGAGGCCAGGTCGGAGCCCGCGTCCGGCTCGCTGAACAGCTGACAGGCGATCACGTCACCGCGGTGCAGCCTGGGCAGGTAGGCGCGCTTGACCTGCTCGGTGCCGTGCGCGAGGATCGTCGGCGCCGTCATGGACAGGCCCAGCCGCATCACCGCCAGGTCGGGTACCGCGAACTGCTCGCGCAGCCTGGCGTACGCCTCGTGGTAGGACCGGGGCAGCCCCCGCCCGCCGTAGACAGTCGGCCCGTCGATCCAGCCGAACCCCGCGTCGTACTCGAGCGCCTTGAACCGCCGGGCCTCGGTGACGAGCCGCGCCTCCTCCTCAGATGACCACTCGGCGAGCAGTTCGGTGCCGTCCGGGCCTTCTCCCCAGGGTCGCGACGTGGCCGCGGGGGCCCGCTCTGCCGCGGTGTCGAGGAAGCGGGTTGCCTGATCGAGGAACTCTGCCATCGTTTGTTCGCTCATGAGGCCCCCTCGCTGGCGCTCGGAGTCCGCATTCGCGGACGCACTGTACTTACCGATTCGCTCGCAAGCTCGCTCATTGGCCGCGCACTTTGCGTTCGTACTCACCGGCGTTGCGGGGGATCTCCCGCCAGCCGATCCCGGTGTCAAAGCGCGGTTCGCGGGGCAGGCCGAGTACCGCGTCGGCGAGCACGTTGCGCAGCACCGCCGACGTGCCGCCCTCGATGGTGAGGGCCTGGACGCGCAGGTAGCGGGCCGCGGCGTCGCCCTGCATGATGCCGACGCGGACAGGCTGCTCGAGCGCGTAACCGTCCGGGGCGTACAGGGTGCCGGCGACGCCGCGGGCGTCGAGGGCGACCTCCAGCGTGTGCTGCTTCGCCTCGGAACTCAGCAGCTTGACGATGGCCGGGTGCACCGCTTCGCCAGCCGCGCCGCGCCGCGTCCGCTCGGCGGTGAGCCGGGCGGCGCGTGACCGGATGACCGCCGACATCACGCGGTCGGTGAGCACCGGATCGTCCACGCAAGCGCGGGCCCACCACGCGAGCAGGTCCTCGCCTGGATCCGGCTCGTCCCCCTCGGCGCCGAAGGCCGTCCGCTCGCCGTCCAGGTTGGACCGCACGACCTGCCACCCGCCGCCCACCTCGCCGACCCGGTTGTCATCGGCGACCGGAACGTCGTCAAGGAATACCTCGTTGAAGTCCGCCTTCCCGTTGAGCATGCGCAGTGGCCGCACCTCGACACCGGGCGCGTGCATATCGACGATGAAGCAGGTCAGCCCGGCGTGCTTGGGCTTGTCCTGGTCCGTGCGGACGACGGCGAGGCCCCAGCGCGCGACATGCGCGAGCGACGTCCAGACCTTCTGCCCGCGCAGAAGCCAGCCCGTGCCGTCGCGGCGGGCGGTGGTCGCGATGCCCGCCACGTCGGAGCCGGCGCCCGGCTCGCTCATCAGCTGGCACCAGATGTCCTCGGTGGTGAAGCACGCGCGCAGGTACCGTCGCCGCTGCTGGTCGGTGCCGTACGCCGCCAGGACCGGGGCGACGTTGCCGTAGCCGATCGGGTTGCGCAAGTTCGCTGGCTCGACGCCCGCGTCGCGCAGCAGCCGGTCCACCACGACCTGGTGCGCAGGCGTCAGTCCCAGTCCGCCGTGCCCGGCAGGGAAGCTGACCCAGGCCAGCCCGGCATCGAATTGCGCCGCCCGGAACGGGATCCCGCCGTCGACACTGGGTGACGGCGCCCCGGCGAGCAGCCGCTCCACCCGGGCAGCCAGGGCGCCCGGGGCACCCGGGGCGCCGGGGGCGCCAGGGTCCAGCCCGGTCATCATCGCGGGCCCGGCGCTCACGCCGCGCCCCGGACCAGGTCGGCCAGCGCGGCCCGGTGCTGCTGCGGGCTCCCGAACAGCAGCTGGCTGCTCTTGGCGCGCTTGAGGTACAGGTGCGCCGAGTGGTCCCAGGTGATGCCGATACCGCCGTGCACCTGGATGTTCGCCGCCGCGACCCGGACGAACGCCTCCGAGCAGTACGCCTTTGCCATGTGCGCCGCGGCGCCGAACTGCGGGCCGTCGGGCGCGAGCTCTGCCGCGCAGGCCGCCACGGACCGCGCCGACTCGACGTCGAGCAGCATGTCGGCGCACCGGTGACGCACCGCCTGGAACGAGCCGATGGGACGACCGAACTGCATCCGGTCTCTGGCGTAGCCGACGGCGTCGTCCAGGCAATGCTGCGCTCCGCCGACCTGCTCGCACGCCAGCGCGACCGCGGCGAGGCGCTGGACCTGCGCCAGTATCGCGGCGGCGCCGCCGGCCGGCCCTAGCGGCCGGGCCGGGCATCCGTCGAAGACGATCTCGGCTTGCTTGCGCGTCTCGTCGAGTGTCGGGAGCGTCTCGCGCGCGAGACCCGGCGCACCGCCCTCGACGGCGAAGATGCCCGGGCCTTCCGGCCCGAGCGCGGGCACGAGCAGCAGCCCGGCGGTGCCGCCGTCGATGACGTGCGGCCGGCGGCCGTGCAGCTCGTATCCGCCGCCAGATGCGTGCCGTGCGGTGACCTCGTCGGCCGCGCTCGCCCGCACGGCCACGGTGGCCACGAGCTCGCCGCCGGCGATGGAGGGCAGGTACCGCTGCTTCGCGTCTTCGTCATCGCTGCCGAGTAGGGTCGGCACGGCGAGTGCCACCGTCGCGAAGTACGGCGCGCACAGCAGCGCCCGGCCGAACTCCTCGAACACGACGGCCAGCTCCGCCCAGCCGAACCCGGCCCCGCCGTACCGCTCGGGGATCGCCATGCCCTGCAGGCCCAGCTGGCTGGCCATGATCGACCAGACCCGACGGTCGAAACCGTGCGGTGTCGCCATGAGGCGCCGCACCTCGGATTCCGGCGAGGTATTCGCGGCGAAGTCGCGGACGGACTGGCGCAGCAGCTCGCGCTCGGCCGGACCGGCTTCCGGCATGGGGCGGTCCCTTCGCTCGAATATCGACTAAACTATTTAAATTAATTATAGTCATGGGAGTGAGCCTGCGGGAAGGCAGCGGCATGAGCGTGGTAGAGATCGAGCGCCCGCGCGGGGACGTCGTGGTGCTGCGCCTGAACCGGCCAGAGAAGCTCAACGCCATCGACCGTGAGCTGCTCGACGGCCTGTGGAACGCGATCGCCGGCATCCGGGAGGACCCCGAGTGCCGCGTGGTCATCCTGACGGGCGCCGGCCGCGGGTTCTGCGCCGGCGCGGACCTGACCCAGCCGGACGAGGCGATCGCGCCCGGCGACGAGCGGCGCGGCCGTCTCGGCCGGGTCTGGGGCATGCAGGAGTACCTGACCGGCGTCGCGGTCGCGCTGAACTCGCTGCGCCAGCCGGTCATCGCCGCGGTGAACGGTCCCGCGGTGGGCGGCGGTCTCGGGTTCGCGCTGGCCTGCGACCTGCGCGTCGCCTCCACCGAGGCGCGCTTCGGCGCCCTGTTCATGAAGATCGGACTGTCCAACTGCGATGTCGCGGTGTCCTATTTCCTGCCCCGGATCGTGGGCGCGGGACGAGCGCTGGAGTTGCTGCTCACCGCGCGCGTGATCGACGCTCCCGAAGCCGAACGGCTGGGACTGGTCAACCGGGTGGTCCCTCCCGAGCGGCTGCTGCCATCCGCGATCGAGCTGGCCGGGGAGATCGCGGCGAACAGCGAATTCGGCGTGTGGATGACCAAGGAGGGCGTGTGGGCGAACATCGACGCGCCATCGCTTCAGCACGCGGTCCAGCTCGAGTACCGCACCCAGATGGTCGGGGTTTACGGGGACAACATGGCCGAGGCGTTCGCGGCGTTCCGGGAGAAGCGGCCGCCGAGCTGGGAGCCGGCGTGACCGCGGTCCGCCAGCCCGTCGCCGTTGTGACCGGTGCCGCGCGTGGCGGCGGCCGGGGGATCGCACTGGCCCTGGGCGGACACGCCGGCACCGTGGTGCTGGTCGGGCGGAGCACCCGCGAGCATCCCAACCGGCTGCTGCCAGGGACGCTGGAGGAGACGCGCGAGCAGCTGGCATCCTCAGGAAGCGACGCCGCCTGCTTTCCGGCCGACCTCGGCAAAGCCGCGGACCGGACGGCGCTGTCCGAGTTCGTCCTAACCACCTGCGGAGGCTGCGACATCCTGGTGAACAATGCGGCCTACAACCCGATCATGCCGTTCGCCGGGATGCCGGCGCGGCGGTGGGAGACCGTGCTAGAAGTCAACCTGAACGCCGCTGTCGCGTTGACACGGGCGTTGCTGCCCGCCATGGTCGCCCGCGGCGGCGGCCATGTCGTCAACATCGGCTCGGCCGCGGCGGTGGCAGACTTCGGCGAGCAGCTGGCCTACGCGGTCTCGAAGGCGGCGCTCGAACGCTTCACCACCGGGCTCGCGAAGGAACTGTCCGCGACCGGCATCCGGGTGAACTGCGTCCGCGTCGACGAGGCGCTGCGCACCGAGGCGCTGGCCGCCCTGATCGGCGATCCTGGACCAGGCAGCCGCGGTGTCACGCCGGCCGAGCTCGGCGCGGCCGTGCGGTGGATCACGCGACAGCCGGCAGCGTTTACCGGGCACGTGCTCACGTTCCAGCAACTGCGCGAGCTCGGCGCGCTGCCCGTCCACCACACCGGAGGTGTCCGATGAACCATGACCAGATCGCCGCGTGCGTTCGGATCACCGTCAAGCCGGAACTCTCGAATGACATGCTCGACCTGCTGAACCGGATGGCCGAGCTCGCGGCGCGAGACGACGGGACGGAGATCTGGGCGGTGCACCGCGGCCGGAAGGGAAGCGGGGAGTTCTTCCTCTACGAGCTTTTCCGGGACGGGCCGGCCTTCGAGCTGCACCAGCGCAACGAGGCGCTGAACACCCTGGGCCGCCAGCTCACCGAGCTGGCCGACGATCTCGTGGTGACATCCGGCCGGCTCGTGGGCGGTCTCCGTCCCCGCACCGATGGCGTCTTGTTACCGGTTGGTATTGCCGGGGGACAGGGTCGCCTATATAGTTCTATCATCTAAATGATAGGAGCGTCACGTGGACTTCGGCCTCTCCGATGAGCAGGCCGCGCTGCAGCAGACCGCGCGGGCTTTCGTCGATCGTCACTGCCCGCCGCGGCTGGCGATGGAGTGGGACGAGACCGGCACCTTCCCCGAGCACCTGATCAAGGCAATGGCGGAGATGGGCTGGTTCGCGCTGGCGTTCCCCGATGACGAGAGCGGCGACGGGGACGGCGGGCCGGCGGAGCTGGCGATCATCGCCGAGCAGCTGGGCCGGGCCAGCCTGGACGTGGCGATGTGCTTTATCGGAACGCTGATCCCCGCGCTGACCATCCACCGGCACGGCAGCGATGCGCAGCGGGCGGCGGTGGCGGCGGCGACCGGCACCGGGACCGGCCGGTACGCCGTTGCGCTGTCGGAGCCGGACACCGGCTCGGACGCGGCCGCGCTGCGCTGCGCCGCCGCCGACATGGGCGACCACTACCTGGTCAACGGCCAGAAGATGTGGTGCACCGGGGCTGGGCTACCGCGGACCACGATCATGATGTTCGTGCGGACCGGGAAGGGGGCGCGCAAGCATGACGGGATCAGCCTGCTGCTGGTCGACCCGGACGCGCCCGGCGTGACGCTGCGGCAGGTGCCCACGCTGGCGCGGCACATCCTGGGCACCTATGAGGTGACGCTGGAGGATGTCATCGTGCCGAAGGAAGCGCTGGTCGGCCAGCCGGGGGACGGGTGGAAGGTGATGCTGTCGTCCCTGGAGCTGGAGCGGGTGCTGATGAGCGGCGGGTACGTCGGCGCCGCGCAGGCCACACTGGATGAGGCACTGGAGTACTCCAAGCAGCGGACCGCGTTCGGCCGCCAGGTCGGCACGTTCCAGGCGCTCGCGCACGCGATGGCCGACCTGCAGACCGAGATCGACGCCGCCCGGCTGCTGGCCTACCGCGCGGCGTGGCTGCTGGCCGCCGGCAAGCCGACAGCCCGCGAGGGGGCGATGGCCAAGCTGAAAGGCTCGGAAACCTACGTCGCCGCCGCCCGCCTCGGCATGCAAGTCTGCGCCGGGCACGGCTTTTCCACCGAGACCGTGATGAGCTTCCGCTGGCGTGAATCGATCGTCGCCCCCATCTCCGGCGGCACCAGCCAGATCCAGCGCAACGCCATCGCCCGCACCATGGGCCTGCGCACCTACTAAGGAGCACCCATGCCCGACACCGTCATCTGCGCACCGGTCCGCACCGCGGTAGGCCGCTACGGCGGCGTGTTCAAAGACGTCCCGGCGGCTTCCCTCGGCGCCGCCGTGATCTCCGCGGTCGTCAAGCGCACCGGCGTCGATCCCGGGCTGATCGACGACGTCATCTTCGGGCAGTGTTACCCCAACGGCGAAGCCCCCGCCCTGGGCCGCGTCGCCGCGCTCGACGCGGGCCTGCCGGTCGAGGTCCCTGGCGCCCAGCTGGACCGCCGGTGCGGCTCCGGCCTGCAGGCGGTGATCTGGGCCGTCATGCAGGTCCAGACCGGGGCCAGCGACGTCGTAGTGGCCGGCGGGGCGGAGAGCATGAGCCAGGTCGAGTTCTACTCGCCGTCGGTCCGCTGGGGGCCGGGCGGCGAGCAGATCGTCTTCCACGACCGTCTCGGCCGGGCCCGCGTCACCGCGGGCGGCGTCCACCACCCGGTGCCGGGCGGGATGCTCGAGACGGCGGAGAACCTTCGCCGCGAGTATCAGATCTCGCGCGCTGAGCAGGACGAGTTCGCGCTCCGGTCCCACCAGCGCGCAGTCGCGGCGCAGAAAGCGGGCCGGTTCGACGACGAGATCGTGCCGGTCGAGGTCACGGACCGGCGCGGCGACGCCACGGTGGTCGACCGCGACGAGCATCCCCGGGCCGACACGTCGCTGGAATCACTGGCCCGGCTGCGCCCCGTTCTGCACCGTCAGGACCCGGAGGCGACGGTGACCGCGGGCAACGCCAGCGGCCAGAACGACGGCGCCGCGGCGTGCCTGGTGACGACGCGGGCGATCGCCGAGCAGCTCGGCCTCACGCCAATGGCCCGCCTGGTCGCCTGGGCCGTCGCCGGCGTGCCGCCCCGGACGATGGGAATCGGCCCGGTGCCGGCCGTGGCCAAGGCACTCGGCCGGGCCGGGGTCGAGCTGGCAGATGTGGACCTCATCGAGCTCAACGAGGCGTTCGCGGCCCAGGTGCTTGCCTGCACCCGGGAGTGGAAGCTCGCTCCGTCCGACTTTGACCGCCTCAACGTCAACGGTTCCGGCATCTCGCTGGGGCACCCGGTCGGCGCGACGGGCGGGCGCATCCTGGCCACGCTGCTGCACGAACTCACCAGGCGCCAGCAGCGCTACGGCCTCGAGACCATGTGCATCGGCGGCGGGCAGGGACTGGCCGCCCTGTTCGAGCGCGTTGCCTGAGGCGGCCGTGACTCTCCCGCTGACCGGCATCGTCGTCGTCGCGCTCGAGCAGGCCGTCAGCGCCCCGTTCGCGACGCGGCAGCTCGCGGACATGGGGGCGCGCGTCATCAAGGTCGAACGGGTGGGAGAAGGCGACTTCGCCCGCTACTACGACACTGAGGTCCGCGGCATGGCCTCCCACTTCGTGTGGGTCAACCGCGGCAAGGAGTCGCTCGCGCTCGACTTCAAGCACCCGGCCGGCCGCGCCATCCTCGACGAGCTGATCGCGTCGGCCGACGTCGTGGTGCAGAATCTCGCGCCCGGCACCGCGGACGGCCTCGGGCTCAGCGCGCGTCAGCTCACCACGCGGCACCCCCGGCTGATCGGCTGCGACATCTCCGGGTACGGCGAGTCCGGGCCATACGCGGACAGGCGGGCGTATGACCTCATCGTGCAGGCGGAGAGCGCCTCGATCGCGACGACCGGCTGGCCAGGCCAGCCCGCCAAGCCGGGCATCCCGATCGCGGACCTGACCGCGGGCATGTACGCCTTCAGCAGCATCCTCGCCGCCCTGTACGAACGGGAACGGACCGGCGCCGGCCGGGCGATAGCCGTCAGCCTGCTGGACGCGATCGCGGAGCTGATGGGGTACAGCATCTACTTCACCCAGTACAGCGGCCGTCGGCACGAGCCGAACGGGATCAGTCATCCGTCGCTGTCGCCGTACGAGGCTTTCGACACCGCTGACGGCCGCAAGGTGGTGGTCGCGGTGCAGAACGACCGCGAATGGGCCCGCCTGGCCGGCCAGGTCCTGCGGCGCCCCGACCTCGTCAGCGACCCCGCGTTCGCCACCGGCCCGGCGCGCACCGCGCACCGCGACGAGGTGACCAGGATCTGCGCGCGAGTGTTCGCCGAGCTGACCCTGGAGATGGCCATTGCCGCGCTCGACGCTGCCGGAGTCGCGTGCGGCCGGGTGAACTATCCCGAGGAGCTCATCGCGCACCCGCAGCTGGCCGCCAGGCAGCGCTGGCGGCAGGTGGCCTCACCGGTCGGCATGCTGCGCGCGCTGCTTCCCCCGCCGGTATCCGCCGGCTGGGAACCGCGGATGGACCGGATCCCGGACGTGGGCGACGATACCCGTGCGATCCTCAAGGCGCTTGGCCGCGACGACGGCGAGATCGGCCGGCTCATCCTCGGCAAGGTCGTATCGGAACCAGCTCCGGCGGAAGGCTGACGATTATGGATCTTTCTCTCACTCCGGCGCTGCGTGACTTTCAGGACGAGGTCCGCACCTGGCTGCACGAGCACCTCGTCGGAGAGTTCGCTCGGTACAAGGGCGTCGGCTTCTCGTTCGACGACCAGGCCTGGGACGTCCGCCTTGCCTGGGATAAGGAGCTGTCGGCGGGCGGCTGGCTGTGTCTTGGCTGGCCGAGGGAGTACGGAGGCCGCGCCGCGAGCGTGGACGAGCAGCTGATCTTCCAGGTCGAATACGCCCGGGCGAATCCCCCGTACCGGGCGACCGTCCAGGGCCAGGACCTCCTCGGGCCGACCCTGCTCGCGTTCGGGTCCCCCGAGCAGAAGGGCCGCTTCCTGCCGCGCATCGTGGCGGTCGAGGAATTCTGGGGCCAGGGATTCAGCGAGCCGGGCGCCGGATCGGACCTCGCGGGCCTGCGCACTCGCGCCAGGTTTGATGGCGACGAGTGGGTCATCGACGGCCAGAAGGTCTGGACATCGGTTGGCACTCGGGCCGACTGGCTGTACGTGCTGTGCCGGACCGATCCCGAGGCCCCTCGGCATAAGGGGATCTCGCTGCTCCTCATCCCGGCGGACCAGCCGGGCGTGGACGTGCGGCCGATCCGCAACATCGTCGGCGGCAGCGAGTTCTGCGAGGTGTTCTTCTCCGGGGCCAGGACCCCGGCCGACATGGTCGTCGGGCCGGTCAACGGCGGTTGGGGCGTCGCCATGGGCACGCTGGGCACCGAACGCGGGACCACCCTGCTCGCCGAGCACCTGCGCATCAAGCGCGAGGTGGACGAAATGATCGACGCGGCCTGGGCGGGCGGCCGGACCCCGCACGCGGTTCTCCGCCGCGATCTGGTCCGGGCCTGGACCGACGCGCGGATCATGGAATGGAACGCGCTCCGGCTGATGACGGCTATCAAAGGCCACGGGATCGATCCGGTCACGCATGCGTCGATCAGCAAGGTTTTCGCGAGCGGTGCCCATATCAAGATGGGGGAGACCGCGATGCGGGCCGAAGGCGCGCGCAGCGAGCTCGTCGGGGGCGGTTACGAACTCGACCGGTTGCAGCAAGTTTTCCTGGCCAGCCGGGCGGAATCGATTTATGGCGGCACAACGCAGATTCAGCTCAACACGCTCGCGGAGCGCGTTCTCGGCCTGCCGCGTGAGCCGCGGCGTTCCTGAGCAGGTCACGCGAGAAGCGCCAGCTCAGCCGCGACGGCGGCGAGTCCTGTGACCGATCACATACAACAGTGATATAATACTACTGTATGTTCCGGATGTCGGGCCGCGATCCGGGGGCGGCTCGATGTGCGCGGCGGCAGATTTTGCCCGTAATTGCCCTCATCCGGCGTGGCGAGCTGTCGCTCCCGCCCCGGGAGATTTAGCATTCGCGTAAATATATTCACATGTATAATTCATTGACTTGTTATAAGGAGAGACCGTGGCGCAAAATCGGGCTCCAGCCGCTGACCGGCGCATGGAAGTAGGACAGACCCTGCATATGCCGAAGATGGCCGAGTTGATCGGTGACGTGCTTCGGCGGCAGATTGTGCATGGTGACTTGAAGGAAGGCGATGCGCTGCCGTCGGAGGCGGTGCTGATGGAGCAGTTCGGGGTGTCGCGGCCGACGTTGCGTGAGGCGTTCCGGGTGCTGGAGTCGGAGTCGCTGATCACGATCCGGCGGGGTGCCCATGGCGGTGCCCGGGTGAAGGGCCCGGATCAGCGGATCGCGGCGCGGTATGCGGGGCTGATCCTAGAATACCGGGGGACCACGCTGCAGGATGTGTTCGACGCCCGCTCGGTGATCGAGTCCGAATGCGCCGGGCTGGCGGCCAGGAACCGGACCAAGCGCGACCTGGACCGGCTGGAGGAGATCTACGAGTCGATCTCCGCGACAGAGAACATCCATGACCGCATCGTCAAGCACGGCGAGTTCGATGCCGCGGTGGTCGCGACGTCCGGCAACCAGACCTTTATCGTCCTGGTTTCGATGCTCAGGTCGATCATCGACAGGTCCACGCTGGAGTCGGTCACGGCGACGGCCGACTCGCCCGCGACCATCAAGGCGTACAACGACGCGCACCGCGCCCACCGCAGGCTGATCGACCTCATCCAGAAGAAGGACGCCGCGGGCGCCGTCGCACACTGGCGGCGGCACCTCGATCTCGCGGAGGAGTTCGTGCTGTCCACCGGGGTCAGCGAGCACTCCGTCCTCGACCTGATCTAGAGTCCGGCGATCCCGCCACATCACGCTCCACCCGGGCCGGCCTGCTCAGCGCAGCCGGGTTACCATCGGTTTATAGTTCTATTGTCTATCTGTTTTACTCGATGGAGCCCGGCGCGACACGCCGGAGAGACGAAAGGACCTGCCATGGGCTTGCTCGACGGCAAGGTCGCGATCGTGACCGGCGGCGGCCGCGGACTGGGCCGCGCGCACTGCCTGGCGCTCGCTGCGCGCGGCGCCGCGGTGGTGGTGAACGATCCCGGTGTCGGGCTGCACGGGGAGAGCACGCACGAGACCCCGGCCGAAGCCGTCGTGGCCGAGATCACGGCCGCGGGCGGGCGGGCGATCGCCGACCACTCCTCGGTGACCGACTGGCCGGCGACGGAGAAGCTTGTCGCGCTGGCGGCCGGGGAATTCGGGCACCTGGACATCGTCGTGAACAACGCGGGCATCCTGCGCGACCGGATGCTGTTCTCGATGACAGAAGAGGAGTTCGACGCCGTCATCGCCGTGCACCTGAAGGGCACGTTCGCGATGACCAGGCACGCGTGCGCGTACTGGCGCGCTGAAGCCAAGCGCGGGGCAGGCCGCGGCGGGCGGATCATCAACACGACGTCAGGGACGGGCCTGTTCGGCACGGTGGGGCAGGCCAACTACGGAGCGGCGAAGGCCGGCATCATCTCGCTGACCACGATCGCGGCGATGGAGATGGCCAGGTACGGGGTGACGGTCAACGCGATCTCGCCGATCGCTCTCACCCGGATGACCGACGGCATCGGCGTGCTGCCGGCCGGGAACCCCGTGCCTGACGGCGCGCCGGAGGGCTTCGACCCGCAGGACCCGGCCAACGCTTCCGGGGTGGTCGCGTACCTGGCGTCGGATGCCGCTTCCTGGCTGACCGGCCAGGTTTTGCGGGTAGACGGCAACCGGGTGCAGCGACTGCGCGGCTGGCGCGCGGCCGGCGAGTACCGCAGCAAGTCAGGCGGCGCCGTCGAGGCCGAGGAACTCGTCACCGGCCTGCCCGAGGTCTACGGGACCGCGCCCGCCGGACGGCTGCCGGATCCGGTCCTCCACGGCGCCTGACTGTGTAGGTCCTGCACCGACTGGTACAGGTCAGTCATCACCGCCGCGACCGGACGCTGGTCGAAGGACGGGGAATATAGTTCGGGTCCGCACGGTGCTCGCACGCCCATCCGGTCAAGTTGCGACACGAAAGCGGCGACGCCGAATTCGCCCTTTCCCGGCAGCAGCCGTCCGTACATGGCTTCGGCAGCCAGGTCATCCGGGGCCGTTGCCGGGCCGTCCGACAGCTGGACCGTGTAGATCCGCTCCGGCGGTATCCGCGCCAGCAGGTCATCATCGCGCCCGCTTCTGACGTAATGCCAGATATCGAGCACAAGCCCGCCATTCGGCCGGTTTGCCTGCGACGCGATGTTCCACGCGGTGGCGAGGTCAGGCACGTTACTGAACGGGAAAAACTCAAGAGCGACGCGGAGCCCGTGCTCGGCCGCTTCGTCGCAGAGCGCGGCGAAGCCCTCGGTATCCCTGCCCAGGTCAAGGCCAGCGTCGGTAAGGTGCACCGCCACCACGGTGGAACCGCCGAGCGCTACGCAGACTTCAAAGAACTCTGCCCGGGGAATGCGCCGGCGCATCGGGCCCCGCACGCTGTCGTCGGCAGCGGCCGCGGGTACCCAGTCAAAGCAGGCATCGACATCGGTAAGCACCAGGCCGGCGTCGTCAAGCATCGCTCGCATGTCGGGAAGAGTGAGTGCGTCCCGCCGTCTGGCGTGCCTCCAGATGTTCGGCCAGATGGTGATCGAGTCGAACCCGGCCGCCGCGGCAGCGGGAACCTGAGCGCGGAAGGGCGTACGGGCCAGGCAGCCGGCCATGAATGTTGTCTGCGGCATAGACTCACAGCCCCGAGTGGTCTAGGCGTCTGACTGGTTGCCTCTGACGGCTGGCCCGTGCTCGTCGAGGTCCGGCGTCCGCCAGGGGAGATCGGCGGCGCAGCCGGTCAGCCTGGGCGCGGGCGCGGGGCCGGCGACCGGTCCGTGCTCGGCGGTGCGGACGTAGCGCACCGCGTCGCGGGCCAGCAGGTGCTCGTCGTCGAGTACGTCCTGTGCGGTGGCGACCGGCGCGATCGGCAGCCGGCGGGCGGTGAACTCCGCGATCGCCTCGGCGCGCTTGCGGCCGGACAGCCAGAGCTCCACCTGCGACGCCTCGTCGCCGTCGGATCCGGGGGATCCGCACAGTTCGATGATCTCGCGCAGGTGCCGCGGCGTAGACGCGCTGATCGCTACCCAGCCGTCGTCGCTGGTCCGGAACACCCCGCGCAGCAGCGACCCGGTGAGCCGGCTGCCCAGCCGGGACGGCGGCGGCGCGCCATCGTCGTGCTGGGCAAGGACCGGACCGGTCATCTGGAGCATGGCGTCCACCGGATTCACGTCGATCAGCTGGCCGGACGCGCCGTGAGCCAGCCGGTGGTAGCAGGCCGCCAGCACGCCGAACGCCCCGACGTAGCCGGTGACGGCGTCGCCCAGCGGGACCGAGGGGAGGACCGGCGCCCCGTCGGCCGCCCCGGTCATGTGCGTGAGTCCGGCGAGTGCCTCGCCGAGCGTTCCGCTGCCCGGCCGGCCGCAGTACGGCCCGTCGAGGCCGTAGGCGGTCACGTGGACATAGATCAGGCCGGGATTGATCGCCCGCAGCGAGTCGTAGTCGAGCCCGTTCTCGGTGAGGAGGCGGGCGGGCATGTTGACCACCACGACGTCCAGGTCGGGCGCGAGCGCGCGGACCAGGTCCGAGCCGTCCTTGGTGCGCAGGTCGGCGACGACGGACCGCTTGTTCCGCGCGAGCAGCGGCCACATCCGGTGCGCGCCGTGCCGGTAGCCGTCGCCGCCGGGCGGTTCGATCTTGATCACGTCCGCGCCATGGTCGGCGAGCACCGTGGAGATGAAGGGCCCCGCGTAGAGAGTCGCGGTGTCCAGGACGCGCAGCCCGGCCAGCGGGCCCCCGCTCACGTGAGGCTCGCTCACTGGATGGCCGCCGTGACCGACTTGGTGTCGCCCCAGCTGGGCATCGACAGCGCGTGCAGGTTCCCCATGCCACCGCACACGGTGACGATCACGTCCTGCGGCGACTGCGCGACGTGCACCCGGTCACCATGCCGGCGGCTCAGCACCAGTCCCGCGTCATAACCGTCGGGGAAGGAGCTGACCGGCAGGGACGCCGTCTCCCACAGCACCTGCTGGACGTCCTCGACGCCCGGGTACTCGGCCGCGATCATCTTTGCCCAGATCGGGTTGAAGGCGACGAACAGCTCGCAGAACGCCGACGACGGCAGCATGCCGTTCGCGCCGTGGTAGGCGAGTCCCTTGCCGATGAATTCGAGCAGCGACCGGCCGTTGTCGGCGATCACGTCGCAGATGTTCGTGGTGCCCATCGCCCCGTACACGGTGACCGCGTTCCCTGCCACCCCGCGGCGCTGGGCCAGCGGTGCCCAGGGAGACTGTTCTTCCCACTCGCCGAACACGATGCCCGCCAGCCTGCCCGGTGTCCCGAACACTGACTGCGACGTGATCCCGGCGGCCTGGCCGGCCAGGTTGCGCATGACAAGGCGAATGGCGCGGCCGATCGCGGGGGCGCCGCCGCCCGCGCCGCCAAGGCAGCTCACCTCGTAGGGGATCGCGAGTTCGTCACGGACCGGGCCGTTGACGATGACCGCGGGGACGACGGACCCGGTCGTGGCGTTGAGCGCGGCGAGGTTGAACTCCGGTCGGCTCATCGCCTCGATGGCCGCGATGATCACCGGCATGGCGGCCGGGTCCGCGCCCGCCATGACCGCGTTGACCGCGATCTTCTCGACCGTGCACTCGCCGCGCAGCGGCGGCAGCTCGGCGACGATCTCGTCGGGAAACCGGGCGCAGCGAGCGAGGAACGCGCGCACACGGCCCTCGGTCGGGGGGACGAGCGGCAGCCCGTCTCCCCAGCCGCGCTCGGTCGCCCAGCGGGTGAAGGCGGTGATGTCGTCGCTCGCCTCGTGGCGCTCGCTGGACAGCCAGTCAACCTCACACCCCGAGGGTCCGCAGGAACGGTCGATACTGCGCGCGGGCGATGTCACGGACCTCAGCCTCCTGAAGCGTGTCGAGCGGGTAGGGAAGGACGTGCCGCCGTAGCGCGGAGCGGCCACCGCGGCGGGCGAGCGTCCCGGCGAGGTCCTTGAAGTGATCGGTGCACACCGCGACGGTCGGGATCCCGGTGCTCGCGGCGCGGAGCGCGTCGTGGATGGTCCACGAGGTGCACGAGCCGCAGTTGGCGAGGCCGACGACCGCGATGTCGACACCGGCAAGGAAGTCGTCGAGTTCCTTGAGCATCGCGTCGCCCTCGTCGCCGGTCCTGCCGCGGGCGCGCCAGAACCGCACCTCGGCGCCGTCGCGCTCGGCGAGCCGCGCCCATTCGTCGCTCACCCAGTCCCAGGACCGCCACAGGATGTCGACGCGGAAGCCGACGCGTTTGCCGGCGAGCGTGCCGGCGTCGGGACCGCTACCGCCGCTGTCCGCCAGCGGCGCGAGCGTCGGATCTAGTACGAGAACCATCAGCCCCTCCTCGGTTGATTTACATGTTGCATGTAAATCACTCAACTGACAAGGCCCCGGACGCGGCCGCCGGTATCCT
>Ga0207700_10000878_pt1 | contig 17337 bp, 18 predicted proteins | sample LARL82metaG_FD_184348 | JGI IMG/M metagenome (GOLD analysis project Ga0207700, IMG submission 184348) | Corn, switchgrass and miscanthus rhizosphere microbial communities from Kellogg Biological Station, Michigan, USA - LAR L8-2 metaG... | ecosystem: Host-associated > Plants > Roots >...
TGAGGTTTCGTTCCATACAACATAGAATGCTTTGACATCCTTGTTGTTGTCAAATGCCTCTTTTACTTGATCAAATGTTGCGTTCTGGCCAAATGGTGTTGTGAGACGTACTACGTTTGCTCCTGCCCACTCGAGCATGGTAGACAATCTGCTGCTAAATTCTCCGTTGACTGGAATGATTACCTTGTCGCCTTTTTTTACCATGTTGACAACTGAAGCTTCGACTGCACCAGTTCCTGATGCTGATAATGCTACAACGTCGCTTGTTGTATCGAAAATTTTCTGGCTTTTTTCTATGGTATCTACGTATAATTTTACAAAGTCTTTACTTCGGTGATTTATCATGTGAGTAAACATTGCTCTTGTTACTCGCTCTGGAACATTTGTTGGTCCAGGCAACATGACTAGATATTCCAAATTTCTTCAACTTGCAAGCAAGGGAACCATTATTTATAATTAAAGTTCTGATATGGTTGAGCCGTGTTTTAGGCAAATATTTGGTTCAATTACTCTTAAAACTGTAGGCGATGCAATGATCTTGTGTTTAGAGACTTTCCTGAACTCAAACCATCAAAAGGCAAGTTTCGTATAATTGGCATAGACAAGTTTGAGATTCCAGGTGAAGGCCACTGGGTAGTTGGTGATTTTGATGACCGTGATGAGGCAATAAAAAAAGCAAGAGAAATGACTAGAAATGCTTCAAAAGATGCAGCTGATCCAAGTGTGTCTACTGTATTTTATGCATATGATGAGAATGGAAACTATCTCGGTGGAGAAATACACGATGAGGGCTAGCTAGTCTTCATTAACAAACATCTACAAAATTTTAGAAAGTCTGTTTTTTGCATCTATTTTCAAGAGAACTTGTTTAGTTCCTTCTGGAACTAGATCCTGCCAATCTTTTCCAGTTACGATCATCTCTCGAATATTTGTTCCAGATATTGTATCCCTTCTCAATAGAGGAAGCTCAAAGACATTCTTTCCTCTTTTTTTGTACAATGTCAGAGTAAATTCATCATTTGAAAAGACCAAATCATATGGAGGTACGATGGAATCAACATGATAAGTCCACTTTTCGTGATCGCCTGTATCTGGTACAAAAAATATTTTGACACGTTCCAAAGTCTTGGGATCAAGTGATGAAAGAATCATTTCTTTTCTCTCATTTGCAGTGAATGGATTTCTTTTTTCATTACTCTTGTTTGAGCTTCCAATTCCAATCCATAATTTGTCAACTTTTGACAATCCAATCTTTACTGCTTCCAGATGTCCCTTGTGAAATGGTTGGAACCTGCCAATTAGAAGACCATCCATTATTGAGATCTTGTTTAGCTTGTTTAAAAAACCATCACTAATACAATACTGGAATTTAATTAATCAGCATTGTGAGTGTTATTTCTTATGAATTGTAAATGCGACTTCTAAAAAAATTGATTCAAATCCACCTAAATAAAATTCAGTTTTTCCGATAAAAGTAAGAATACTAGTAACATCATAATTAGGTTGACATGATTTTATTCAAAGTATCAGTCCATGGTTTTGAACCAATGACGGCTGGTCATGGTAGAGAAGTTATGAGAAAAGAAGAATTGAGAGACGCAATTTTGAAGGAGATTAAAGATCACAGTTCAATAAAAAACTGTAGAGGGAAGAATTTGTCTCTAAAAGTTTGTTTCAATTTATACAAAGATCCAAAACAACCAAAGAAGGAAAAAGACTTGGATAACTTACTCAAGATATTGTTGGATGTATTACCAGAACATATTGATAATAGTGAAAAACGAAATTATGGATTAGGATTGATTGATGATAATAATGATTACAGAATACATGAAATTTATTGTGAAAAGAAACCAGTTACAGATATTACTCAAGAAGGATTAGATATAGAAATATCAGAACACATACCATGAAATATCTCTAATCTTGTTTCTAGGAAAACTTTGGAAGATCATCCCAATGCCGAAGTAGAACCTTATAGATTGCCTCTCTCACAGTTGTCCAATCATGAAGGTCTATAGCTTCTTTTATGTAGTTCACATTCTCGTAACGCTCTAACTGATCTGTAATAAAATAATACATTGCGTGTAATCTAAGATTTTCAATGAGATACTGCCTCATTTTGTATATTAAATAACAAAGACCCACCATCATCCCAAAAATCACTAATTGTGTTGGAAGAAGATAGATTGTATCTTTTAGTTTAGTTACAGATTGAAAATGCGTATCTCCTAAAGCTACAAAGATAGTTATCAGAATAGTAAGAAAGTATAGCTGACTCACAATTTTATTTTTGTAATGGTTAATTGCTGACGTCTTTAAGGAAAGTCGAAGATATTGATCATGAATTATAATGTTGTGAAACGGTATTGTAGTTTGATTCGAGTCAACACGGTATATTGAGTATGATTTCCTTTTTCTCCATGAAAGTTTATCAAGTATCCACTGAATAGGATGCCAAAATACAAAGAATGTTCCTATAAAACCAGCAATCAATCCTACAATAATGAGTTTATCCGTAATATGTTCAATTGAGACATCTCCTGTATTCCAAATGTATAGAATGTTTACAAAAGAATACCAAAATGGAAGATCAGTTATTGAAAGAGTTGTTTCGCCGCTAGCCAAATTAGCTATAACCTCTTTTGTTCAACAATATCTTCCACTCTAAATAATAACATAGATTGTTCAATTGAAACTAGTCCTCCATTTCTGATTCGTAATTTCCACTTATCCCTATCAGGAGTTGTAATCTCAATCTCACAATTTCCTTCATTCAATGCTCGATATACTCGATGGGTTTCATTTCCTTCCACTACAGGTACAACATCCCAGGTGCCATTGATAACACATTCAGTAAATGACATGAATTTTCTTTTTGCGTTGCGATTTTGTTCGTTAAACATCCATGCCATAGAATTTATCACGTTAACTTGTTTTTATCACTTTTTTCTTTAAAATTTCCATTTTGAATCTCTATGTACAACATGTACAACATGTACAAGCATGGTCAAAACCATTCATCTCTCAGATGAGATTCGCAAGGAACTAATGAAAATACAGGGGGAATTACAGGCACAAACTGGAGAATTTACCACAATGGATGAGACAATCAAGGCTCTATGGTTGAAGCCTACAAAAGGAAGCACAAATAGATTAGAACTGGATGGAACCGCATAATTACTATTTTTTGCCAGTTAGATGCAATCGGATATTTATTGTACGCACATTCTGATTATAATGCCTATCATAATTTCTAACTATAGGCAGAGAACCAGAGAACATTTCCTGAAAAACTCCAACAAGTAATAGTATGAAAAAAATTGTTCCACCTGAAAGTATTAGCCAAACAAGAAATTCTCCCAATACAATCACCCCTATACCTCTAGTTTCATTTTTGCTTTCTTCAGTATTACTTCACCTTTAGTGTTCATTACAAAAGCTACATAGTCTCCACTATCTACTTGCAAAAAGTCACATACATCGTCTGGCAATTTCAAAGTCTTGTTGATTTCTATCTTTTCAAAAACTGCGTTAGATGCGATACCAACAGATTCTTTTGATTCATCTATCAGCTTTTTACAATATTCATTATGATACCATTCTACTAACCAATGATATTTGGGTGGGAGTTCTTCTGATAATGGAGCAGCTCGCCCATTTTTACGATCCTCATTAAATGAATCACCTGGACGATAGAGCCTAAACCATCCTTTAACAACTCTGAAAAGTTTTCTATGCGTATTTGGTTGCGGTTTAGAATTTGCAACACAGTGCAATGAAATGTGCATCAGTATTGTGTCATCAGCAACATTTGATAATTTAAGACTCTTTGCCCTCTCAAAAATTTCTGTAGACTGAAATGCATCTTTTTCCTTATGTTCTGTATGAAGTAATGCAGTTGCCACCCATACAAGATTTGCGGTGGAAGTCTGAGAAATCTCATTTTTCATACAAACATATTACATAATCTAATATATAAGATTTAAGTATTACATATTAAATTATAATACATTGATTACTCATATATATAGTAAATAATAGTATTATGTATATCTATATAATGAATTAGAATAATTACCGCAAAAATGATAACGAATGTTTAGTAGCAATATCAGGATCTTTCATGTCCTGTTTTAGATCTTGGTGATGGCCACACAAATTAAAGTATATTCTTTCTCAATTTCAGATCTATTACTTAGATATTGACCTTGACAATGAACATCGAATAATAATTTCATGCCTATTCAACGATCCTAGTACTATTTACTTCAAGCCACTTTCTATTTTCTTCATAATTAGGCATGAATTTTTGTACCAGTTCCCAGAATCTATGAGAGTGATTTCTAATCTTTAGATGACAAATCTCATGCAGAATTACATAGTCTATTGCTCCTTTTGGGGCCTTGAGAAGATGTTCATTCAGGTTAATCACGTTATTTTTTGATGCACTTCCCCACCTAGTTCTCATCTTTTTGATATTGACTTTGCTAGGAGTGATTCCTACCTTTGTGGCATAGGAATTGACCTGCTTTAGCAAGAATCTCTTTGTGTATCTCTTGGGAACAAAATGTACATCTGTTCTTTTTCTAAATTCTAATTGTTTTTTGAATATCCATTGAGCTTTACTTTGAATTATTTTTTTAATCTCAGAATTATCTTTTGCAAGTGGTGTTCGTACAATTACTTCATCGCCATCCACCATGATTTGAGATGTCTTTCTTCTCTTGCTTTTAATTAAAGAGTATTCAATCACAGTATTTCCGTATTTTATTTTTTGAATCATATTCTGTTCTTTGCCAACATAATAATTTTTTCTGTCATATCCATTATCTTATCTTCGGAAATTCCATTTTTGTTCAGGTTATCATAAATGATCTCTGTTAGCTTTCTCTCCGATGTATCCTTATTCTTCCAATCTACAATCTTTGTTTCTGGAAGGATTTGGTAGAAGATTTCCTTGGTTAGCTTGATTGATTCTTCCCTGTTCTTGTTCTCTTCGTATAACTGACTATATAGTGAAAACTCAAACGGTGTGGCCTGATAATCCCCAAAGACTTTCTTTCGCTCTTCCTCTTCATGTATTGCTTCATTGTAGATCTCCTCATATTTTTCTGGAGCAGTAAAGTATGCAGAATCCTTTCTTCTACGCTGTTCCTCTTCTTGGATTATTTTTTGCAGTCTTTCATATAATTTCTCATAATAAACAGGGTTGTTGGACTTGAATTCTTCAATTACCTGAATTGCCTTGTTCTTTACCAGAGCAGACTTGGCACGTGGGCTCTTGAACTTACCTTTGACATAGGCTAGAAAGTTCTCATAGGTAATCTCCATTGGATTTACTAGTTCTGAGATATGCAAGGAACGAATGTGTTCATCAATCATTTTCTGGATCTTTCGTTTCTGTTCCTCAGGCACGGTTTTTACCCCTCCATAATAGGTACGAATGATCTGCCTAGCCTTTGAGAGGAACTTGAAATCATCAATGTACGGATCTGCTGCCTTGTCTGGCATTACTGCATCTAGTGCCTTTGAGAACATCTTGAAATCGTACTCAAACTTATCACGAAGGTCTATTGGCTCAAACTTTTCAATGATTTGTTCAGTATCGTTTCTGTTTACTAATTTAAAATGCGATATTGCATTTGCATATCTTATCTTTAATTCTGCCAACATTACATCTATTGGTTCTAGTGCACCTTCAATGTCTTGATCTTCAAACTCTTCTAATGCCAGATGTAACTCCTTAGTTACTCCTGAATAATCTATTATCAATCCAAATGTTTTGTTTTCATCATATGGTCTGTTTACTCTGGCAATAGCTTGAAGCAGATTATGTTCTTTTAATCCTTGATCAAGGTATAATACCTGAACAATTGGAGCATCATATCCAACAAGTAACATATCTACAACGATTAGTATCTTGGTTGGATCTTTTGGGTCCTTGAATTTTTCAGCTTCTTGCTCTCTTTGTTCTGAAGATAGATAGTATGGATCCCAGCTCTTTCCATCTTTTCCAGTTTCTCCAAGATTTGATGTCATGATAATTTTTGTTCTAGTTTCGCCAAGAAATTCTAGTTCTTGTTTATAAATTACTGCAGCTTCTCGTGATGGGGCAACAAGCATTGCCTTGTATCCATTTTTTTCTACGTGTTCTCGATAATGATTTAACAAATCTAGCGTAATGCGTTTTATTCTAGAGGGAGCTTCTGCAATCTTTCCCTTTGTTACGTATTGTTTTTTCAGTCTGGCCTTCATTTCTGTGTCAAGATCTGCAAATACTCTGTCAAAGACTTCATCAATAGTATCTCCTCCTTCTACAAAGAGTTCTGGCAGTCTTCCATCGTATCGAATTTTGAGAGTGGCTCCATCTGCCTGAGATTCCTTAAAGCCATACTTGTCAATCAGAGGGCCAAAGACCTTGTAGTCATTTTTGTCCTTTTTGGAGATTGGTGTGCCTGTAAAGGCAAAAAAGACTGCATTAGGCATAGCAATTCTCATCTGTTCAGCATTGAACTTGAATTGGCTTCGATGTGCCTCATCTACTAGAACAATGATCTTTTCTTTAGAATAGACTTGGGTATCTGTTGAGAACTTGTCAATTATAGTCATAATTGTTTTCCCTTTTGGGTTTGAGAGTAGTTCTGCTAGGTGTTTTCCGTTTTTTGCCCTGATTGGGTCTGGAAATCCAGCACTCTTGAAAGTTTCATGGATTTGTTTGTCTAGTTGTTTTCTATCAGTTACTACTAGAATCGGAGGGTTTCCAAACTTGAACATTAACTGAGATGCAAACCATAACATGGAATATGATTTTCCAGAACCTTGTGTGTGCCAGATTACTCCACCCTTGTCAGCAATGTCTTCTTCCAGATGCAGCCTAGAGATTGATTTTGTAACTACTCTATACTGTTGATGTTTTGCAATTTTCTTGATCTTTTTATTGTTTAAGACATCATAGAGTACAAAGTTTTGTAATTGATCTAATAGATTTCTTTTTGATAAAATTCCTGCAATCAGAATCTCTTGCTCTCGTGTCCTACCATTTAGTTTTTTGACATCGTCTAGTGTCATGGGATATGCATCTGCCCATCTTGCAAAATAGTTTACATTGGATTCTAGTGTACCATGTCTTGCTAAAGTTCCACATGTTGCAATCAAACAATGATTATAGAAGAATAATTTTTCATATCCAAGACCTGAAGTTTGGTAATGTCTGAAATTTTTCCTCTCAACTGCTTCACCTATCGGATCTGGAATAGCTGGAGATTTGCACTCTATAACAACAAGTGGGATACCGTTTACAAACACTACAATATCAGGAAAAATTGGATTTTTGTAACCTTCTAGCTGAAATTGGTTCGTTACAAGAAAGTCATTATTTTCTGGATTTTCAAAATCTATTATTGTTACTGTCTTTTGTTCTGGACCGTTACCCGAATTTTGTGTTACAACTATGGGTTCAAGCCCGCCTGACTTTGATAACTCTATTAGTTTTGCACGAATCTTTTCGTTTGTATCTACAGGAGGAAGTGAATATGGAAAGTAATCTTCATGAATTTGGCCTATGGCATCATGAATGCCATCCTCATCAAGGTCGGGATTTAGGCGTCGAATTGCTTGCTCTATTCTCTTATAGAGAAGAACTTGTCTATAGTCAACCCTTTCTTTGTTAAGGTCTGACTGGCTTTTGTATTGGTATCCCATTGCAACTAGTTGTTCAAGGGCAGGAAGCTCAGATTCAGTTACCTCATCTCCTTCTCCTACTTTAAAACTCAAACTTTCACCCTAATTTGTCCTGTAAGAAGTGTTTTCATTAAGCCTTTTTTGAGAATTTCAAGATTGGATTTGTACTCTTGTTTTGATTTAATCTGATAGTCAATGTTTGATAGAATTAAGGCAATTTTTTGTTGTTCTTCCTTTGAATTAGAATAGAAAATTGGAATGGAACCAATTTCCCCTAGATAAACGCCAGCCTGTGCTGTAGAATTTGCTCTAACAGATAGTTGTTTTTGAAAATATGTGGTAGACATAAAGTAAAAAAGATAATCTGAAATCATCTCATGATTAGTTCTCAATATTGCCACACTTCTTTGTAGTGTAAATTTTCTTATGATTTCTGGAACTTTAGAAACTCTGCCAATAGATGCACCTATTATGGTTAACAATAGATCATCCTGTTTTATTTCATAATTTTTATGTATTTTGTCATACTCTTCTTTGGAGATATATGACAAAGACTTGTCAAAATCAATTATTCCACCATAAATATTTTCTGCACCTAATAATGGAATACCATTATCGATTCTTATCGGTGGAGCATGTGTTCCATCTTTCAATAAAATCAGTAAATCTTTTAGTTTACCTACATTCCAATCCTCAGGAATTGTAACTTCAAAATATGAGGGTAATGTTCTTATTTTCCTGAATTTAGTATGTCCAATTCCTTTTGTCAATAACTTTTGCATTAGTCCTTTCTTAAGTTTTTGAGTTTGTTCAATGATCTTTTGTGTTCTTTCTATAAGAGAATCAATGTTAAATAAGTTTGAAGAAATTTTTTGTTGTTCTTCCATCACAGGGTGTGGAATGGATAATTCATATAGGATATTTTTATCAACATGTGGAATAGAAGTACCAAATTTTGTATTTTCAAAAACCATATTTTTGGATTTTAAGAAATAATAAAAAAACTGATTTTGGATTTTTGGATTATCATTTTTGAATAAAATAAAAGTAGATGATAGCGCCCCAGATTTTCCCATATACACTCTTCCAGATCCTGAACCATCTCCAATCATGATTACATCAGATTCTTCTATTTTGACCACGTTCTCATCATTAGTGAATAGAGCTATGCCTCTGTCTAAATAATCAACGGTTAGATATGGGATCCACCCTTCTTGTAGTGTGTCATTAATTGAACTTGGAACTCTACCTTTTGTAAGTTTAAACAGATTTTTTAATTTCAAATAATCCCAATCTTCTGGAATTTCTTCATATTTTCCAAAAAGGGATTTCACTATCTTGTAACCCGGTTTTGGTTCCTGAATCTGCATCACTAAATCTTAATCCCTAATTCTTTCAGATCTTTCTTTACTTTATCTTCAAGATCTTCCCTTTCTTTGTCTAATTTCTTTAGTTCATCAACAGTCTTTTGAATATCAATTTCTTCTTCAGGTTCAGAAATATCCACATATCTTGGAACATTAAGGTTAAACTCATTTTCTTGTAATTCTTCACGTCCGGATACATGACAATACTTGTCAATATCTTCAAATTTCTTGAATGCAGAAACTATTTTTTCAATATCAGAATCTCTAAGCTTGTTACGATTCTTTCCTTCTAGATAGTCTTTTGCGGCATAGATGAAAATTATCTTGTTCTTTCTTTTTGTAGGCTTATTTTTATTTAATACCAGAACACAGGCGGGGATTCCAGTTCCAAAGAACAATCCTTGTGGGATTGAAATTATTGCCTCTATAACATCTGCTTTTATCATTTCTTCACGAATCTTGCCTTCCTCGCCACCTCTGAATAGAACTCCTTGAGAGCAGATTATGGCAGCTTCTCCCTTTTCATTTAATTGAGAGAACATGTGTTGAATAAATGCAAAATCAGCTTTTCCCGTTGAAGTTGGAATGCCAAACTTGAACCTGTCATACGGATCTTTTTCTGCACCCTTGTTATCCCAATCCATTGAAAAAGGGAAATTAGCTAATACCCTATCGTAGGTCTTGAGCTTACCACCTTCCACAAGTTTTGGATCTGACAAAGTATCACCATACATGATATTAAATTCAGATATTCCATGCAAGACCATGTTCATTTTACACATTGCCAAGTTTCCATAATTGGATTCTTGACCATCTAAAACAAGATCTAGTGGATTACCTCCATGTTTTTCTACATATCTTCTAGATATGATCAACATGCCGCCAGAACCACAAGTTGGATCACATATCTTCATTCCTTCTTTGGGTTCCACCAGATTTACTAGAAGTTTGACTACTTCCCTAGGAGTAAAAAACTCTCCACCTTTTTTCTTGGTTTCATCTGCAAATTGTTCTAGAAGGTATTCATATGCATCACCAAAGATGTCTTCTTTTTCTAAATCAGAGTTTCGAAGTCTTGGACTGTTATAATGTGATACTAGCTTTGCAAGTACATCATCAGGATATTTTCTAGGATCAGCATATTTTGTATTTGTTAGAACTCCATCAAGCTTGGGATTTTTCTTTTCGATTATTCTACAAATTTCATCCATCTTTTCTCCGACTTTACTTCTTACTTTGGATAATACCTCCCACTTGGCTTCATCTGGAACAAAAAAGTCATGTCTGAAATCTTGTTTTGCTTCTTTTTCGGATTTGCCGTGCTTTATGAGATTTTCAACATTTTCTTCAAATCTGTCATTTAATCTTTTTAGAAATAAAATAGTCATAACTGGCTGTCTGTACTCACTTGCATCTAGGCTGCCACGCAGAATATCAGCTGCCTTCCAGAGATGAGATTTTAGAAAATCTAGAGTTACTTTTTGATTAGACATGATTATAACAGATGTTTTTTCTTTTGGACATTATTATTGTTTTAACAAGACTTTCAAATTTATTTAGTATCATACTTTCACTCTAATTTGTCCAGTCAATAACTTGTTCATTAATCCTTTCTTGAGATTTTCAAGATGGGATTTGTATTCTTCTTGTTTTTGGATTTTATTGTTAATACGGAATAGGGATACTGCTATTATTTTACGTTCAACGGGATCTTGTGGGAAAGCAATTTTCTGTTTTAGTAATTCTGTGGTTTTCACATAAGGTTGATCAGAACCTATTAAAATTCGAGATAATATTTTTTTAAAAACAGGACTATTGAAAAACATATAAAAAAAATCTTTATCCTCATTGTTAAAAAACTGTACTTTTCCAACTCTTTGATAAAGGATGGAAGGAAAATCATTTTTTGTCAATTTTGCTACTTTCAACATATTATTTGTAATTGGTCTATTAAGAGCAAGTACAACATCATTCTCTGTTAGAATAAGATCCTTATGAGATTTCATATATGTTACTGGAAGGAACGTTTTGTTCTCCCAATCAACCCTGCCATACATAACATTATCAATTTTTAGTACTCTGATACCAGATTCTGAAAATTCGTTATATTCAAAATACTCTCCAGAGATTATTTTCATATATTTTCCTAGAGATACAATTTCCCATTCTTCTGGAATTTCAATTTCTTTTCCAAAAAACCACTTCACTTTCTTGAATTTTGTATGACTAATTCCTTTTGTAAATAATTCCTGCATTAGATTATTTTGGAATTTTAGAGTTTGTTTGATTTCCTTTTGCGTTTGTTGTATAAGAGAATCAAGATTCCACAGAATTGAGGTTATTTTTTGTTGCTCCCTGATTGGAGGTAGATTAATTGAAGTTAAGAATAATGTTGGTTTAGGAATAAATGGCATTGTAGATTGTGTTGCTATTGACCTTAGATGATTTCGAATTTTTTCTTGGTTTAAAAAATAAACCAGAAAGTTAGAATCAATTTTTTCATTTAATCTCATAAGGAAAACATTCCATGCTATTGCAATATCCTCCGAAAAATTGATTCTCATTGCACTTCCTAATTGAGAACCAATATTTGTATACAAAATATCATCAAATTTAGGTTTTTGATTTTCTGGAATTTTTTTAAATGAATTTGTTGATATTTGATCAGTTTTGTCAAGATCAAAATTTTCTCTTATATCCCCTGCTTTTATCAAAGGGTAACCTTTCTTGACATATTCCACATGATCAATAGCTGTATTAACTCCCTGATTTCCAAATTCAATTAGATCTTTTAGTTTAATGATCATCCAATTCTCTGGAATTTCCTCATACTTTCCAAAAAATGATTTTACTAACTTGTAACCCGGTTTTGGTTTTTGAACTTGCAATGTTAAACAATATTTTCTAGATTTATATAGATTGATTCCTACATAGGATCTTTAATAATTAGAAGTGTCATTGTCGTAGTAATTTATCCAAACTAGATGGATATTTTTACAAATTCGTTATTCTTCTTACATAGACAAACCAACATTAATCAGATTCTAAAATTACAGTCATGGAACCAATAAAGATAGATGGTGGATGGGGAGAGGGTGGCGGACAGATAATTCGAAGTGCAGTTGCTCTGTCTGCAATCACAGACAAGCCAGTGGAGATAGAAAATATCCGAAAAAACCGAAAGGTTCCAGGTCTTAGACCACAACATTTGCTTGGAGTAAAAATTTTGTCAAAGATCTGCCAGGCCAAAGTAGAAGGCCTTCATGTAAATTCAACCTCGCTAAAGTTTTTTCCTTCACAAAGACTAGACTTTGATCTTCAAGAAGATATTGGTACTGCAGGAAGTATTTCACTTATTTTGCAAGTTTTGATTCCCGCTGTCTCACTTATGAAAAAAAGTTTGAAATTATCAATTATTGGAGGTACCGATGTTCCTTTTAGTCCCACATCTGATTACACAAAACATGTTTTTTCAGAAGCATTAGCCAGAACAGGAATCAATTTTACCTCAGAGATCAAAAGGCGCGGATATTATCCTAAAGGTGGTGGACTGGTTGAGACCAAAATACAGCCTTGCAAGAATCTAAGACCAATATCTCTTCTCAAGAGAGATACCAAAACTGCAGATCTCGTATGTACTTACTCGCAAATACCAAGAGAAGTAATAGAAAAAGAGACAGATACTGCAAGAAATATTCTTTACAAAAATGGATTTGATTGTGATATTACAATCAAGGAAGAAAATGCACTGGACAAGGGATGCTCGATGTTGATATTTTCACATGATTCAAGTTCTGTTACAGGCTCTGACGGAATATATCACAAGAGCTTGAATGGTCTTGGAGAATCTGTTGCAAAAAAATTCATCGAATCAAATCTTGGTGTAGATCTTAATCTTTCTGACATGCTTGTAGTTCCACTATCACTCATCAAAGAGACTTCGGTATTTCGAGTAAAACAAATCACAAAACACTTGGAGACAAATCTTTTTGTTGCAGCCAAGATGACTGGCTGCAGATACGGAATAGGAAAGCTAGATGAGGGATTTGAGGTAAGAATATCCGGAGTCTCAGACGCCTGAGTGAAGCAGTGCAGCCATCAGTAGTATAACAACAGAGACTATCACTGTCAACCTACCAAGCATGATAATCTTTGAGCGTAGTTTTTGTAAATGCTCACCTGAAAGACTCTGTGTTTCTATCTTCTTTTCCACCTCAGTTCGAATCAGTCTAACATGTATTGCAAATATGATAATCAAAACAATTACAAGAATTATCTTAACAAAAAGAACTATACCATAATTGGTACCAAGTATCATTGATGGTTTTTCAATTATACCAACAGAGTTGTAGATTCCAGTCAGGATTAGTACGATAAGTGAAGGAACTCCAATTACATTGAACCTGCGTCCTACTCGAATCATTATTGACAGCCTTCCCTCTACAGAATCTGAAAATGTCTTGAGAAGCGGAGCAAGAACGATTCCAATGAATATCGAACCTCCAACCCAGATTGATGCTGCAATGAGGTGTGCCCACATGATCAGTGCATTAGCAAGTAACATCACATTATTTGCCGGGTCAACGAATAATATCTATTCTCATCTCAAGAAGGTTTTTTAATTGAACAGACCCCGTAGCTTTTAGATTTGATAAGCACGGGCAGACTGGTCATAATAGCATGTTTTGCAGGTCTTGGCGCAATGATGTTGTTCTTTTACCTATATGCAAATTCTTTCCAGAGCGATCTCAACAAAGTAACAGTAGACATTGACAGCATCAAGGTTCTAGACGAGAACAAGATTGACAAGCGTGCACATCTTGATGTGAGATTTAACATTCAAAATCCAAATTCAATTGTACTTACCATATCTACAATTAATTATCAATTATTTGCCAATGGACAAACCCTTGGAGAAGGACACTTTACAACAGAAGATATCCCAGAGGCTGGAAGGCCTGCACTCTTTGCCAACAGCAATCTCACACTACCCACAACATTTGATCTTGTAAACAGTGAAGCAATTGCAAAGGAATACTCTGATATCACAGCAGGCCAGCCAGTAAAATATGAAGTAAAAGGTCAGATAACTATAGAGTCATTTCTGACTGCAGTCATCAAAGACTTTGATCTAAATTCCGGCTAGCCCAAGCCCCAACTGATCTTAGTCTTTGGAGTAATTTTTACAAACGGCGCTTCCTCTTCTTTCCAAGGGTTCTCCCGCACCCAAGCAAATTTTTTGAAAAATATATCATAGAGGTGTTTGAATTGCGGTCCCTTTTCGATAAAGGTGGTGGTACCCTGTACAACAACAGCTTTGTGCTGGCTGGGAGAATAGATATCAACAGAGATTGCAATCTTGTTGTTCTTTTTTAGATTCGCATATTTTTTGGTGTCATAGTCTGTTGCAAAGTAAAAAAAGCCATCTTCAAAGTGATACGTAACAGGTGCAATATGGGGTGTATCCCCTGCACTAGTAGCTATTCTACACCCCTCATTCTCATTTAGAAATTCTGATTCTTTTATGGTAAATTTTATCATAAATTGAGATTCTCAAGCATCGAATAAAAAGAAATGGCTGGAAAGAGACTTGCAACTTTATTGGGTATCTTATTTATTAAGTAAAACGTCCTACAGAGATTTGGTAGGTCCAGAATAATGCCATTTGTAAGCGTAGGTAAGGAAAATTCAGGTTCAATCGATCTCTACTATGAAGATCACGGAACAGGCAACCCTGTTGTACTGATACATGGGTATCCACTCAGCGGAGCATCATGGGAAAAACAAGTACCGGTCTTGCTTGATGCTGGATTTCGTGTCATTACATATGACCGAAGAGGTTTTGGAAATTCAAGTAAACCCACAACAGGATACAACTATGATACTTTTGCAGATGATCTTCACAAACTTGTAAGCCATCTAAAATTACATGACTTTACTCTAGTTGGTTTTTCCATGGGAGGAGGTGAAATTGCTCGATATTTTGGAAAACATGGATCCAAAGGTATCAAAAAAGCAGTCTTCATTGGCGCGGTTCCGCCTTTCTTGCTTAAAACACAGGACAATCCAGAAGGGGTTGGCCAAGATGTCTTTGACGGAATCCAAAAAGCAATTTCCACTGATCGTTATGCATTCTTTACCGAGTTTTTCAAAAACTTTTTCAATACGGATACATTGATGGGCAAAAGAGTGAGCGAGGAGACAGTTCAAGCATGTTGGAATCTAGCAGCTATTTCATCTGCCAAAGCTAGCTACGATTGTGTCCCTACTTGGCATGAAGATTTTAGAAAAGATCTATCCCGAATTGATGTACCAACTCTTGTCATTCATGGTGATGCAGACCGTATTGTGCCTCTTTCTGCATCTGGAGAGAAGACTGCCAAGTCGGTAAAAGGAGCCAAGCTAGTAGTGATTAGTGGAGGACCACATTGCATAACCTGGACACATGCTGATGAGGTAAACTCTGCACTGGTGAACTTTCTTAAAAGCTGATTTGATTTTCAATGGTACAAGGAAAAGTCAAGTCATCTCTGAAACTTTCTCATTAGACAATCTAGTGCTTAAATAGAAATTTTGCAATATCGTTCTGCCCACAAGAATTTGGTACTTTGCAGTGTGGTTTGGTTGGTGGGCAATTTTTTCTGTTTAAACGATCCCTTGCAGGGTAATCATAATATAAGACAATGTAATATAATTATGGTATATGTACCATAATACTATGGTATTCTTACCATATCAGGTGAATACATGTTAGATGTAGAATTTAGAATATTAGACGTTCTCACAAGAGAGATAGGAAATTCACTGTCAATAAATAAAATAGCAGAAAAAGTCAAGACTCTGTACGGTAGTGGTGATTACAAGAACATCTATGTTGCAATAAACAAAATGAACAAGGATAAAACTATCATGCTGGAACAGGCAGGAAATACATCCATAGCAAGTATTAATTTTGAAAACTATTTGATAATAGATCTACTATCTGAAATGGAACTTAGAAAAAAGCGGGACTTTCTAAAAAACCGTCAAGAGATACAGATGTTTATGCTAGAGCTGGACACATATCTATACAACCAAGATCTAATACAATCCATATCTTTAATCACTCCCGAGCGTAATGCAAAACTAAACAAGACAGAATTTCTCGTACATTTAAAAAAATCAAATAATAGAAAAACGGTTTATGAAACAAAGATGGGTATCTACGCCATACTAAACCATTTACAAATGATCCATACTATACGAATAGATGCATTAGTATTAGAAGACAATGAAATTTCTGATCTTGTAAAATCAAATGAAGCAAATCCAGTACGAGAAATGTTTTATGATAAAATAACCATATTCAGCTCACAGAACTTTTGGCTTTGGATGAGAAACGAGATCATAAAAGGAACAAAGATAAAGACTGAGGAAACTTCAACTCATCCCGCAAAGATATCAGAAGAAGATCTGGTTTATAATTTGGCTCGATTTGGATATACAGAATTTGGTCCAAAGATAAAGGAAGGAAAACAAATTTGCATAGAGTATACAATAGCAGCTTTAATGTCTAGTAAAGATGCAAGACGCATTGATGCCATTACAATAATACTTGCAAAGAATGCAAAAAGTACAAATTATGACCTCCTTTTGTTCATCTCACGAAAATACGAGTTTGCTGAGAAAATACTGGGTATCATGAAATCATTGAGAAACCTAGTAGTACATACTAAAATGATAGTTGAAGAACCCATAAAATTACTTGAGGCTATGAACATAGAGGAAATAAAGGCCGATGAGAAGAGAATGAAAGATAGGTTGAAGCTGTACCATGTCACTTGATAACACAAAACTATTGGATTTTCTAGATGAGATTGAAAAAGAGCTAACACGTAAGATAGTACTGGTGGCCGTAGGAGGAACTGCGATGACGCTTCTCAAAGCCAAGTCTTCTACAATTGACGTTGATTTTACAATACCTGACCTATACTATGATGATTTTGAACGTGCAATGAAGATTGTACAACCTGGATTTCAAGTGGATCGGTATCATGACGGTATGGTGTTTGTTACATCCCTGCCCGAAGATTATTTGAAAAGAAGCAAACCGGTACAAAAAACTAAACTGAGAAAAATAAAACTTATGACACTACATCCTGTAGATATAATAGTTACAAAGATTGCTAGACTGGACGAAAGAGATGAACAAGACATTGAATCCTGCATGAAAAAATTCAAGATAACAAAGACCCAAGTTATAAAGCGAGCCAAAGCGATTCCTTCACTTGTTCATGATAAGACATTC
>Ga0207700_10000881_pt1 | contig 17273 bp, 14 predicted proteins | sample LARL82metaG_FD_184348 | JGI IMG/M metagenome (GOLD analysis project Ga0207700, IMG submission 184348) | Corn, switchgrass and miscanthus rhizosphere microbial communities from Kellogg Biological Station, Michigan, USA - LAR L8-2 metaG... | ecosystem: Host-associated > Plants > Roots >...
GCGACTTCTACGAAGGCGAATTGGCCCGCAGCATCGCGGCCGATGTGAGCGCGGCCGGCGGCGCGTTGTCGGCCGATGATCTCGCCGCCTTCCGCGCGGAGCTGCGCGAGCCGCTGAAAATCCCCTATCGCGGCGGCACGGTGTTCGCGACACCCGAGCTCACCGCAGGCCCGACGCTCGCGCATGCGCTGCGCCTGTTGCAGCAATGGAAGCCCGCGGGCGGCGCGCCGGATGGATCGGCCTATACCCATTATAGTGAGGCGATCCAGGCCGCCTATCGTGAGCGGCTGAAGGGCATGGGCGATGCCGCGGGCAAGCGCGCGCTCGGCGCCGAATATCTGGCACCTGCCTGCACCACGCATTTCTCCGTGGTCGATCGCCACGGCAACATGGCCGCAGTGACGCAGACGCTGCTGTCCGGCTTCGGCTCGAAATTCGTGACGCCGGGAAGCGGCATCACCATGAACAACGGCATCATGTGGTTCGACCCGACGCCTGGCACGACCAACTCGCTGGCGCCGGGCAAGCGCTGCCTCTGCAACTACACGCCGGTTGTGGCGGAGACCAAGAACGGCACGCGGCTTGCCGCCGGCGCTTCCGGCGGACGCCGCATCATGCCGGCGGTGATGCAGCTGTTGTCCTTTGTCATGGATTACGGCATGGACCTCGACACCGCGATCCACCAGCCGCGTATCGATGCCAGCGAAGGCGACATCGTGATCGGCGACGTGCGGATGCCGGCAGAGGTTCGCGCCGCGCTGCGCTCGCGCTTCGACTATGAGGAAACGCGCGTGCAGGCCGTGCCGAACAAATTCGCCTGTCCGAGCGTGGTGCTGCGCGAAGGTGGCAGCAATCACGGGGCGACGGAGACGTTCCAGCCCTGGGCGGATGCGGTGGCGGAGGATTAACGCGGCTGACTTCTTCCTTCTCCCCTTGTGGGAGAAGGTGGCGCGGACGAAGTCCGCGACGGATGAGGGGTTCTATCCGCGCACGCAATCGCTGGGATTCGCGGAGAGAGACCCCTCACCCGGATCGCATCTTCGATGCGATCCGACCTCTCCCACAAGGGGAGAGGTGACTTTGGAGGCGGCCTGCGGCGGGGCGATTTCCCCGGGGAAATTTGAACCCTTCGTATTCCCAAATGACCTAACCTCTGAGTGCATTTTCATTTATCTTGGTCGTGTCGCTATGTACTTACGCCGCTATCTCCCGCCGCTCGTCGCCGCCGCTTTCCTGCTTCCCGCCCTCGCTCGCGCCGACGATCCTGTCCCCCCGGCTTACAGCCGCGCGGGCAAGCTCGATCTGTGCGGCGCGGTCGGCGACAACAATCCTCCGATCGATCCAGCGCTTTGCAAGAAGAACGGCTACGACAAGGTGTCGGACGAGCTCGACCGCGCGCTGCAGGCGGCGCTTTCGAAAGCTCCCGCCAACGTGCAGCCGCTGCTCAAGCGCGACCAGGGCTTTTTCGGCGAGATCGTCGCTTCCGCCGGCGAGGAGATGCCGGGGTCAGACAATGCCGACGAGCGCGAGAGGTTCGCGGGCATCCTGAAGGGGCGGCTCGCGGCGCTGGCGCGGATCGCGCAGGGATTTGGCCGCACCGGCGTGCTCGGCACCTGGGAGGACATGCTCGGCAGTGTCACGGTGACGCCGGCCGATGGCGGCGCGTATCAGATCGCTTTCGACATCAATGCGAGCTATGGCCCCGCCGACTCCGAGGGGCGGCAATGGCATTGCAAGGCCACCGCCCTGCTCAAGCCCGGCACGAATGGCTGGCTCGAAGGCAAGTTGTTGGCTGAAACCAGTCCCGGCGGAATCGAGGTGCCGGCGCCAACGGACAATCCCCTGAGGCCCCCGACCGTCAAGCTTCGCCGCCAGGGCGAAACGCTTCGCGTCGTCGTCGTCAACGCGCCGGATGCGACCTGGGAAAATTGGCCCGAGGTGAGCCATCCCTCCTGCAAGGACGACGAAGGGCTCACCGGCAGCTATTTCGCCAGCGGCAAGCTCGATCCGGCACTGGCATCAGACAAGACCGATACAAGCTTCGTCGCGCCAAGCTTCGATTGCGCGCATCCCTTCAGCGCCAGCGACGAGGAGATCTGCGCCGATCCGGATCTCGCCGCCGGCGACGCCAGGCTGAACCGGGCCTGGAAGGCGCTGCTGCCGCGGCTCGACGAGGCCACGCGTCATGCGCTGACGGACGATCAACGGCACTGGATCAAGGCGCAGGGCAACGAATATGCCGAGTTCCTGCACCCGGCCTGGAACAAGACCACTTCCTTCATGCACTTCACCTCCTATGCGCGCTTCGAGCTCGACAGCCTGCAGCGCGAGCGGATCGCGCTGCTCGAAGGCTTTGACGACAAGCGCACCGGCCTCGTCGGTGTCTGGATCAGCTACACCGCCATCCTGAACGTCACGGCGGCGAAGGACGGTGGCATCGTGGGCAAGGGCTGGAAGTGGGAGCAAGGCTCCTGGAAGGATGCCTGCGACTACCAGATCGAAGGCGACGTCGCCAAAGGCGTGTTCCGCTCGGCCGAGAAGCGCAAGAACCCCGACACGCTGGAGCGCGACGGCGCCATGCTGATCGTGAATAAAATGGACGACGTTTTCGCCAGCAAGCGCCACGATCCGACCGATGGCGACGAGCCGAAATGCAGACGGTCCTATTCCGATTCCTCCACCGCGCGGCTGTTTCCAGCAAAACCCTCGCCCGACATCAATAATTTCGACCGAACCCGTTAACGGGACGGCAAGCGCCGCTTGTCGCCTCGAACCCGGCGCGATCCGGAAGACACCAATAGCGACACTTCGCTTATGGGATCACCTCTCATGGCCGGCCGGATCGCCGTCATCTTGCGCGCCATCACTGCGGCGCTCGCGCTGTTCTTATCGCTATACTTGGCGACGGGATCGGTCGCGCATGCGGAGAAGCGCGTGGCGCTGGTGATCGGCAATTCCGCCTACACCCATGCGCGTGCGCTTCCGAACCCGGACAATGACGCGAAGCTGATGTCCGACACGCTATTGTCGCTCGGCTTCTTCGTGGTGGGCGGCGGCGCCAAGCTCGACCTCGACAAGGCCGGCTTCGACGCCGCGCTGAAGGAATTCCGGAAAGAGCTGACCGGCGCCGACGTCGCGCTGTTTTATTACGCCGGCCATGGCGTCGAGACCCATGGGCTGAATTATCTGGTGCCCACCGATGCCAATCCGGCTGATGATGCCGACGTGCTGGCGCAGGGCATCGGCCTTGCCGGCATTCTCGACGACCTCGAGCAGGCCAATGTGAAGATCAACCTGCTGCTGATCGACGCCTGCCGCGACAATCCGTTTCCCGACCGGTTGAGCGCGGCGGGCGCCGGCCTCGCACAGATGCAGGCGCCGGCCGGCACCATGATCTCGTTTGCGAGCCAGCCGCACGGCGTCGCGCTCGACGGCGATGGCGGCCACAGTCCCTACACGCGCGCGCTTGCCGACGCCATTCGGCATCCCGGCCATGGGCTGTTTCGCACCTTCAACGAGGTCGGGCTCGCGGTCGAGAAGGCGACCCATGGCGACCAGTTGCCGTGGGTGTCGTCCTCGCCGATCGACGGCCGCTTCTATTTCGCGGGCAAACAGGTCGCCGCGGCAACGCCGGCGCCGCTGCCCGATGGCCAGCACCGCGATCTCATCACCGACTGCGACCGTCTGGCGGCGATGCCCTCCGACACCGGACATTCGCCGGAACTGAAAGGCATCGACATCGACAAGATCGACATCCCCTCGGCGATGCTCGCCTGCAACGAGGCGATGAAGCAATATCCTGACGTGATGCGCTTCGCATTCGAGGCGGGACGCATCGCCCATGCGCGCAAGGATTATGTCCAGGCGCGGACGCTCTACGAAAAGGCTTTCACCGGCGGCTATGCGGAGGCGGCGAACGGTCTCGGCAATCTCTATTCGGAAGGACAAGGCGTACCAAAGGACATGGCGCAGGCCGCGCAATGGTACAAGAAGGCGTCCGACGCCGGCGAGCCCGCGGCCATGGACGCGCTGGCCTGGCTCTACGAAATCGGCAGCGGCGTGCCGAAGAAGTGCCCGGAGGCCATCCACCTCTACGACGTCTCGGGCAAGCTGGGACTGTCGTCGTCGATCAACAATATGGGCCTGATGTATTTCAAGGGTAGCTGCGTGCAGCGCGACTACGCCGAGGCGCGCCACTGGTTCGAGCAGGCGGTCGCGCTCGGCGACGGCCAGGCCATGAACAACATGGGCACGCTCTACAGTGACGGACGCGGCGTGCCGCGCAACACCAGGACCGCGCGCGAGTGGTTCGAGAAGGCCGCCGCGCTCGGCGTGGTGGAAGCAAAGGAAAATCTGAAGGGGATGGGGCGCTAGGCGCCTTGCATCGGCGCTCAGTTCTTCTTCGGCTGGCTGTTGGTGTAGCGGTCGGCCCAGCCGAGCACAAAGGCCAGCGTCGCAAACATTGCGGTCACCGCAATGATTACCATGATCGTATCGAGGGTCATCGTTCTCTCCTGTCGCTGATAGAGAGAACGCTAGCGCGTCGACATGCAGGCCGCCTTGCGATGAATCAAAAACGATCTGCACTGCAACCGTCTACAATTTGATCTGCATCAAAAGCCGGCGTCATTGACCCGCGTCAATGCCGCAGGAGACATGCTCATCCAGTCTCGGCGCAATTGGGATATTTCAGATGAGCGATCAATTCGAGGCACGCCCGATCGACGATCAGCACGCCGGGGCCGGCGACAGACGGGTCTCCGCAGAGCTCGATTGCGGCGCGATCACGATCGAACGGCCGTTCCTGTCCGAGGTCGGTCCATGGGGCGGCTGTCCCACCGCACAATGGCTGCGGCGCCAGGCGTCAAGGGGCGATCAGCAGCCGTTGTAACTGAAACCGTGGCGGCATAGGCTCGTAGCTAAGCCAATCTGCAACAACGATCGGCCGGCCCATGCGCGCTCTCGCTCTGCTTATTTTTGCCCTGCTTACGTTCGCCGCACCTGCCACGGCCGGCGACGATATCGCCGCCGCGCAGGGCGCGATCCGCGCGCAGGAGCAGGCCTTCGCCCGCGACGATGCGGCGACCGCCTATTCCTATGCCGCGCCCGCGATCCGTCAGCTCTTCCCGCAGGCCGGGACATTCATGACCATGGTGCAAAGCCGGTACGCGCCGGTCTACCGCCACAAGAGCTTTGAATTTGGTGAAGCGCGCACTGAAGGCAATTGGGTCGCGCAGCGCGTCCACATCGTCGATGCCAATGGGGAGGGGTGGGAAGCGCTCTACACGCTCGAACAGCAGGCTGACGGCAGCTACAAGATCACCGGCTGCACGCTATTGAAGGCGGGCGAGGCGGTTTGAGAAAATCCTGAGAGCACGATGTCGGCCGCGGGCTGCGTCATGAAGCGTTGACGCTGGCGAACGTTAAATCTTGAATCAATAGAGCAAGCGGCCGCTTCGGGCTTGGCGTGAGCCCGTTGACATACTCGCCTCTAGGTGGAATGGTACCCAGAGGGCAGATGGCGACAGCACCATTGCGGAGGAACGCATGGAGCCGGCCCGCGTCCCCGTTGATCTACTGCATTGGCTGTTCGCAGCATTACCGATCGTCGCCCTGCTGGTGTTTCTCGTTCCGCTGCGCTGGCGCGCTCCGGAAGCGGGCCCTATGGCGATGTTCGTCGCCGCCATCGTGGCCGTGCTTGCCTTTCGAACGCCGTGGGACACGTTGGCCGTTGCCAGCGCGAAGGGCGTGTGGGACGCCTTCTTCATCCTCTATGTGATCTGGCCCGCGCTGCTGCTCTACCAGATCACCAAGCAGGCCGGCGCTTACGACGCGCTGCGGCAAGGCATTGCGCAGTTCAGCCGTAACGATCTGTTCATCATACTGGCGCTGGCCTGGGTGTTCGCGTCGTTCCTGCAGGGCATCGCCGGTTTCGGCGCGCCCGTGGCCGTGGTCGTGCCGCTGCTGATCACGGTGGGCGTGAAGCCGATCCATGCCGTGGCCATGGGCGTCCTCGCACATGCCTGGGCGAGGTTCTTCGGCACCCTCGGGGTCGGGTGGTTGGCGTTGCTGCGCGTCTCCAATGTGGAAGATGTCGCCCGGGCCGCCTATGAGTCCGCGCTGCTGATCCTCATCCCGACCTATCTCGGCGGCCTCCTCGTGGTGTGGCTTTACGGCAAGGGACCGGCGGTGCGCCATGCCTGGCCGCTGGTGCTGATCCTCGGCACCATTCTCGGCGTCGGGCAGCTTCTGGCCGCCCTCATCAGCCCCGAACTCTCGACCTTCCTCGCCGCAGCCGTCGCACTGCTCGCGCTCTATCCATTGTCGCGTTGGAAGAAATACGGTGAGCCGATTCCGTTCGAGGAGATTCCTGAGCGGCCGGCCATGGCCGAAGCAGGGGCGAGCGAGCAGAGTGAGGCGGCACCGGTCATGGGCCTCTCGATGTCGTTCCTGCCCTACGTTGTGCTGACGGCCGTGACCCTCGGCGTTCTCCTGATTCCCGCGATCAACAAATTGATGCGGCAGCTTCAGATCGGATTGCCGTTTCCGGCCGTTCAAACCGGCTTCGGCATCGAGAATGCGGCCGTCGCGCGCTACGCGCCCATCACGGTCTTCACCCATCCCGGCATGATGCTGCTGATCACCTCGGTGATCGTATGGATCGTGTACAGTGCCGGCGGCTACTATCGCGCCTGGGCCGAGCGCAACCAGCCGGAGAGCATTTGGTCGGCACTGCTCGTCGATGCCGTGCCCGCTTCGGTTCCGGTGATCGCGTTCCTGGTGACGAGCCGCATCCTCGATCATAGCGGCCAGGTCCTGACCCTCGCCTACGGCATCGCCGCGGCCTCGCCGCCGCTGGTCTACGCCGGCATCGCCAGCGTCATCGGCGCGCTCGGCGCCTTCATGACATCCAGCAGCACCGCTTCCTGCGTGCTGTTCGGTGCGGTGCAGAGCAGCGTGGCTGAGCTGCACGGAATGTCCAGAGAAACCATCATTGCCGCCCAAGCGGCCGGCAGTGCCTACGGCAATGCCATCGCGCCGGCCAACATCGTGCTCGGCACCAGCATCGCCGGCGTGAAAGGCCAGGAAGGCGCGGTGCTGCGCATCACCATGCCCTGGACGGTCGTCGTTGCAATCCTGACGGGGTTGGCAACCATCGCATTGGTGATCTCGGCCCAAGGGTGAAAGCGCCATGGACAAAAAGCTGAAGGCAGAGACTCTCGCGTTGGTGCTGCTGCTCGCCGCCTTCCCGATCACGAGTTGGGGCACGACAGGGGGTAACACTCTGGTGTGGTGGATCGGCTTCCTTAGTCTTGTCGCCGGCGGCGTGCTGCCGGTTTGGACGCGCTACATGGATCACTCCGGCGACAGGATCAGGGACGTCGGCATGGAGTTCGACGATCGGACCTCGTAGCGCCGCAAGCGCCGCGGTAGTCGTGTTTACTGAGTAACAGGAGGCGATGATGAGCAATCCCAATGGTCCGCGCACAGGCCGTCCTCCTACCTACGCGCCACATGGCGTGGTCTCGACGCCGCATTATCTCGCGAGCGCAGCCGGGCTGAACACATTGCAGCACGGAGGCAGCGCCGTCGACGCCGCAATCGCAGCCAATGCCGTGCTTTGTGTCGTCTACCCTCACATGGCGGGCTTAGGAGGCGACGGGTTCTGGTTGATCGCAGAGCCGAAGACCGGCCGCGTCCATGGACTGAACGCCAGCGGACCGGCCGCGCGCAAGGCAACGCTCGACTATTATCGTCCGCGCAGCAAGGACAACGAGATCCCCGCCCGCGGCCCGCTGAGTGTTCTGACCGTGCCGGGCGCCATCGACGGCTGGCGGTTGGCCCATGAACGGTTTGGCCGGCTCCCCTGGGACAGGCTGTTCGACGCCGCCATCGGCTATGCACGCGACGGCATGGCCGTCAGCCGCTCGCTCGCCGACTGGATGGCGCAGGACGAACCGATTCTCACTGCCTATCCGGCCACTGCGGCGATTTTCCTGCCCAACCGGCGCGTTCTCCGCGAAGGCCACCGTCTGATGCAAGCGGATCTCGCCCGCTCGCTCCAGCAAATCGCGGCCCAGGGCCCCCGGAAGGGCTTTTATGAAGGCGAGATTGCCGAGCGCATCGCTGCAGGCTTGCAGCCCCACGGCTCTCCGCTCGCGGCCGATGATTTCGCGGCGTTTCACGCAGAATGGGTCGACCCGATCAAGGCCAACTACCGCGGCTACGATGTCTATGAACTGCCGCCCAACACGCAAGGATTCACCGCGCTGCAGATCCTCAAGCTGATCGAGGAATACAATGTGATCGCCTGGGGAGACGGCACGGCCGACTATTATCATCATATGGCCGAGGCGGTGAAAGTCGCATTCGCTGATCGAGAAGAGTGGCTGACCGATCCTGACTTCGTCGACATCCCGGTGCAGCAACTGATCAGCCAGTCGTACCTCGACGAGCGCCGTCGCTTGATCGATTCCGAGCGGGCGCTCGATGTCGGCACGGTGCCGGCGGGGATCGCTTACGCCCATCCGCACGACCGGCGAGCGCCTGATGGCGACACCTGCTACTTCTGCGCCGCCGACCGCGACGGGATGGTGGTGTCGCTGATCCAGTCCATCTACCACGATTTCGGCAGCGCGGTGATCGGCGGCGACACCGGCATCATCCTACAAAACCGAGGCGCGTTCTTTGCGCTCGACGAGAAACATCCAAACCATTTGCAGCCGGGCAAGCGGACGTTCCACACTCTGATCCCTGCCCTTCTGATGCAGGACGGCCAGCCCTACCTCGCCTTGGGATCGATGGGCGGCGAAGGTCAGCCGCAGTCACAGGCCGCGCTGGTCACCCGCATCATCGATTTCGCTTATGACGTGCAACAGGCGATCGAGGCGCCGCGCTGGCTGATGGGCCGCACCTGGGGCGTGCGGTCGCGCAACCTGTCACTCGAAGGCCGCATCTCCGATGAGGTCGCGCGCGAGCTCAAGCGGCGAGGCCAGCCGGTGCAGATGGTGACCGACTGGAACGACAATCTGGGGCATGCGCACGCGATCCGCGTCGATCGAGACCAGGGGCACTTCGAGGGCGGGGCCGATCCGCGCGGCGATGGTGCCGCGCTGGGTTATTGAGAGCAAGCCGGATGACGACGCAGATCATCATGACGTTGGCGATCATCGCGGTGGCCATGGTGCTCTTTGCGTGGAATCCGGTGCCTGCGGCAGTCGTCGCGGTGTGCGCGTCGCTGGCGCTGTACTTCACCGGCATATTGACGATGCACGAAACGCTCGCCGGCTTTGGCGATCCGGTGGTCATTCTGATTGCTGCGTTACTTGCGATCGGCGCAGGACTCGAAACAGCCGGCGTCGGCGCCTGGGCCGGTCAGCTGCTGATCCGCCACACCGGCAAGAATGAAACCTGGCGCATCGTCGCCATCATGATCGCTGCAGCCGTCTTCAGCGGAATGATCGGCATGAACGGCGCCGTCGCAGCGATGCTGCCCATCATCGTGGTGGTCGCGGTAAGGACCCGCGTCGCACCATCCCGCCTCATGATACCGCTCGCCTTCGCCTGCCTGACCGGCGCCAAGCTGACCCTGCTCGGCACACCCGTCAACGTGATTGCGGCGACGCAGGCCGACGAGGCGGGCGTCGGGCATATCGGCTTCCTCGAGTGGTCGGTGCTCGGTGTGCCGCTGCTCGCCGGCACAATCGTCATCACCTTGTTCTTTGGGCGGTGGCTGCTGCCGGACCGACGAAGCCTGTCGATCCCCTCCGATTTCAGCGCCCACGCACAAACCCTGGTCGAACAATACCGCCTGGAAGACGGGCTGCATTATCTTCGCGTTCGCTCGACATCACCCTATGTCGGCAAGTCGCGTGCCGACATCGACCTGAAGAACTATTCGGGCCTCAATCTGGTCGCTCTGCTGGAGGGCGATGGCACGACGGCGCTGCAACGTGCGGAGATCGCCGAAGATGATCTGGTGCTTGTCCGTGGTGACGCCGAGATGGCGGGGCGGTTTGCGCTCGACATGCACCTCGCCGTTCACGTACGAGAGAAGGCGGGCTCCATCGCCGAGGTTCTGCTCAGCCGCACTTCCGGGCTCGCGGAGGTCGTCATCCCCCTGCGCTCCAGGATGATCGGACAGTCGGTGTTCGCCGGGATGACGACGAAGGACGGCGATCTCATGATCGTAGCGTTGCAACGAGGCAGCACCCAGATGCGCGAGCAGCCGGTCGCGTTGCGCGCCGGAGATCACCTTCTGCTGCAAGGAACGTGGAAGGCCCTGGACAGATATCTTTCCGATCCAAAGGTGCTGGTCGTCGATTCTCCTGAGGTCGTGCAGAAGCAGGCGGTGGCGCTGGGGCAAGGCGCGCCCGCCGCGATCACCATCCTGCTGCTGCTCTTCATCCTGCTGGCCTTCGAAGTTGTCCCTCCGCCGATCGCGGCGGTGGCTTGCGCAACCCTCATGCTGATCACCCGGGTCCTGACGCTTCCGCAGTTTTACCGGGGCATCGATTGGAACACCTGCATCCTGATCGGAGCGATGATTCCGCCCGCGACGGCCATGACCAAAACCGGCGCGGCTGCCCTCATCGGAGACCAGGTGGTCAGCGCACTGGGCAGCGCCGGGCCGCAGGCCGTACTCGCGGGACTTTTTCTGGTATCGGCGGTCGTCACGCAATTCATTTCCAACACATCGTCCGCGCTGGTCATGATGCCGATCGGTTTGGCCATTGCTTCCGAGCTGGGCGTTTCCGCGCTTCCCATGATGTTGGGTGTTGCCATGGGCGCCAGCGCATCCTTCCTCACGCCTTTCGCCAATGGCGTGAGCCTGATGGTGTATGGGCCAGGGGGATACCGGTTCGGCGATTTCTGGAAGCTTGGCCTCATTGTCATGGCATGGGCATTGATCGTGACCGTGGTGGTCATTCCACTTTACTGGAAATTCTGAAGGCAACGGCCGCGGCGCGGATCGACGCGGCGCGCCTGCACGAGACCACGATCTGCCCTACAGCTTGAACAGCTTCTCCGCGTTGCCATGGGCGATGCGCTCCTTGTCGGCGGCGCTTACCGGCAGTTGCGCCAGGAAGGCGCGGCCTTCGGGCATCGACTGATAGGGATGGTCGATGGAAAACATCATGCGGTCGACACCGCCAAGCTCCAGCAGCAACGCGAGGAAGGTCGGCGGGAAAAAGAAGCCGGAAAATGTGTAGTGGATGTTCTCTTTCAGATACGCGGTGACCGGCCGCTTTAACTTCGTGAGCGCGGGCGCCATCACGTCGAGGCGCTGGAACATGCCGGACAGCCCTTCGCCGAGATGGCCGATCACGATCTGCAAGTTCGGAAAGCGGTCGAACACGCCTCCGAGAATCATGCGGATGACATGGACCGCGGTCTCGATGTGCCAGCCCCAGCCGGGACCTGCGAATATGTCGCTGACGAGGGGCGCGAACCCGCCGAACGAGGCTTCGATGACGGCCTGCGGCGGCCGTGTCGGATGCAGGTAGATCGGCACACCGAGCTGCTCCGCACTTTCCAGGAGCGGCCAGAAGAATGTGTCGTCGAGATAGCGGCCGCGTGTGTGGCCGTTGATGACGGCACCGGCGAATTTTTGCCCGCGCACGCGATGCTCGAGCTCGCGCGCGGCCTTGTCCGGCACCATGGTCGGCAACGCGGCAAAGCCGCCGAGGCGCGTCGGATATCTCTTGATCGCGTCGGCGACAAAATCGTTGGTCTCGGTGGCGAGCGCGATCGCTTCCGCCGGCTCCAATTGCTCAACGCCGGGCGCCGTCAGTGACACGATCTGCATGTCGATGCCGGCGGCGTCCATTTGCGCGATGCGCTCCTCGCCGAGGTCGCAAAGCTGCGGGATCAGTTTTGCCGCCCGCGGGCTGTTGAACTTCTCCGCCTGCTCCTTCAGGTCGTTACCCGGGCCGTCGAAAAATCTCGGCGTTGCAAAGTGCTCTTCGAGCGTGATGATCCGCATGGCTGATCTCCTTCCCTCAGGCTTCCTGGCTGCGTCGAGACATGCCGGCAATGCTGCAAAATTGCGGCAGGCCTCAACCGTGGCCGTTCAACACTGATAAAATCAGCGGGCTATTCGAGATGGCCGAGCGGCAGCGGCGCGCCGGCCTTCAGGGTCTGGATCGCGATGTTGCTGCGGACCTCGCGCACGATCGGCAGGTTGAGCAATTTACCGACCAGGAAGCGCTGATAGTCCTCGAGCTCGGGCACGACCACTTCGAGGAAATAATCGGCCTCGCCGGACACGAGGTGACAGGCGACGACCTCGGGCATCTCGACCACCGCCTTCTCGAAGTGCTGGGCTTCTTCGTTGGCGTGGACGTTGATCTTCACGCCCAGGAACACCGAAAAGCCGAGACCGATACGGGCGCGCCCGAGCGAGGCGCGGTAGCCGTCGATATAACCGTCGCGCTCGAGGCGCTTCACCCTTCGGAGGCAGGGTGACGGCGACAGCCCGACCTTGTCGGCCAGCTCGATATTGCTCAACCGGGCGTTGGCCTGCAATTCCGTGACGATGCGGCGGTCGATCGCATCCAGCTCACATTTTGGCATAAACCGGATTTCCTGACGTCTATGAAGGCAAGATATTGCGTAAGCGCTGGATGTCTTAGCACATTTCGCAAGGACCCGCCTCGACCTTCCGTGCGATGGTCATGCCGCTTTCCCGCGATTTCCCGCCCGAAACGGAGTGGCCCAGATGCACCAGAATCCTCCCGTCGAACCCCTGCTTGAGGCGATCGAACGCTATTTCGCGCTGATGTACGACAACGACGTCTCGCGCTTCGACCAGGTGTTTGCGCCGAGCGCGCAGCTGCACGGTCTTCGCGACGGCGAATTGAAACTGATCCCCGCCGCCACCTATCGCAGCAACCTCGCCGCGCGGCCTTCGCCGCAGTCGAACAATGCGCCGCGTCTGCAAGAGGTGCTGCTGGTCGACTTCGCCTCGCCGACCCAGGCCATCGTCAAGGTCAGGGTCCGCATCAACACCGATCAATATCTCGACTATCTGTCCTGGCACCAGATCGACGGCGCCTGGCGCATCACCGCCAAGTCGTTTCATGTCGAACGGACGTATGAAGAGCCGGCATGACGTGATGCTGTGTGCTTCGGACGGCCGCGCTATCCACGGATCGCCGCACTGGCCTTTTCGGCCGCAGCGATCATTGCATCCTTTGCCGATCTGGCTCCAGACACGACCTCATTAACGCCGATCATGAAGACATCCTGGATGGGTCTCGATTGCGGGTGGAAAAGGATTGCCTTGGCGCGGTCGACATCGGCGTTTTGCAGATTGCTCAGTGCGGCCTCCGCGGCTTGCCGGCCGAATGCGTTCTTGAACGCCTCGCTCGACCAGGCCGACACCCGTGTGGTTGCCAGCCCGGCAGCTGCGGTCCGCAGCGAGGTCGGCTTGCTCGTCGCCCATTGCAGGAACAGGAAAGCGGCCTGCTTGTTCTTTGATTTGGAATTGATGCACGCCTGCCAGTGCGACATGAAGGGAACGGGTTGGCGGCCGGGCAAATGCGGAAAGGCTGCAAAGGCGGCCTGCTTGGTGACGTGGCTCTTCGCCGGATTGGAGATGTCGGTCGCAAAGTTGCTGCTGTCGATTGCCATTGCTGTCCTGCCCTGCAGGAAGTCGTCCAACACCTGGTACCATTCATAGCTGCCAACGCCGACGGGCCCGGCCTCGCGGAGCAGCCGTCCATACATGTCAATGGCCGCAATCGCCTCCGGACTTGCGAAAGCCGCCATGTTGTCCTGGATCATGGCGCCACCGTAAGAGAACACGAAGCCCATGGCCGCCGGGGTGGAATTGCCGCCCGCCTGGGCTCGCATCGCGATTCCCGACATCGTATTGGTCTTGACTGCCCTGGCAGTCGCGAGCAGCTCGTCGAACGTCTGGGGAACCGGCATGTCCTTGGCTGCCAACGCCTCCTTGTTGAGGAACAGGGTCATCGCCTCGGAGGTGATGGTGAAGCCGTACCTCTCGCCGTCCGGCCACAGCGAGAAGGTCCGTGCGGTCTTGAGAAGATCGCTCTCATCATACCAGCCGAGGTCGGTCAGCGACTTGTTGGAGTAATAAGCGTTCAGCGGCTCGAGCCATCCTCCGGAGATGCCCTGGCCGTAAGTGGTGAACATGCAAACGTCAGGTGTCCTGTCGCCGCGTGCAAGCCTGATCGGGATCGCGCTCAGATATGTGGTTTCTGGTGCGAAGTCGGTGATGACGTTGATGCCGGTGAGCCCCGTGAAATCGGGCAAGAGCGGCGCGATCACATTCGACCAGGGGTGGATCGCACCTGCGAGCGTGATCGTCTGCCCCGCAAACTGCTTCCAGTCGATTGCAGCGGTGGCATAGGCCGAGTCATCCGCGGCGAAGCTCGCACGCGGTAACATGGTGAAGGTTGGCAACACTGCTCCCGCAGCGCCCAATCCCCTGACGAAGCTGCGCCGACTGATGGGCGCGCGACCGCTTGATGAGTTTCCATCCATGATGGTGCTCCCGTAGCTATGGCATTCACAGGATGCGCGCTGTGCCATATCCGTCAGTTCGCGCCATTGCGAAGCCGGGATGCACGGCCGGGAATGTTGGGTTCCGGCTCCCGTGCCAACGCGCTTGTGCTATCATTTCAAGTGTGCGCTGCCGGCTATTCTATCATGCGACCGCCGGGCGGTCATCGAAGACACGAGACCGATGTCAGCTCTTGCTCGGAGCCATTTCTTGGGATGGTTTGCCCGACCGCTGATCCCTGTGATTGCAGCGCTTCTGATCTTGTCCGCCGTGACCGGTTTTCTCGGTCTGCAAAATTGGCGTGACCGCGAGGCGGTCGATCTCTCGCTTGAGCACGGCCGCCAGGTGATCGACACGCTTGATCGGCTTCGGACGATCATCGTCGATCTGGAGGCTGAAAGGCACGGGTATCTGCTCACCCTCGACCCGGCTTATCTCAAGGCTTACGGCGTCTCGGACGAAAGCGTGCGACGGGAGGCCGAGGCGCTCCAGGCTCTGGTCGCGAACGATCCGTTACAAAGTTTTCGCGCCGGGCATTTGGCTCTGATCATCACGGAAAAGCTGCGGGAGATCGACGACCTCGTCAAAACGGCGGCCCACGTATCCGCGCAGGCAGCCCAGGCCATGATCCGCGGCATGGACGATATCCGATTGCAAATCGACCTGTTGCAGGACGTTGAGCGATTGCGGCTCGTAGGTCTGGACAAGCGCGCCGGGGAACTCGAACGGCGCAGGACGCGGCTTACCGTCGCAGCCGGTATTATCGGCGCCGTGCTGGTGGGTACTGCGATGGCGCTGGCGCGGCTCGAGGCGAGGCGGCGTCGACAGACAACCGAGGAGAACGTGCAGCTCCACAGCGACCTCCTGGAGCGCGACAGGAAGATTCGACGCTTCGTCGACTCCAACATCATAGGGGTCATCATTTGGGAGCTCGAGGGTCGCATTCTCGAGGCCAATGATGCCTTTCTGCGTATCGTGGGATACGACCGCGAGGATCTCGCAGCGGGACGTCTGCACCGCGCGATGCTGACGCCCCCGGAATGGCGCGACCTCGACGCGAGTAACATGGCGGAGCTGGAGCTGGCCGGGACCGTCGCCCCATTCGAGAAGGAGTACCTTCGCAAGGACGGCAGCCGCGTGGCCGTGCTGATCGGCGGGGCGATGTTCGAAGAGGGAACAAATCAGGGCGTTGGCTTTGTCCTTGATTTGACCGAGCTCAAGCAGGCTGAAAAGGCGTTGCGGCAGAGTGAGGAGCGCTTTCGCACCCTCGTGCAATTCTCCTTCGACGTGTACTGGGAGAGCGACGCGCAGCATCGCTTTACTCACCAGGAGTTCGCACAGAGCCTTGGCGACGCACCGGCACTGGGCTCCGAAATCGGTAAGACGCGCTGGGAAGTGCCTTACCTGGAGCCTGACGCAGAGGCCTGGCGCAAGCATCGGGAGACGCTCGATGCCCATTTGCCGTTCCGTGATTTCGAACTCGCTCGGCCTACCCCCGACGGAGGCAAGCGTTACGTGTCCGTCTCGGGACTACCGGTATTCGACGAGATGGGGCGCTTCGTCGGCTACCGCGGCGTCGGGCGGCATATCACCGAACGCAAGCGGGCCGAGGAGGCCTTGCGCTCAGCGCACGCGGAGCTCGCGCATGCCCATCGCATCACTACGATGGGGCAGCTGGCGGCCTCTATCGCACATGAGGTCAACCAGCCGATCACCGCCACGGTTGCCAATGCGGAAGCTGGATTGTCCTGGCTGGGGGCCGACCCGCCAAATCTGGAGCAGGTGCGGCAGTCACTCGAGGGCATCGTCGGCGACGGCTTGCGGGCCGGCGATGTCATTGGGCGGATCCGGGCCCTTGTCAGGAAGGAGCCTCAGCAGAGGGTGGCGTTGGATATCAACGCGATGGTCGTCGAGGTCATCGCTCTGACCCGCATCGAAATAGCCAGGAATCGCGTCATGGTGCGGACGCAACTTGCGGAAGCTCTGCCACCCATTCAAGCGGATCGGGTGCAACTGCAACAGGTGATCCTCAATCTGATCATGAACGCGGTCGAGGCGATGAGCGGGATGGGCAATGGCGAGCGGGAGCTCTCGATCAGCACCATCAGAGATGCCTCGAACAGCCTGTCGGTCAGCGTGCGGGATTCCGGTCCGGGACTCGACGCGAAGACGATGGACCGCATGTTCGACGCCTTCTTCACCACAAAATCAAAGGGCATGGGCATGGGATTGGCCATCTGCCATTCCATCATCGAAAGCCACGGCGGGCGGTTGTGGGCTGGCGCCAATGAACCTCATGGTGCCATCTTTCAGTTCACGCTGCCTCTGGCACCAGGCGACACTGTTCCTCCCCGGCACGCTGGCCAGATGCCGGCGATATGAGTTCGCAGGTCTGCGGAGCGAGATGCCGGTTGTCGGCGGCAGAAGCCCCAGCAATCGCGAGCATCCGAGCCGCCGCGGCGGACCGACGGCGCTTAAGCCAATGCCAGCCGGCCTCGCCCGCGCGCGCGGATCAAGAGCCCGACCACGATCGCCATGTTGAGCACGTTCCAGGCGAGGCCATTGGCGAAGGCGGCGGCATAGGAGCCGGTGGCGTCGAAGATGACGCCGGACACCCAGCCGCCAAAGGACATGCCGAACACGGAAGCGAAGATCACGATTCCGACGCGGGTTGCGGCCTCGCGCGCCGGCATGGTCTCGCGCACGATGATGGCATAGCTCGGCACGATGCCGCCCTGGAGCA
>Ga0207700_10000883_pt1 | contig 17262 bp, 13 predicted proteins | sample LARL82metaG_FD_184348 | JGI IMG/M metagenome (GOLD analysis project Ga0207700, IMG submission 184348) | Corn, switchgrass and miscanthus rhizosphere microbial communities from Kellogg Biological Station, Michigan, USA - LAR L8-2 metaG... | ecosystem: Host-associated > Plants > Roots >...
GATACGGAAGGACGTGTGGAACGGTTCAAAAAGAAATACGCCAAAAAAGAAGTAAAGAAGTAAGGTGCGGCCGTCGGCCTGCGCATCATGAGTCTTTGACGTGGCTGATCTATTTACGGCAGATACAAAAGAGGCGATACTCCTTGCCAAATGGCAAGAGGCTGCGAATCGGTATGAGGAATTGAACCGCCAACTGGTGGATCAAACTGTGCTTAGCCAGCCCCCCCTCCTCCATAAGCTTAATAAAGAACGGACCGAGATCGAGGATCTCGCGCTCTCCTTCGCCGCCTATCACGAACTGCGGAAACAACAGGCCGATGCCGAGCAGATGCGGATCGTCCGCGGCCCGCCGCCGCGCCTGCTCAGCACGCAGCTCGTCGTAGCCCGCGCCGCGCAGCACCAGGTCCAGCGCGCGCGCGTACTCCCCGGAGTCGTAGGTCGCCCCGGTTTTGGTCTGGAACGGAAATTTCTCCGGAGCCACGAAGTTGCGCCGCCGCACCTCGGCGGGATCCATGCCGATCTCCGCAGCGAACATGTCGACGGCGCGCTCGATGGCCGCCGCCGCCTCGGGCCGTCCCGCGCCACGGTAGGCGATCACCGGCGAGGTGTTGGTCACCACCACGCGGCCGCCGCCGCAGACGCGCTCGATGTCGTACACGCCCGGCGCCATCAGCCGCGTCAGCGAGGGCAGCCAGGCGCCGAAGCCCGCGTAGGCGCCGGCGTCCTGGGTGATGTCGATGCGGTAGGCCTCGATGCGGCCGTCGCGCGAACCGCCGATGGCCAGGTGCTGCACCTGGGCGCGTCCGTGCCCGTTGGCCATGGCCTCGCTGCGCGACTCCGCCCAGCGCACCGGCCGCCCCACGATGCGCGCCGCCGCGGCCACGAGCAGCTCCTCAGGAGCGAGGCCCACCTTGGTGCCGAAGCCACCGCCCACGTCGGGCGCAATCACCCGGACCTGCGCGGGCTCCATGCGCAGCGCCGCGGCCAGAGCGTCGCGCGCGTCGTGCGGGCCCTGCGTCGAGAGCCAGTAGGTGAGCCGGTCGCCGTCCCAGCGCGCCGCGGCGCCGCGCGTCTCCAGCGGCGAGGCGGCCACGCGGCTGTTGGCCACGCGCTGCCGCACCACCACCGCGCAGCCGTCGAAGATGGAGTCGTCGATGTCGCCGACGCTGCGCACGTGGTTGGTTTCTGCCGCTTCGTGCACGAACGGCTGGCCCTCGGCGGCGCGCTCGGCGTCGATGACCACCGGCAGCGGGTCGTAGTCGACGTCGACCAGCTCGGCCGCGTCGGCCGCCTCCGCCCGCGACTCCGCGAGCACCATGGCCACCGCCTCGCCCGCGTAGTTGACCCGGTCGCGCGGCAGCACCGGCCGGGCCATGGCGGCGGGACCGCCGGCCTCGGGGGTGAGGTCGGCGAGGTCGAGGTCGGCGGCGGTGAGCACCGCGACCACACCGGGCATGGCCCGGGCGGCGGCGGTGTCGATGCTCCGGATGCGCGCGTGGGCGATCGGGGAGCGGACGTAGACGGCGTGGAGAGCGCCGTCGACCTGCACGTCGTCGAGGTAAGTGCCGCCCACCGTGAGCAGGCGGGGGTCCTCGACGCGGAGCACGCGGTTGCCGAGGATGCTCATAGCGCCGCAACGGTAGCCCACGGCGGCGGTGCCGCGTGGGGTCATCCTTCCGCTGCCGCGGGCCTTCGGCGGGGGACTCCCCCAGGCCAGCATTCGCCTGGAGTGGCGAATGCCAGCCTTCCCCCTGATCCTCCGCTGTCGTCGGCTATGCTCGGCCGCCTCATGAGGGCAGCCGCGCCGTGACCGTGCTGATGACCGGGTTCCCCGGCTTCCTGGGCAGCGCCCTGCTGCCGCGCATCCTCTGCCGCACCGGCGCGGATGCCGTCTGCCTGGTGCAGCCCAAGTTCGCCGCCCTGGCCCGCCGGCGCGCCGAGGAGCTGGTCGATGCCGAGCCGGCGCTGCGTGGGCGCATCGCGCTGGTCGAGGGCGACATCACCCGGCCCGGGCTCGGCCTGCAACCGGCCGACCTCGACCGCGTCACCGCCGGCACCACCGAGCTCTGGCACCTCGCCGCGGTGTACGACCTGGCCGTCGGGCGCGAGCTGGGTATGCGGGTCAACGTCGAGGGCACCCGCAACGTGCTCGACGTCGCCGAGCGCTGCCATGGGCTGCGCCGGTTGCAGTACTTCAGCACCTGCTACGTGAGCGGCCGCTACACCGGGCCCTTCGGCGAGGACGACCTCCAGGTCGGTGCGCGCTTCAACAACTTCTACGAGGAGACCAAGCACCTCGCCGAGGTCGAGGTGCGCCGCCGCATGGCCCGCGGGCTGCCGGCGACGATCTACCGTCCCTCGATCGTGGTCGGCGACAGCGCCACCGGCGAGACGCAGAAGTACGACGGTCCCTACTTCCTCTTCCAGTGGCTGATGCGGCAGCGGCGCCTGGCCGTGGTGCCGGCGCTGGTCGACCCGACCATGGTCCGCTTCAACGTGGTGCCACGCGACTTCGTCATCGCCGCGGTCGACCGCCTCGCCGGGCTGCCGGAGTCGGAGGGACGCACCTACCAGCTCGCCGACCCGCGGCCGCCCACCGTCGCCGAGCTGGTCGGCATGTCCGGCGCCGAGCTGGAGCGCCGCGTCATCACGGTGCGCGTGCCGCGACGGACCGCGCGCCGCGCCATGGCGAGCGTCCCCGGTGTGTACCGCCTGGTGCGCATCCCGGCCGAGGCCGTCGACTACTTCGCCCACCCCACCCACTACCTCACCGACCACAGCCGCGCCGCGCTGGCCGGCAGCGGCATCGCAGCGCCGCCGCTGGCGTCGTACCTGGGGCGGCTGCTCACCTTCATGCGCGCCCATCCCGAGGTGGGCGTCGAGGCCATGGCCTGAGCCACGGTCCCCGCCGCGGCGGGACGTTCGGCACTTTTCTGCTCGGCGGCGTCGCGCGACAGTGGCCTCAGAAGCGCCACCACGCACGCCACAGAAAGGAGGCGTCGACATCGCCATGAAGCCGCCCGACATCTCGCCCCGAGCACCCTGGCTGGGCGGCGGCGGACCCGCCAGGGCCGAGGACGCCGACTCGCCGATCTTCTACGTCCGCCCCGCCGGCAGCGCGCTCATGGCCCTGCACGGCCTGGTCCACCTGATGGGCATGCAACTGCTCTGGAAGATGGGCGAGCCCGCCCAGCTCACTTACTCCGACGCCGTGCCCACGGCGGGCACCACCGCCGCCTATGCGGTCGGCGCGCTCTGGGCCCTGGCCGCGGCGCTCTTCCTGGCCGCCTCGGCGCTGGCGGTCACGCGGCACAGGGCCTGGCGCTACGTCGCCGCCTCCGCCGCGCTCCTCTCCGCCGGGGTGATCAGCCTGAACGCCTCGATGGCCCGCATCGCCCTGGCCATCGACGCCATCGTGCTCGTCGCCGTGGCCTGGTCGTTCATCCGCGAGCATCGCCAGGGGCAGCCCACGGTCCGCTGACGCCCACAGGGCGCCCGCACCTGCTACAAACCGACGCGACGGCTCCACGCCGGGCGCGAGGCGCGGCCTGGGGAGCACCTTCCACCGGCGCCGCGCGCGCACGACCGGAGCAGGAGACTGGACAGCCAGCCGTTGCCCACCCAGGCCGGCGAGCCCGACGCCGAGAGCCCGGCGGTGCGCGCCCCGAGCGAAGCGGAGGTGCGCGGCGGCGTCGAGGTCGGCGACGCGCCTGCGGCCGCGGGCGAGGCATCGCCCACCCCGGTCGACGACGGCGCGAACCAGGACACCCTGGGCTGGCGCCTGCGCCGCCGCTTGGCGTCCTGGGTCTCCCGCCCGCGCGCCCCCCTGGTGCTGCTCGGCATCGTGGTCGCGCTCGGCGTCGGCGCGCGCGTCTTCCACCTCGACATCCCCGCCGAGCGCACCGCCGGTGAGGGCTTCGTCTTCGACGAGAAGTACTACGTCAACGCCGCCCGCGTCATCGCCGGCGTGCCCATGCACTCGTCCGACACCTACGCCAACGCATCCCCCACCGGCACCGATCCCAACGGCGAGCACCCGCAGCTCGGCAAGGTGATCATCGGGGCCAGCATCCGCCTCTTCGGCGACAACGCCACCGGCTGGCGCATCAGCGCGGTGATCTTCTCGGTGGTGTCGCTGCTGCTGCTCTACTGGCTGATGCGCGTGCTCGGCTGCAGCTCCTGGCTGGCATTGGGCGCGACCTCCATCGCGGCCTTCGAGAACCTCTGGCTGGTGAGCGGGCGCATCGCCGTGCTCGACATCTACTGCGTGCCCTTCATGCTGGCCGGCGTCGGGCTGTACCTGCGACGGCGCCCGGTGCTCGCCGGTGTGCTCATCGGCATCGGCACCTGCATCAAGGAGTTCGCCCTCTACGCGGTCTTCGCCATCGTGCTGCTGGAGCTGATGCGCCTGGCCCGCCGGCTGATCGTCGAGCGCAACACCGGGACGCAGCTGGACGGCGCCGCGATCTGGCGGCGGGTGCGCACGCCGCTGGCGCTGATCGGCGTCTCGCTGGTGGTCTTCGTCTCGCTGCTGGCGGTGCTCGACAAGACGGTGACGCCGTACCACGACGGCCATCCCGTCGACCGCGGCCAGGCGCGCATCTGCAACAGCCTCGGTCCCTGGAGCGGCGCCTGCAACCACATCGCCTTCATGGACGACTACGCCGCCAAGCTGCGCAGCCCGGCGGGACCGCAGGGCATCGCCAGCTACCCCTGGCAGTTCTGGGGCGACGTCGAGCCCATCGACTACTACACGGTGCGCACCACGGTGAGCGTCGACCACAACGTCACCGCGGTCAACACAGTGCTGAGCTACAAGGGCATGATCGACCCGGTGGTGCTGGTCACCGCCTGGATCGCCATCCTGGCCACGCTGGTCTGGGCGGTGCGGCGGCGCGACGACGTGTCCTTCCTGGTGCTGGCCTGGATCATCGCCACCTGGCTGCCCGCGGAGCTGTCGTCACTCCTGGGGCAGCGCACCACCTACCTGTACTACATGGTGGTGACCATGCCCGCTCTCTACATCGCCGTGGCCCGACTGCTGGGACGGCGCTGGATGCCGCGCTGGCTGATCGGCGTCTGGGTCGGCGTGTTCCTGGCCAGCTTCGCCGTGCTCTACCCGTTCCGGACGCTGAGCGGGACGTAGCGCGCGGCGTGTTGGTCGACGGTGCGGCGCTGGCATCGTGGTGCGAGGAGCACCTCGGCGCGCCGCCGGAGGCCACGCTGTTCCGCGCCGGACATCTCGCCATGGTTGTCGGGCTGCGGCTGCGCGACGGTCGCGAGGCGGTGGTCAAGCTGCGGCCGGGGTCTGCGCGACTCGCCGCGTGCGTTCGAGTGCAGCGTCACCTCTTCGATGCGGGATTCCCGTGTCCCCAACCGCTCTGCGACCCCGTTCCACTCGGCGATCTCGTCGCCACCGCGGAGTCGCTGGTGGGCGGCGGTACCCAGCTTGCGCGCGATGCTGACCGTGCGGTCCACATCGCCTCCGCGCTGGCGCGACTTGTGGCGCTCGCGCCGGCCTGCGACGCCGTCGGGTCGCTCGAACCTCCGCCGCCGTGGGCCTGGCCCGATCCGCACGCGCTGTGGCCGGCGCCCGACGACGTCGACGCCGATCTCAACGCCGTGGCCGGGCCGGAGTGGCTCGACGCGCTGGCCGCCGAGGTACGCGACGTGCTGCTGGACGGCGGTGCGGCATCGCCAGCCGTCGTCGGACACGTCGACTTCGAGTCGCAGAACCTGCGCTGGCTCGGCACTGAGCTGCACTGCGTGCACGACTGGGACAACGTCGCCGCACTCCCCGAGCCCGCCGTCGCCGGTGTCTGCTCTGCGATGTTCACCGCGACGGGCGAGCCGCACACCGAGGCGAGCATCGACGAGAGTGCGCGGTTTCTCGACGCGTACCAGGCGGCACGTGAATGGCGCTGGAGTGACGCGGAGCTGCGCCTGGCCTGGGGCGCGGGACTGTGGGTGCGCGCCTTCAACGCCAAGAAGTCGCAGGCACGCGGCGATGCGCACGAGGTAGGGGCGTAGCGCGACGAGCTGGCGGCCCGGCTGCAGCGACTGCGCGAGGTCGTGCCACGCGGCGGCGATCCGCTCTAGACTGCGGCGCAATGCCGAGCGACTACCACTTCGTCACGCACTGGCGCCTGCGGGGCACGCGCGAGGAGGTCGCCGAGATCCTCGGTGACGCGAGCGACCTGCCCCGCTGGTGGCCGTCGGTGTACCTCGAGGTGCGCGTGGTTGACCAGGGCGGCCCCGACGGCGCCGGCCGCGTCGTCGACCTGTGGACCAAGGGCTGGCTGCCCTACACGCTGCGCTGGCGCTTCACCACCACCGAGAACAACCACGCCGAGGGCCTCGCCCTGCGCGCCGACGGCGACTTCGTCGGCGAGGGACGCTGGACCTTCACGCAGATGGGCGACGAGGTCGAGGCCGTCTACGACTGGCGCATCCGCGCGGAGAAGCCGCTGCTGCGCCGCCTCACCTGGCTGCTGCGTCCCGCCTTCAGCGCCAACCACCGCTGGGCCATGGCGCGTGGCGAGGAGAGCATCCGCCTGGAGTTGCAGCGCCGCCGCCTGCCCGCGGCCGAGGCCACGCGCGTGCCCGCACCGCCGGGACCGAGCTTCGCCCGGCTGCTGCGCGGACGCGGCCGCGCGCGGGGAGAGACGGCGGGTTAGCTCGCGGGCGCGGCGGCGGGTGCCGGTGCGACCGGCGTTGCCTCGACGTGTTCCGGCCGCTGTCGCAGGGCGCGCAGGCTGCCAAGGAACAGCGTGGTGACCAGCGGCACGCCGAGGAAGAGCACACCGGACTGCACCCACTCCTCGCTGTCGAACTGCGCGGCGCGCAGCGCACCGGTGGCCGGGTCGTGCAGGCTGGCGAAGTAGAGCACCGCCGAGGCCACCAGCACCACGTAGCCGAGGTACATGAGCACGCGTGCGGGGCGCGGCAGCCAGCGGCCGTCGCGGTTGGTGATGGCGTCACCGGAGCCGAGGATCTCCAGCAGCAGCGCCAGCAGCAGGATGACGGCGGCCGCGATGCTGAACCCGCCGGTGATCTTCTCGGCCGCCGAGGCGGTGCGCTCGAAGAGCGAGTCGACCCAGGCGAGCACCTGCACGCCGACCAGCAGCGCCAGCAGCGCCCCGACCAGCGGAGCCATGCGACGCACCCGCCGCGTCAGCACCACCGCGACGACGACGGCCAGTGTGGCGATGGCCGCCACTGCGCGCGCACCGTCGAGGTCGAGCGGCACCATGTCGCCGGAGATGTGCAGCGAGGGGAACACCGAAGCGATGGAGTCGAGACCGAAGAGCACGTCGCTGAGTCCGACCAGCACCACGAAGGCGAGCGCGGCGGTCAACGCCGGCCGCATCCGGCCGCGTCGCACCGCCAGCGCCACCGCGGCGACGATGGCCAGGCCCGCCCACATCACCGCGGAGATGGCCAGGAAGTGGTCGTTGACCGACTGCTCGCCGCCGCTCAGCTTCGACTCGAGAACGAAGCCCACCGTGGCGTCGACGACCACCACCGCGGCAAGTGCGAGAAACGGGAACCGCGCCGACCAGGTGCCGCGCGGGCGCGCCAGCCAGGCGAGCAGCGCCGCCCCCGCCACCAGGATGGCGCCCAGGCCCAGCTCGCCGGCGAAGTCGTCGGCGAGAACGCGGCGCGCGTCGACGAGCATGGCCACGGCGACGGCGACGGTGCCCACGGCGAGCGGCCAGCCGCTGAGCAGCGAGCGCACGGCGTCCGCGGCGCGCGCGCCGAGCATGTGTCCCCAGTCGGCGAAGTCGGTGCCGGCCAGCACCAGCACGGGGATGAGCGCGTACTGCAGGTAGTAGAGCTGCTGCGAGACCGCGGTGGTGAAGTTCTCCAGGTCGTCGGTGGCGCTGGAGCTGAGCCAGGCGGTGATGTAGAGGCCGCCGACTAGCGGGATCAGCAGCAGCAGTCGCGTGCCGAGAAGCCGTTTGCCCGCATGGGAGATGCCCTTGCGGTCGCGCACGGTGCTGGCCACCAGTAGGGCGAGGATCCCCGCCATCAGCGCGCAGGCGGCGACCATGCCGCCGCGGGTGCCGCTGACCGTGTCCGACTCGACGGCGAAGGCCCAGCCGAAGAGCCCGAAGAGGACCACGCGCAGCGTCCAGTGCGCGTGCAGCGCGCCGGCCAGGATGAAGGCCCAGGCCACGGTGAGGAACGTCGTCGCCACCACGAAGGTGGCGATGGGGATGGTCGACTGCACGCTGCCCGTGTCGGTGTCGGTGACGTCGCCGATCACGCTGGGGAAGTGCACGTCGCGCAGGGCCACGAAGATGGCGGCGGCGACCAGCTGGGCGATGGCGGCGCCGACCACCAGTCGCAGCCGCCGGTCCATGCTGCCCAGGCCGATGATGCGCTCGCGCAGCTCCTCGCGGAAGCCGGCGGGCTCGTGCTCCTCGTGGGCCTCGTGCGCCTCGGCGCTTGCTGCGTGCGCGTGCGCGACGTGCGCCTGCGCGGCTGAAGGGCGTGCGAATGCGTCGTCGGTCATCGGCGCGGCGCGGTTCAGTCGCTGATCAGGTCGTCGCGGTCGCGCGCCAGGGTCTCGATGCCGTCGTAGGCGGTCGAGCGCAGCAGCTTGGCCAGGGGCTGCTCGGCACCGGTGCGAAACTCGCGCCAGCCCTCGGCCAGCGCCTGCGCGGCGGGGGCCAGCGCGGCGATGCGGTCGGCGATCGGCTCCAGCGTGCTGCCCTTGCCCCGCGCCCGGGCCACCATGCCCACGTCGTGTTGCACGCGCTCCAGGCAGCCGAGCTCGACGGCGTCGTCGATGGCCATGCGGATGACGACGCCGTGGGGATCGCGGCCGCCGCGGGCGATCAGGTTGGCCACGTCGAAGGCGGTCTCACGCCCCTCGCGCCCGCGCTTGCTGCCCTGCAGGTGGTCGAGGATGTGCTTCTCGACGCCGCGCGCCGGGACGGTGCCGACCAGGCCCACGCGCACCCCGCTGGTGGAGATGAGGCCGAACTTCTTGGCGCTGTACGCCTCCAGGGTGACGGCGCCCTGCTCGCGCAGCTGCCAGAGCGCGATGGCCACCAGGCCCGCGGACAGCTCCTTGGTCACCACCACCGCGCCGGTGCCAAAGGCCTTCATGCCCGACTTGCCCGGCTGCTCCTTGAGGACGAAGCGGTCGGCGAAGAGGTACGCAAGCGTGCTACCGCCGATCGTGCTGGTCGTGTCGGGCTGCGTGGCCTGTTGGGTCATCTGCGCGCGGGTCTCCCTGGGGGTGCTGTTCGGCTCGCCAGGCTACACCGGAGCGGGCAGGCGCGCCGGTCGATCCGCGCTCATTTCCGCCGATCTGCACAACTCTTTACCGTCGCGCCGCGATGCCTCGCCTGCCGAGGGTTCGCCCTAGGGCGGAGGTGCGCTGACCCGTACCGAATGCAGTCCGAAGTACCGCGCGAACATCTTGTTCGTCCAGTAGGTGGGGTCGGTCTGCAGCTCCTGCACCGGCGTGTGCGACAGCGGTCCCATCCCGGTGCTGTTCACCGGTGGCAGGACCAGGTCAGAACCCTGGGGCGCGGCCTGCGCCGCTCTCCACTGCGCGTCGACGGCCTGCGCGTACCCAGACATGGCCTGCCAGTCATGCACGGTGAAGGCCACGGTGGTGGCGCCCACGGCGGCGACGGCGGCGGTGAGCACACCCGCCGACAGGATTGCGGCGCGTCCGGGTGAGCGCACCGCTCGCAGGCGAGCCAGGCTGATCCCGGCCGCCCAGGCGATGTAGGCGACGAAGAGCACCACGGCGTAGGTGGGGATGATCTCCGCGCGCGGCGGCGGCGGCGCGCTGCTCAGCTGCTCGGCGGGAAGGTGCGCCCCCAGGACCACGGCGGCGACGAGGAGCAGCGAATACATGGCGCGGCGCGCGGTGAGGCCGGCCGGCTCGGGGGCGTCGCGGTGGAGCCGCCGCGCGCAGAGGCCGAGAGCGCCGAAGGCGACGGCAACGGCGAGCAGGATGTAGGCGTGGTGGGCCACCGGTCCGGTGAGGAAGTCGCCGGTGTCGCGGAGCGCCCAGCGCGCGGCCTTAAACGGACTGGGTCGCGCCGGCACCGTCGCCAGGCGCACCGCGTTGCCGGGGGCGCGCAGCAGGACCACCAGGCCGACCGCGGTGCCGATGGCCGCGACCAGCGCGGCGTTGCCCGCGGCGGCACGGCGCGGGCCGCTCATCACCACCAGGCAGACGGCGAGGCCGGCTACGAACACCGGGGCCACGCCGGAATAGGCGTCGGAGAAGCCGATCGAGAGGAAGCAGAGGAGCGCCAGGAGGAGCGCCCGCCGGAAGTCGAGTTGCCCCCGCGACACCGCGCCGAGGGCGACGCCGACCGCGGCCGTTCCCAGGACCAGGGGCGTGAGGTAGACGATGCTGCCGGTCAGCTTGTAGAGGTCGAACCACAGCGCCGGGGTGGTGAGCAGGGTGGCCAGCACGATGACCTCGACGGCCAGCAGCCGCGACATGCCCTGCAGCCGCGCACCCATCTGCGCGGCCACCCGGGGCAGGGCCAGCCAGAGCGCCAGCCCCCAGCCGAGCAGGAACAGGGTGGGCAGCACGCGGTTCAGTGCAGGCGGCGCGGCCACGGCGGCCAGCCAGCCGAAGTTGGCTCCATAGCGGCCCGTCCAGACCTGGTACCAGTGGCTCTGCCCGCCGATGAAGCCGAAGCTGCGCAGCACGACCGCCATCTGGTACGGGTCGGCCGCGTAGCGCGCGAACCAGCCGCAGACCAGCACCGCGACCAGGCCCAGGCCCGTGCTCACGGTGGCCACCAGTCGCGCCGCCCGGAAGACCGCCGAGGCCTGCAGCGAGGTGGCCTCGCGCGCGGCCACCTCTTGCACCCGCGGCAGGGGCAGGCTGATCCCGGGCAGGGGTGCACGGACGCCGACACTCATCGCAGAGGCAGGCTACCGGCCGCCCTGCCCCCCGCCGGGCGGCGTCACCGTTTCGTGGTCGTGACGCGCCTTTTCCTCACGACCTCGCCTCGCCCGGGTCAACCGGCCTCGGCGGCGATGATGTGCTTCACCTCGAAGCGGACCATGGTGGGCGGATTGGGAAAGCCGCGATCACCGATCCTGGCCATGGCCGGGCGCAGGTGCTCCTGGGCCAGGCGGTCCAGTCCCTCGGCTGACTCCCAGACCTGCACGATGCGCCAGCCCTCCTCGGTCGGCCCGGCCGCGAACAGGATGCGGCCCGGCTGGTCGGTGTGTCCCGCGCCCATCTCCGTGATGAGCGTGTCGAACTGCTCCTCGGTGCCGCCGGGGAAGAGGGTCACGAATGCCTCGGCCATGGTGTAGGTCCTCCCAGATGCGAGCGCGCTGTGCGCTCGGCTTCGGAAGGCGATGGTCGAGGGTCGCGGCTCCGCGCCGATAGCGTGAAACCACCTGATCCGGCTACCTGAAAAACGGGGGGCTACCGCGACGGCTCGTCCGCAGCTCCGCCCAGGCTGACCCAGGTGGCGACTTGGGTGCGCGTCCTGAAGTCGAGCTTGCGCAGGATGCGGGCCACGTGCCCGTCGACGGTCCGCTCGGAGAGGAAGAGGCGCGCGGCGATCTCGCGGTTGGTCAGACCCCGGGCGACCAGGCCGGCGACCTCGCGCTCCCGCCGGCTGAGGCGGTGCTCCTCGGCGGCCTCGTCCTCGTCGCCGCGCGCCAGGGCGATCGCCTCCGCCGGCTCCAGGCTGCCGCCGCTCTCGCGCAGGCGCTGCGACCGGGCGGCGCCGACCGCCGCGACGGCGTCGGGCAGCCAGTCCGCCGAGGCGCGGGCGAGCACCGGCCAGGTGGGCGCGCCGGTGATCGCCTCGACGTGGTCGGCCGCGCCGAGCAGGCGCAGGGCGCGGTCGTACCGGCCCCGGGCCGCGGCGATCCCCGCCGCCTCCTGCAGCGCGTAGCTGAGCACGGGGAGGTCGCGCAGCTCGGCGAAGATCCGCAGCGCCTCGTCCATCGCCGCGCCGGCTCCGGCCAGGTCGCCCCGGCAGCGGGCCAGCCCCGCCACGCCCACCTGCACCGTGGCCACCTGGCGGCGCACCCGGTGCCGCCGGTAGATGTCGAGGGCGCGGCGCTGCATGCCCTCGGCCTCGGCGTCGGCGTGCTCGCCGAAGTGGAGAACGACGCCGAGATGGTGCAGTGCGCGGGCGGCGGCGACCTCGTCGCGTCCCTCGGCGAGCGCCAGGCTCTCATCGAGGAGCAGGCGCGCCCGCGCGAAGTCGCCGGCCAGGTGGGCGACGAACCCCTGCTGCAGCAGCGCGCCCGCCACGAGGAGCGGCTCGCCGGCCTGGCGGGCCAGGGCGCAGGCCTCGGCGGCGAGCTCGGCGGCCCGCTCGAAGGCGCCGCACTGGCGCTGCAGCGCGGCCAGCTCGGAGAGGACGCGGCTGCGGCGGGCCAGGTCCTGCACGGGCAGCGACAGCGCCGCGGCGAAGGCATCGCAGCCCTCGTGGAGAGGGCCGCGCACGTACCAGAGCATGCGCTGGGCCAGGCAGAGCTCCTCGGCGGTGGCGGTGTCGCCACTGTCCACCGCCCAGCGCAGCGCCGCGCGCAGGTTGTCGCGCTCCATCTCCAGCTCGTCGAGCGCTCGCCGCATCTCGGGACCGCCGATCGCCACGGCGGCGCCGCCGGCGCGGGCTCGCATGTGCGCGGCATGGTGGCGGCGCGCCGCCGCGTCCTCGGCCTCGCCGAGCTGCTCGACGGCGAACTCGCGGATCACCTCGAGCATGCGGTAGCGCGTGCCCTCGGCCGCCGGCTCGGCGACTACCAGGCTGCGATCGGCGAGGTCGTCGAGGGCGGTGGCGATTGCTTCGCGTGGCACCCCGGGAACGACGGCGGCGAGCCCGTCGAGGGTCCAGCCGCCCGCGAACACCCCGGCGTGGCGGAAGGCGAGCGCGGCCACGCCGTCGAGCGGACCGGCGCTCCAGGCGATGGCGTCACGCATGGTGCGGTGGCGCGGCTCGGCGTCACGAGGACCACGGTCGAGGCGGGGCAGCCTGCGCTGCAGCGTGGCGTGGATGCCGGGGATCGCCTCGACCCGACCCCGCGCGGCGGCCAGCTCGATGGCCAGCGGGAGGCCGTCGAGCAGGCGGCAGACCCCGGCGAGCAGCCGTGTCGTCTCCGGTGACCGCGTGATCGCCGCGCCGACGGCGCGGAGGCGCTCCTCCAACAACATCACGGCGTCGAGGTCGTCGAGCCGGTCTGCGTCGAGCCTCTCCGGGTCCGGCGTGTCGAGCGGTTCGAGGACCTGGACGCGCTCGCCAGAGACCGCCAGCGGCTGCCGGCCGGTGGCCAGCACAGTTAGCTCGGCACACCTTCCAACCAGCTCGGCAAGGACGTCGCCGCAGTGCGGAAGGTGCTCCGTGTTGTCGACCACGAGCAGTGTCCGTCCCCGGCTCAAGGCGCGGACGAGCTGGCCCATCGGGTCGGCTTTGCCGGTGTCGACGCCTCCCGCCGCGGCGAGCAGCGCGGGAACCAGCAGGCCGGGGTCGCGAATGCCGGCGAGCGAGACAGCGACAACCCCGCCGGGGAACCGCTCGGCACAGCGCCGCGCAGCCTCCAGTGCCGTCCGCGTCTTCCCCACACCCGGCGCGCCGACCACCGTGACCATCCGGCGCAGCGGATCGTCGAGCAGCGCGGACAGGGTGTCGAGCTCCCGGGCGCGCCCGATGAACGGCGTGGCAGGTTGGCGGATGCTCGTCGCCGCCGGCGGGGCATCCACGCTGCCGCTGTGTGGCTCAGGTAGTCGATTCACGAGCGGATTGTGGTTCACCGCCCGCCTTGCGGCGCGATTGCGGGTGCAAGGGCGTCAGACCGGCCGTAAGCATTGCCTGCTGACGCTGTACAAATAGACTGATGGCCGCCCACGCCTTGATGATCCGGCTCGACGACGCGGACCGGCTCCGCCTCGAGACCGAGGCCAGGCAGCTCGGCATGTCCGCAAGCGCGCTTGTCGCGGTTCTCCTCCACGCTACGCTGGCCGCTCCCGCCCGTGACCCCGCAGCCCAGCCAGCCGGATGTCTGCACTCGACCGCTTGGCCGAACTTCGTGCACACCTCCCTTCCGTCGATGCGGTTGGTGGCGTGATCCCGCAAATCACGCACGCCGACGGTCTTCATAGGGCCGTAGCGCGTGGGCACCATGTGGCCATCTGTGCTGAGAAGTGGTCAGGGAATGCGGCGACGATTCGTGACGTGTCGTCACCCGTCGAACCTTGCGTAGGTCGCCGAAGCCTGCTACCAGCGTGGCGCATCCCGGTCGGCGGCCGCGTGCCTACTCGTCGATGCGGCGCCCCTCGTCGAGCATGGTCAGGAACGTCGCCAGTCGCCGGGCGCGCGTCTCCGGCTTCCTGGCGTCCTGCAGCCGGTAGAGGATGGAGTAGCGGTTACGGCTGTCCAGTCCGGCAAAGAAGTCGCGGGCGCGGGGATTGGCGTCGAGGGCCCGCTGCAGGTCCTCGGGGACGGCGATGGTGCTCTGGCCTTCGTAGGCGGCCTCCCAGCGGCCGTCCGCCTTGGCCAGCTCGACCTGGCGCAGCCCGGCGGGCTTCATGGCACCGCGCTCGATGAGCTGCGCGGCCTTGTCCCGGTTGATGCGCGACCACCTGCTGCGCGGCGTGCGTGGGGTGAACCGCTGCAGCCAGTGGGTGGCGTCCAGGCTGCGCTTCTGCCCGTCGATCCAGCCGTGGCAGAGCGCGACCTCGAGCGCCTCCGGGTAGCCGATTCCCCTGCCGCCCTTGGCGATCTTCAGCCAGACGCCCTTGGAGGTGGCGTGGTGCTCGTCGAGCCAGGCGTCCCAGGCGGCGGCGCCGGCGAGCGAGACGATGTCGAGGTCGGAGGCGGCCACAGCCCGCCAGTCTGCCCGATGATCCCGCCGCACCGCACCGTCTGCTGACCTCTACTGCGTGTGAGACGGCTGCAACGACCGCTCCGCGGCATGCTGTGCCGGCAGTCGACAGGCGGGGGTTATTCGGCTCGTGGAGCGGGAGGCGAGGCTCGAATTCGCGACATCCAGCTTGGAGGTCTGGTGCATGCAATTCGTGCTCAGACGGGGTGTCGCAGGTCATGGTGCCTTCGATTCGGCTTTGTGGGCGACGTTGCAGGCCAGATAAGGCCAATTGCAGCGCTCCGTGATCAGCAGGTCCAGGGACGAGTGCACCAAGAGCCGCGGCCGTCGGCGCGAGAGCACCTGCCGAACACCCGCCGAGGCATCGACGAACAGCCTCAACCCGGCCCGGCGCTCGCTATCGGCTCGGGAGCGATTGCGGTAGCCCGAACCACGGCAACACGCTGTTGTCGAAGCGGGTCATGCCGCAGACCCCGGCGCCGCCAAGGGTGAGCACGTAGAAGCCCGTCGCGTGGCGGATTCCGGCCGGGACGCGCAGGTATGCCCCGAACGCGGGCTGGCCGTTGGCTCGGGTCGGCACGAGGTCGAACCTGCGGCCCGCGCCGAACAGGCGGGCCCAGTACCGGGCCACCGCGTCACGGCCCTCGTATCCGAACGGCTCCGGCGGCATGGCGATGAAGACGTCGTCGGTCAGCAGGGCCACCAGCGCGTCGAGGTCGGCCGACTCCCACGCGCGGGCGAACGTGGCCACGATCGCGCCCTCGGCGGGTGAGCTTGCGGCGGGCGGTGGCTGGTGGCCGGCGGCCGGCTGACGGCGCTGCAGGCTGGCGCGGGCGCGTTTGAGGGTGCTGTTGACCGACTGGACGGTCACCTCCAGCATCTCGGCGACTTCACTGGCGTGGAATCCCAGGACGTCGCGCAGGATGAGGACGGCGACCTGGCGCGGGGGGACCAGCTGCAGGGCGGCCACGAAGGCCAGCGAGATGGCTTCGCTCTGCTCGTAGCGGGCCTCCGGCCCGAGTGGCTGGTCGACGGCGTCCTCGAGCAACGCGTCGGGAAACGGCTGCAGCCAGGCGGCCTCGTCGCGCGGCGTCGGCACGGGCGGTGTGAACTGCGACATGTCCCACTCCCTGGCCGAGCGCCGGCTCGCTGCGCGGCGAGCGTTGAGGCACCGGTTGGTGGCGATCTTGTACAGCCAGGTGCGCAGCGACGCGCGTTCCTCGGTGAACCCGCCGATGCCCTGCCAGGCGGCCAGCATCGTCTCCTGGACGGCGTCCTCGGCGTCCTGCAATGAGCCGAGCATCCGGTAGCAGTGCACCTGCAGCTCCCGCCGGTGGGACTCGGCCAGTTCCCGGAACGCCTCGCCATCCCCAGCCCGCGCCCGTGAGAGACGATCGGCTGCCACCATCCTGCGCTCCTTCTTCCACGTCGTGCCTCCGGCCGCTATATACACCGCCCACGGCGCGAACTGGGCGGCTCGCGGGCGCCCAGTTTCCCGATGTCGCGGTGTATGCATCACCGTCCGCCCGGGCGATCCGAACGTCGCATCGTCCCGCAGCAGCGGAAAGCGACCCTGGGAGGCTGGCGATGGAATCAGGCATGCACGGGAAGGCAGCCAGCCGCGGGAAGCACGTGAGCAGGATGCTCGCTCGTGTATTCGCCGGCTGGCGGACCGGCCTGCCGGGGCCTGTCATCGTTCTCCAAGCCGGGACCGCGGTCAACTACTTCGGCACTGGACTGATCCTTCCCTTCGAGATCATCTACCTGCACCAGGCCCGCGGCTTCCCGACGGCGACCGCGGGGCTGGTCCTGGCGGCGGTCATGGGCACGGCGGCGGTGGTCACGCCCCTGTCGGGTGCGCTGCTCGATCGTTTCCGTGCGAAGCCGATCCTGATCACCGGCAATCTCGCGAGCGCACTCGGCTACGCGGCCTTCGCATTCGTCGACCGTCCCTGGCAAGCCTTCGTCTGCGCGGCCGTCGGCGGGACCGGGTTCGGACTGGCGAGCACCGCGAACCAGGTTCTGACCCTGACCCTGGTCCCAGCGGAGCGCCGCGCCTCCTCGATCGCGCTCCGCCGAGTCGCAGGCAACTTCGGTCTCGGCAGCGGCGCGACGGTTGCGGGCTTCATCGTCGCTTCCGCCAGTGGCCTCTTCGCGTTCCAGGCGCTCTACGTCCTCGACGGCCTCACCTTCGCTGTCTTCGCGTTGGTTGTGCTCGTGCGCATCCCCAATCCTCACCTTGCGAATGCTGCGGTGGCCAGGGACAGGCGAACCGGCTTCCGAGCAGTTGCCCACGATCGGCTCTTCCTCGTCCTGATCGCCGCCAACGTCGTGCTGGTGATGACCGGCGGCGCGTTCTTCTCCAACATCCTCGCGCCGTTTGCGAGGGCGCATACGCCTGTCGGGCCGGGCGAGATCGGCGTC